>Ga0315272_10000170_pt1 | contig 30620 bp, 37 predicted proteins | sample C3_middle_MG_FD_203918 | JGI IMG/M metagenome (GOLD analysis project Ga0315272, IMG submission 203918) | Sediment microbial communities from Yellowstone Lake, YNP, Wyoming, USA - C3_middle | ecosystem: Environmental > Aquatic > Freshwater > Lake > Sediment | place: USA: Wyoming | collected...
GAAACTTAGATGTATAGGCCGGGGTGAACAGAGAAACAACGGCCTCTCTGATCTCCCTGATTTTTGGATATTTCATTTTATGGCCTCTTTATAGTCATCTTTAACACTCTTATCTCCAAGTTTGATCCCAAAATGATATGTTCCCCTGATGAGAGCGTGAGCTGCAACTGTTGAACCGAAGAAAAGAATCGGTATTGCAATCAGTGCTTTTGTTCCGGCGTCGCTTAATCCGAAATGGAAGATTACCCCGATAAGTATGCTGCAACATCCCAGTGTTACTGCTTTTGTTGCAGCCTGAAGTCGGTTATACGTATCAGGAAGTCTGATAATCCCAATGCAACCAAGGAGGTTGAAGATAATTCCGATTGTTATAAAGATAAGACTGATCATATTATTCATTTAGTTTTTTACCAGTGAGGTATTTGGCCAGTGTTAATGTTCCTATGAAGCTCAGGATGATCCATGCGATTCCTATGTCGAGAATAAAAGACTTTTCTGTTTGAATTGAAATAATAGCACAGACCCCAACCACCAGTATTCCGAAAATATCTGCTCCCACCATTCTGTCGGGGATAGTTGGACCTCTTACGATCCTGTACATACAGATGCCGCTCAGTCCAATCTGAATATAAAGCAGAATGTTAAGCCAGTTACTCATTCCATTATTTTTTTAATATATTTTTCAAATGCGCCCGTAATTATCTCAGTATAAACTGCAGGATCATCTGAGCTGATGTAGATCCAGTGGATATAGAGGCAGTCATCTATAATATCTACAGATATAGTCCCGGGTGTCATTGTAATCGAATTTGCCAGAAGCATTTTCGCCATATCGGACTTTAGCGTGGTTTTCACTTTCACAATGCCGGGTCTTATAGGCATTGCCGGATGAAGCACCCTGTAAGCAACATCTATATTAGCTTTAATACACTCCCGGATAAAGACAAACAGATAAACAAAAAACCAGAAATAGCGGTGCGGCTGAAGCAGTTTGTAGACGTTTTTTACAAAAAACCTGGTGAATATTAATGATGTTATGAGAGATGCTGTTGCACCGACAATCATATTGGATACCGTAAACTCGAAGCTTAACATTATCCAGAAGATCATCGATAATATGAAGAGAGTTATGTATCTCATTTCATTGGACTAGTATTGATCTTGAATATTTTGCCGGATCAGTCAGAATATCAATCGCAGGCGTTAGAATGGCATGCCTGATCTCAGGAAAAACAAGTAGGCTTAGCAGAACACAGATGACACTTAATATGACCATGCTGAATACCATTGGAAATGGAACTTCTTTGATATTCTGATCTTTAGTGTCGTCTGCTTTATTATAGAATGCATACCTCTGAAACTTCAGAAACGAAGCCAGGGTTATTATACTGACTATTACTGCCAGTATTGCAAGCAGATAAAATTTAGCCATAACTGCAGCAATAATTATTATCAGCTTGCTGAAGAATCCATTAAACGGTGGAATTCCTGATATAGACATTGATGCTATAAAGGATGTTGCCGATGTGAACGGCATAGATTTGGCCAGACCACCCATTCCCTTTAGATTACGGGTACCCAGGGTGTATTCTATTGCACCTGCATTAAGAAACAGAAGTCCTTTAAAAGCCGCATGGTTGATCAGGTGGAAAAGACCACCGCAAATAGCAAGAGATGCTATATCAGCTTTAACTCCCCGTGAGAGAAGTATCATTCCTATGCCAACCGACATTACCACATAACCCATCTGGCTGATGCTGTGGTATGCAAGAAGTCTCTTAATGTCCCATTGACCTATTGCTAGAAAAACACCTATCACCATCGATAATGTTCCGAGTATGGTGATTAGAATAGCCATTGGTTCACTTATTATGAACATATTAAAAAACAGCCTGACAATTACATAAATACCTACTGCTTTAATAAATACGCCTGAAAGCATGGCGGAGATGGGAGAGGGTGCTGAGGAGTGAGCATCTGGCAGCCAGGCATGAAAAGGAATTATTGCAGCCTTCAGGCCAAAACCGCTTAATATAAGAATCTGAATAAAGAGGTAAGTTGTTTTATCAGAGCTACTGCCGAAAGCTGATTTGATATCGGCAATATTCAGTGTTTTGGCCTTCCAGTAAATGAATCCAATCCCGAACAGAATCAGAAATGAAGCAATTCCTCCGAGTACCTGGTATTTAAAAGAGGCCTCAAGTTCATTACTTTCAACTCCGAACGCCACTAAAGCATAAGATGAAATCACGGAGATTTCAAGAAATACGAAAATATTAAAAAGATCGCCGCTCAGAACCACCCCGTTCATTCCGCCAATCAGAAGGAAGAATAAGGCGTAGAAATAATTTCCAGCAGTGTATCTTCTAATGTAAGATATTGAGTAAAAGGCCGATAATAAACCAATAAGATTTATTATGCAGACTAATATAACTGAAAACCCATCTAAAACCATATAAATACCTATCGGAATGCTGTTAATTGGTTCCCAGCCGCCAACCTTATAGACAGTTATTTTTCCTCCTGTTGTGCAAAGGAAATAGAAGCTGATAAATGTAAGTAACAGAAGTACAAGCAAGGCGAAGTATTTGTTAAATTCTTCAATAAACCTTCCGACTATCATAATCAGGAAAGCTGCAGCCAGTGGAATAACGACCAGTAATGGTATCAGCGGATTCATATTTCAGCCTCTAAGTTTTTTTATCTCTCTGATATCGAAAGTCCCATACTTTCTGTAAAGTCGTATAATAACAGCCATCAGCATCGCAGTTGTTGCGAGCCCGATGACTATTGCCGTAAGCACCAGTGCCTGTGGCAATGGATCGACATATATTTTTACAGGATCAGCTGGATCAACAATAGGAGCCACACCTCCATCGATATAACCTATAAGTGCAAAGAACAGGAATGTGCTTATCTCCATTATGGAAAGTGAAACAGCTATCTTAACCAGATTTCTCCTGGTTATTACGCCGTACAATCCGACCAGAAACAAAATGAAACACATTATGTAAGCAGTCATTCTTTAGATTCCTCCTTAAAGATTACCAGTGAAAGAAATATTATAAATATTGATGCAGCGACCTCGGTTCCAACAAAAATATTATAAAGAGGCAATACACCTGCACTTATAAGATGCCCTACAATTCCTTTTGGCAGGAAATTGTTAAAGAATATTTTTGTACCAAATAAAAAACCTGAGACCGCTATTGTGATTACGAGAATTGTGGCAAGACTTTCTACAATGGTTGTTCCTGATTCTTCTTTTATGAGTTTCAGAAAGTCGCCTCCATTGGCGAGAGTTATCAGGATTAGAGATCCTGCAATGACAACTCCGCCTGCAAATCCTCCTCCCGGAGTCAGATGACCATGTACTATAACATAAACTCCATATATGAAAATCATTCCGGCTATAAGCTGGGTTGTCTTTTTTACTATTATTGTCATTCCCTTCATATCGTTTGTCGTTTCTCGCTTCGCCAGCCGAAACTTAAGCGTAGGCTGGTTCCTCTTTTTAATCAGTGCTTCATTATTCCCCTTGTCATTGCGAGCGAAGCGAAGCAATCTTCTCATCTCATGCCTCACACCTCACACCTCATTCCTGTTTTTTCCCCTTAATCCTCAATATAGTCAGGACGCCCAGCACTGCTGTTACCAGTACTACAGCTTCCCCCATTGTATCATAGCCCCTGAAATCAAAAACCACACCTGTCACCAGGTTCGCACTACCGGTTTTTTGAGCTGCACCTTCTATATAATGCTTTGCCATTCTTAAAGAGCTTGTGCCAAGAACATCAAGCGACTTTATTGAAATAGCATAGAAATACAGAAGTATAACAATCAGCATAATTCCTGTTACGGCAGCAACATAGCCCTGTGTATCGAGTTTTAAATATGATTCTTCCCTTGAGCTGTCGAGAACGACCGCAACCATTATTATCAGGGTGATTGTATCAACCACGATCTGCACGATTGCCAGGTCAGGAGCTTTCAGAAGAAGAAAACATATAACCAGACTATATCCTACAAGACCGCAGGCAATGACTGATGAAAGCAGGTCCCTGGCGTGGATTGCATATAAAGCCCCGAAAATCATAAAACCCGCTATTATTGATATGGCAAGGTCCATTTCTCCGTTTATTAATTATATCATAATAAGCAGCATAACTACTAATCCTGCGATAACCCAGATAATATAGACAGGTAAAACTCCGGTATGAGCTTCACTCAGCTGGTGACTCATCCAGAGAACAAACTGTTTGGACCGGTCATAGATATCAAACCATCGTTCTTCAGCTTTTTTGTAAAGCCATGAAAAGCAACGGAATTCAACAATTGTTTTATAGAATTCTGTTGTAGAATATCCAGTTTCCTCCTGAATTTTTTCACCCCCAATAAAACTGTCTTCTGTTCTGAATTTCTTAATATTTAAAGCCAGGTAGAGAATTACACCAAGAGCAACTGAGATTAAAACAAGCAAGGATACAAAAGACGAATTCCAGAATCCGTTAAACCCGAATTCACCGGAAACCGGCATGATTAATTTTGGTATAATGAAATTTGTGGCAAATGCACCAAAAATGACACAGGTCACTGCAAGTATAATTACTGGTCCCAACATCATGAAAGGTGCTTCCTTTACTTTTTCAAATTCAGGTCTTCTACGACCAAGAAAGATACCTCCGATTAATTTGATAAAGCTTGCAAGAGTGAGTGCAGAGCCCAGTACGGCTAATCCCAGCCAGACAATCCATAGCTTGTTTGCAATCCCGTTCCCGCCTCCAAATTCTATAATCCCCTGGTAGATCATCCATTTTGAGGCAAATCCGTTAAATGGAGGAACGCCTGAAATTGACATTGCAAAAACCAGAGAGGCAACAAAAGTCAGAGGCATTGTTTTCGAGAGGCCTCCAAGATCATCAATATCATCTTTCCCTGTGCGGTATTCAACACAGCCGGAAGAAAGGAAGAGTCCGCTTTTATACAATGCATTGTTTATCATATGAAACAGTCCGGCAGCTACACCAATCATCGAGCCAAGACCGAATCCGAGAATCATATAACCAACCTGTGATACAGCATGAAATCCGAGTAAGCGCTTATAATTGTGCTGGACAAGTGCCATCATGACTGCAGCTATTATTGAAATCACCCCGAGTGAAAGCAGGAGTAACGTTAGCCATTCATTCAGTGTAAAGACCTTTGTGGTCAACCTTGCAAGAAAATAGATACCCAGCAGTTTATCGAGAGAAGCTGGAAGATAAGCAGAGGAAGATGCCGGAGCGCATTTTGCATAATCGGGAACCCATGTATGAAACGGAAAAGCGCCGGCTTTTGTAAAGCTGCCTGTAAGTAAAGCAAGGAAGGCAACAACTGATAAGGTATCTGAGGTTGCTACCGGAACGGCTCCCATGCTCAGCGAGCCTTTTATCTTCCAGATAATTGCAATTCCTATAATCATAATACTGTCAGAAGCCCCGATCAATATCAGAGTTTTCTTTGCAGCTGCAGAACTTTCTTCCTCAGAGACTTGAATCAGTTTGTATAAAGTAATCCCAAGTATTCCCCAGAACAGGATGAACAGGAGCAGGTTGTCAGATAAAACCGCACCATATGAGCATCCAAGCGTAACAAGAAAATAAGAATAGTAGTTCCTGATTCTGCCTTCTTTAATATAAGTAATGGAATATAAAAGAATTAAAAAGCTGAAAAAGCTTACGAATAATATAATCAGTTCACTGAGCTTGTCGCAATTGAATGACACATATTTACCTGCATTATGAAGCAAATCAAAACCAAAAATATAAATTGCTGAATAAGGTGACAGTTCATTCAGATGGTGAAGCTGACTGCCTGAACTGAAAATCATAATAATATAATAACATGTGATTATGCTGATCAGCAATGCAAAGACACCTTTTGAAGCTTTGAATTTTTCCGGTACAAAAAACAGCAAAAGTCCCGATATAATCGGCAGAGATATTATGAAGATAATCTCTTTCATAGCGTGCTTTTAATAGTCCTTTTTATTGTTTCAGTCTTCTTTAATGATTCATTAATAAGATCATAAGCATTCATTATTTTTCCACCGGTGTTTATATCGTATGCCACAGCCATCCTCTCAGTACAACAGTAGCATGGATCGACTGCAGCCAGAGAAATAGTTGCATCTGCAATTGTCTGGCCGATACATGATTTTTTAAATGTTGCAATGTTCACGTAGCTTGGAGCCCTTATTTTATGTCGTGCAGGAGAGTTAGAACCATCTGATTGCACAAAGTGAAACACTTCACCCCTCGGTGCTTCAGCCCTTCCGTTTCCTATTCCTTCGGGTATCTCTTTAACTTTTAAAGAAATCTCACCCTCTTTTTCCTTTTTAAGTCCGGCAAGACATTGCTCTATTATTGAAATTGATTCATACAACTCAAGCAGCCTGACCTGTGCTTTGGCAAAAACGTCGCCCTCTTCAGCAGTAATGATTTTCCAGTTAACAAGAGGATAAGCTGCATATGGATCATCTTTTCGCACATCAATAGCCACGCCGGAAGCCCTTGCAGTTGGACCCACTGCTCCGTAGTCAATGATATCCTGTTTAGTGAGAACACCAACTCCTGTAGTCCTTGCATGGATAACGGGATCATCCATAACAGCGCCAGTCAATAGATCAGTCTTTGTCTTAACTTCATCAAGGATCTTCTGTATAACAGGAATCTTACTCTCTTCAATGTCTCTTCTGACACCTCCCACTTTGAACATCGCATAGCTGTTCCTGTTTCCTGAGATCATTTCAAAGAGGTCGAGTACCGGTTCGCGATATTTCCATGCCCACATGAAAACGGTATTATAACCAAGGAAATGGCCGGCCAGTCCAACCCATAGGAGATGACTGTGTATACGTTCGAGCTCACCGATTATGGATCTGATATATTTTGTCCTGTCTGTAATTTCAATATCTGCAATTTCTTCTACTGCATTTGCAAATGCAAACGGATGTGAGCTTGAACATATTCCGCATATTCTTTCTACAAGGAAAAAAACCTGGTCATAAGTCTTCGATTCACTGAGTTTTTCTATTCCCCGGTGATTATAGCCAGTCTCAAATTTGATATCCCTTACTACTTCTCCGTCACAATAAAGCCTGAAGAGCTCAGGTTCCTCCTGAAGTGGATGATATGGTCCGATCGGTATGATTGTTCCTTTGCTCATCGCAGAAAATATCGGTTTCTATTTAAACTCTTTCCGTAATGGATAAACACCTTCGGCCCAATTGCCTTCCGATATCAGTTTCTCCTGGTTTGGGTGATTGAGAAAATCGATACCGAAAAGCTCATGCATCTCCCTTTCTATCCAGTTCGAAGCATTGAACAGGTTTGAGAGGGATTCAATCTGTGGATTAATCTTGTCGAGAATAACATGTATATTAAGTATCAGTCCTATTGGATCTTTACTGAAATGATAATGAATCTCGAATCCTTTTTTAGTGTGCAGGGCAGAAGCAATTATGAATCTGAATCCTTTTTCCCTATACAAAAAGGCGGCTACATTAACTATTGAATCGGGGTTTACCCTTATGGTAATTCGCTTCTGATTCTTAATACTTATATCAAGAACATCTGATTTGAATTTTTCTTTGAAATTCTCTATGATCAGCTCAGCGTTCATGTGGTCAAGTTTTTCGTTTCTCGTTTCTCGTTTCTTGACTTTTATCTTTATACTTTTGTCTTTTGACTTTTATCTTTTTCCTCCTGCACCCCGCACCCTGCATCCTGCACCCCGCACCTATGAATTCTCAACCAGTTTTACAATTCCGGCAATAATAGCTTCGGGTTTTGGCGGACAACCCGGAACATATGCATTGACGGGAATAATCTTATCCACAGGACCTGCAAAGGTGTAGCTTTCAGTAAAGTATCCTCCGGTACAACCGCATGCGCCTATTGCAACAACCAGCAAAGGTTTAGGAGCTTGCCTGTAAACTTCAAGAAGCCTTTCCTTGTCATGCATATTAATTGAACCATTAACAAGGAGTACATCGGCATGTCTTATACTCCCGACCAGAAGAATCCCAAAGCGTTCCAGATCGTGCCTGGGTGTGAGGCAATCAAGTATCTCAATATCACAATTATTGCATGAGGCTCCTCCAAAATGGAAGACCCAAAGCGACTTTTTAAAGCAATAATTCCTGAATCCCACGTCAATTTATATTTAATAGCCAAAAGCAATCAATACCAGGGCAATTATGGCAACCAGGTTCATCCATATAAAGAAGAAGCTGACAGCCTGTTTGATCTTAACCCTGGGATTCGTATTCCTTATCAGAGTTAAAATAATCACTACTGCGAGTACCTTCAGTACTGCCCATAAAATGCCAATTCCCTGAAACCTGAATCCATTCATTAAGAGTGCAACAAGGAAAGATGGCAGTATAAAGAGCATTATATATTTTGCCAGTTTTATCATTGCATAGGCAGCACCCGAATATTCAATAAAAATTCCTTCTGTGATCTCTGCTTCGGCTTCAGGCATATCAAACGGGACAAGAGCCAGTTTCGCCTGGATACAGATGATACCGGTGATGAATAATAGCACTCCCGATATACTCCCGATAAACGGAGATCCGGTTTGCTGAACATGTATTATTGAATACAGATTAAACTGTTGTCCGCATTTCATTATTATCCCCGTTATTACCAGCAGAAAAGTCAGTTCATAGCTCAGTATCAGTTTCATCTCTCGCGACCCTCCGACAGCAGCAAGCGGATTTCCAGAGGCAAGCGCTCCCATAATATATGAGAATGATGGTATTGTTAGAAGGTAAAAGATGACAATAAGGTCTCCCCTGAACCCACTGGTTATATTCAATAATGGCAGCAGAATGAATACTCCTGCCATTCCGGCGCCAAATACACCAAAGACAGGTGCAAGAAGAAATAAAACAGGCGATCCGTACTTTGGTAATATTGTTTCTTTTACCAGGAGTAATTTGAAGAAATCATAAAAGGGTTGTAACAGGGGAGGACCTTCCCGAAACTGTAACCTGGCAGTAATTTTTCTGTCAAACCATGAAAGGAATGCACCGATTACAGCGGTAAAAAGCAGACCAGGGAAGACAAGAAAATAAAAAATATTAACTGCCATGTTATTTAATTTACTGTTTTTCAGTTATGTATAAGTAGTCCTTAATAAGAACTTTTTCATTCAGAGCATATATGTTTTTTTCCGGCGATTCTTCTTCATTTGTAATAGTTGCTGTTCCTTCCGGACATGCATTGATGAACTTCTCAATCTCTTTCTCATCGTTCAGATCATAAAAGAGGTCTTTGTTCCTGTGATGCTTAAAGAAATCAGTCATCATCGTACCGAAAGGACAAATGGTAACGCATGATTTACACGATACGCAAAGGTTAGTATATCGAATTATTACTCCGTTTTCATCTTTTTCAAGTGCATCTGCAGGACAAACACTTATACATGGAGCATCCTCACATTTCCTGCATGTGAATCTGAAAGTTGCAAGCTCACGTATGGTCTTTAGACCGTTTATATTAGGTGACTGATAATATAATCCCTCAGGCAGAGACCTGGTTGAATTTTCAATCATGGCTGCCCGTAGCTTGATCATATCTATCAGTATTCTAAGTGACATTTGAAATATATAATATCTTATAAACTGTTACTTTCTATCTCCATATTTCAGGATTGTGTTTAATCTCATTATATGTAAAAACCGGACCATCACGGCAAACAAAAAACTCTCCCATCATGCAATGTCCGCACTTACCCAGACCGCATGACATGTTTTTTTCCATTGAGAGAAATATCTGCTCATCCCTGTATCCCAATTCCAGCAGCCTAATTGTTCCGAATTTCATCATGATTGGCGGGCCGCATACAACAGCAACCGAACCGGGGATATTAATTTTGATTTTGTTAAGCAGTGTGGTTGCAACACCTACCGGACCATCCCAGTCTTCATCAGCTTTGTCGACAGTACGGTAGGCTTCGAATTTTTCAATATTGTTCAACCTGTCAAAGAGCGGTTTGTAAATACAATCTGCAGGTGTTTTTGACCCATAACATAGGATTACTTTAACCAGTTTGTCTTTAATGCTTTCCAGGGTGTAAAGAAGTGATCTGATGGGAGCGAGGCCGCAACCGCCACCAAGTATGAGCACCTCTTTGCCAAAGAATGTTTCAACAGGATATCCTCTTCCAAAGGGGCCTCTTATTCCCATGAACACTCCTGGTTTGAGCATATGCATATAGTCTGTAACATATCCCGTTTTCATTACTGTGACCTCAAGCTTTTCGGTAACCAGGGGAGAAGAGGAGGGTGTAAATGGGGCTTCTCCTATCCCATCTACCGATAATTCAATAAACTGTCCGGTTTTAAATGAGAATTTGTTCTCAGGAACGAGTACAAATGTTTTAATTGAAGGTGATTCCTCAATAACATCAGTTAGTCTGGCTCTTATTGGAGTGTATATGTTGATGTTATCCTGCATCAGTTTTATTTTAGAAGTTCCATGAATATTTCATTTTTGCTGATTTTCCCGATGCAGGCGTCAATACATCTTCCGCACCCCGTACATGCCAGAGATTTGAATTTTAAAGCTTTCCAGATATACTTACACATATACCTGTTTTTGAATCTGTTTTGGAGTTCCAGCAGCGCATCTTCTCCTCCAGCTACTCTTTCGAATCCGGGATATTGACATGCATCCATTTGTTTTATCTTCTCAAAACCCGGCCTGTCAATCAGAAGAAAGCAGGTGCAGGTCGGGCAAATTGTGGTACAGGCTCCGCATGAAACACATTTTGCATAATGCTTTTTCCAGATATCCTCTTTCCTGGCTGCTATCAGTTCACCGGTTTTTTTATATTCAGGCAGTCCCTTATTTAATATTGCAAGCAGTTCTTCTGTTGTACGATGTTCTTTTTCAACTGATGAAATGAAATCAGTATTTCCCGGTGACAGTAATGAAGGAATTTTACTGACAAATTCCTGTCCCTTTAAAGATAATATTCTGAGGAAAATAGTTCCTTCGAGATTAATGATTGCCAGATCAGCGCCGTTTTCAGAATACGGTCTGATATCATATGTGGTACAATGGCAATGTTCCTGAATACTAAAGCAATCTGATGCTATGAGCAGGGTGTTGTCGCGTCGCTCTTTGTAGAATAAATCGGTAAATTCTTTATCAAGATAAATCTCGTCAAGAAGACCAAGTCCTTCAATATCACAGTTCGGAATACCAAGTATAATCCTTGGTTTTTCATCATTTTTAAAAGCAGATGTTACATTTTCTTTAACAGGAAGAAAGAAACTTTTAAGCGGAGTTGCAGGTTTTGGCTTATTATAGGAAATCTTAGGGATGTCAGCCGGTCTGATTAATTCATAATCCAGTCCGTATTCATTTTCGACACCTGCAAAAATGGAGTAGGATAATAACAGCTGTTCAACAGTTTTATCCCATTCTTCCTTTTTTATGCATTTATACTGCATTTATGTGAGAAGTTTCACATATAAAGTTAGAATCTACCTATATAAAAGTCAATAAAAAATCAGCATATTTTTAATAAGATTACATATAATTAGTATAAATAACAGAATATCAAATAAATAAAAATATTTTTATATTTATAAAAGAATTATTTAACTTGCATCTGGAAACAAATAGAAAATATTTGATGTGAAACAAATCACAAAAAACATAATTAAAAATAGCCTGAAAAGAATTTTTCTTTATCGGGCATGTCTGCTCAGACTGAAATTAATGGGAGTTGAAAAAGTGTTTTCATATACCCTGGCAAATGAGACTGGCGTAACCTCAGAACAGGTAAGAAAAGATTTTTCTGAATTTAATATCAAGGGAAATAAACGGGGCGGATATGATATAAATGATCTGCTCGATAATATGGAAAAGCTATTCCACCGGAATAAAGACAATAATATAGTATTGATCGGCATGGGAAATATGGGTCTGGCACTGTCGAAGTACAGCAAATTTGTACAGCGTCATATGAATATTGTTGCTACTTTCGATATAGATCCCTTTAAGCAGAAAATCAGATCTGGAATACCCGTGTACCCAATGAGCAGATTAAAAGAAATCATCGACAGGTTCAAAGTAAAAGTGGCTATTCTTGCAGTGCCCGAGATTTCCGCACAGGAAGTCACCGATGAGCTGATACGGTATGGTATAACCGGGATTGTAAATTTTGCGCCGCTACTGCTGAAAGTGACACCGGAGGTGATTATTAATAACGTAAACCTGTGTGATGAACTTGAAAGCGTAATATATTATGTTCACAAACAAATGAATGCAAACGGAAATAAAAATCTTGAACTGTTATACAGGGATATGAAATACTGACCGACTGATCATTCCGGCCGCACAAACATAATGACTACTGCCTGAGACTTGCAGAAAGCAATTAAGTATAAATATCTTTTCTCCTGTAAATCCTGAATGCGAATATCAGCATGGCCAGTGTGATTCCGGTAAAGTAAAGCAGATGCCAGAAATCCACATGATAGTTTGGATTAATGACATTCATATCGACATATCTGAAAGGGCTTATGTAACCTAATTTAGAAATACTCTCGGTAATTCTTGAAAGCGTATAGATAAAATAACAAAATAAAACAAGTCCGATACATAGAGTTGTTATGGGTTTTGGTCTTTTAATAAGTGTTGACAGAAGCAGCCCGATTGCTCCGAACACCAGGTTTAACAGAAAAGTATAAAATGAAAGAACCAGGAATGAACTTATACTGAATGATCCATTTTTAACGATTTCTATGCATATAAATCCTGCCAGGCTGGTTACCAGGTTCAGTATGATGATATTCAGCAGAACTACAGCCAGTTTGCTTAAATAGATTTCACTTCTGGTAACCGGCCGTGTAAAAAGATATTCTGCTGTCTTGTCATACTCTTCCTTCGACAGGATATTTGAAGAAAGCACAATGGAATAAATGCTGCCAAGCACCATCATGTAAATTACATTATTTGCTGCATAGAATCCTAATACTGACAGCAGGTCATTGAAGTTCGAAATTCACTTGAACTGAAGCGCCCCTTTTGGGATAATTGTCAGCATTCCTGTTATTTTTGACTGGTTTGCCATAAATGTTCGGAAGACCGACATTGTGAGAACAATGAGGAGGCTTATTACAATTGACCATATCAGAAGGCTTGTGGAATTTTTTCTAAACTCCTTAATAAACAGGTTCCTGTTCATCTGTTCTTTAACTTAATTTTTATAGTAATGGAGGAATATTTCATCAAGAGATGGCTCTTCTATGATAAGGTTAACAATTTCATTCACAATGATGAAGCTTATAAGTTTATTGATATCGCCGGAATACATGAAAGAAATCAGGTTTCCAGTCCCTGTAATCATATTTTCAGTGCCAGGGATGATAATGATTTCTTTATCAGTATGATTTTTGAATTCGACAGTGACCTTTTTAAGCTGTTTTTTTCTCAGGTCTCCGATATCCTCAACCTTAATAATTGTTCCCTCTTTGATTATTGCAACCCTTTTACAGATCATCTGCACCTCTCCAAGAATATGAGAAGAAAAGAACACAGTCATTCCTTTTATGTTTTCTGACCTGATAAGTTCAAAAAAAACAGATTGCATCAATGGATCCAAACCGGTCGTAGGTTCATCGAGGATCAGTATTTTTGGACTGTGAAGCATGCCCTGAACTATCGATACTTTTTTTCTGTTTCCGAGTGACAGGTCTGCAATTTTCCTATTAAGGTCCAGTTCAAAAAGTCCTGCAAGCTCTGATAATCTTTTTTCCCCATTCTTCACCCGGTAAAAACGGATACAATATTCAAGGAACTCCCGTACATTCATTGATACATATGCATTAGCGTCCGAAGGGATATAACCGACCATTGTTTTGATCTTCTTCGTCTCTTTGATTACATCCATGCCCATTATCCTGGCACTGCCTCCGGAAGGAAAAATCATGTTCATCAGGATCCTTATGGTAGTTGATTTGCCGGCACCATTTGGACCAATAAACCCGAATATCTCCCCCTCGTTAATTTCAAGATTGATGTTTTCTATTCCTCTTGCTTTACCATAGAATTTTGAAAGACCTGTAATATCGATAATTGGAGTATTCATATTTTTTGCACAGGGATTATCTGTAATAGAATTTCTCTTTACTGATCTCCACCAGAAATCTGCTTGGATATGAGAGGAAAGCATTATAGGTTGCAACAAATGAAGGCATCGTGATGATCAGATCCTGCTTCGCACGGCTGCAGGCTACATAGAATAACCTGCGTTCTTCTTCAAGCTCCTCAATGTTATTAAGCGCTCTTACTGATGGGATCAGCCCATCAAGAGCATGAGGGATAATTACACTGAACCATTCGAGTCCTTTCGCCGAATGAATTGTTGAAACGGTCAGCGGTTTATCTTCCGACTCATCAATTAGAGGAACAGTCTTGTTTCCGAATTTTTTTGAAGGAGGATCAAGGGCAAAATCCGTAAGAAACTTATCCAGTGAATCATATCGTGAGGAAAGATCAACAAGTACCCTGATGTCGAGAAGCCTGATCTGGTAATCTGATTCTGTAGCCTGAAGGATAGGAGCGTAGTATTCGAGAATAACCTCAATCTTTCTTGAGATGGAAATTGTAACGTCGCTCGCCCTGTTTATCATGGAAGTGAGACTGGCCAGGCCCTCTGCAAATTTTGTATTCTCAAAGGAGTTTTGCTGCAGGCCGTTTTCTGAAATGATCTTCTCTATGATCTTCCTCGCAGTGACCAGACCTACTCCCGGAATATATTTTAAAATCCTGTGCCAGGCAACAGCATCATATGGATTCTGGAGTATGCGCAGGTATGAAATAATATCCTTTACATGTTTTCTCTCGTTGAATGCAAGTCCGCCCACTGCGATATAAGGTATGCTTCTCTTATTAAGTTCCAGTTCTATGAACCTTGCATGCCAGAATGCTCTTACCAGGATTGCGACCTGATTAAGCGCAATTCCTTTTTCCCGGTATTCAATTATCTTATCAACGATAAATTCCGCTTCAAGCTGCTGGTCATAGAACTTCCTTACAACAGGCATGGTATCATATAATATGCTGGAGAACAGGTGTTTTTTATAGCCTATACGGGCATTATCGATAATGTCGTTGGTAAAATCGAGTATCTTCTGGTTGCTCCTGTAGTTCTGTTCAATCTTGATGACCCTGCAGGAAGGATACTTTTGCGGGAATCGCAAAATATTTTCATAATTGGCTCCCCTGAAGGAGTAGATGCTCTGGGCATCATCTCCCACAACCAGTATGTTATTGGTTCCTTCCGAAAGGAATTCCACAATTTCTTTCTGGACGATATTTGTATCCTGGTATTCATCTACCATAATGTACCTGAACTGGTTATTGAGTTTTTTCCTGAAGCTTAGGTTATCGCGCAGGGAATCCCTCAGAACATCCATCAGGTCATCATAGTCGAATATCCTGCAAATCTTCTTGTACTTCTCGTAACCTTTATTTATAAGCTCTATCTGATCAATGAATTCAAGCAATCCTGAAAACTCATTCTGAATCACCTGCCTGATAGTGAGGTTCCTGTTCCGTGCAGATGAAAAGATTTCCTGCAGCCTGTTTTTCTTTGGAAATGCTTTTTCCTTCTTTTCAATTTTAAGCTCTGACTTGATGAGGTCGATGGTATCGGCAGAATCTTCAGAGTCAATTATGGTGAAGTTGGAAGGTATCCCCAGGAGATTGGCATTCTTTCTGAGGATATAATTTGAGAAAGAGTGGAAGGTTCCTCCAAATACTTTCTGAGCTTTATTGTCATTAAGAAGTCCCTGCACTCTGCCAATCATTTCACTGGCAGCTTTCCGGGTGAATGTCAGCAGCAGTATTTCATATGGATCAATTTCATTTTCAAGCATATAGGCTACCCTGTGGACTATTACCCTCGTTTTGCCGCTGCCGGCTCCGGCTATTACGAGCACAGGACCTCGCAGGGTTGTAACCGCATCGAGCTGGGTTTCATTAAGTTCAGTCTGGTAGTTTATTTTAAATTTCCTGGTAAGCTCTACTTTTTGAACTTCATTTGATTTGCTTTCGATAGATCTTATAATTGATTTAAGTTCTTCGATCTTTTCAAGAGTTTGTTCAGTTGAATCGACCTCAGGAAAATCAGACAGGGAAACAGTTGCCAGGTCAGTAAGCGGATGATCGGAATATTGAGAAGACTGAAGCCTTTGTCTCAGCGCCATATCACCTACCAGATCAAGAAATGCATCAGAAGATGATTCTTCGCTGCTGCCTGTCTTCGCTGGCGAATCACTTTTTTCTCCTTCAAAAGCTGAAATAGCCTTCGCCTTCATGTCATTATTTTCAAAATATTTGTCCTCTGATGACATTGTCAAATTCAGTTAGACTGTAAAGTTAATCAATATGAACGTTGAAATCTGAGTTCAGCGTGCAGAGTTCATTTTTTTATATTTTTGTTGTATCAAGATCTCTTTATAAATATTACCTGATTCAGTTTACAGGCGCCAGAGGGCGTCTGTAAATCTCCTTTGTGTCCTTCGTGTGCCCTTCGTGTTCCTTAGTGGTATAAAGTAAAGCATTGAACCACAAAGGATCTCAAAGTAAAAAAAAAGTAACACAAAGGTAAGCAAAGCTAAAATCGGCATTTGATATTGACTCATTAGTGTTACATATTATTCATTTAGCATTGATTTAAAAAGAGAATTCATGATAAAAGATATAAAAATTGCCGTCATAGGCGGTACAGGCAAGTCTGGTAAGTATCTCGTTAAGCATCTTGTTGGAGACGGCTACAGGTTGAAAATGCTTGTCAGAAATCCTAATAGATTGGATATCACAGACCCGTTGATTGAAGTAGTTTACGGAGATGTGCTTGATTATGAGACTGTCAGAAAGCTTTTTGAAGGTTGTCAGGCTGTAATCAGCACTCTTGGACTTGGTCAGCCACCCAGTGAGACCTCCTTGTTCAGCAAGGCTTCAGCGAATATAATACAGTCAATAGAGGAGAACTGGATTCCGAGATATATTGTTACTACCGGATTGAATGTGGATACCCCCTTTGATAATAAAGGTTTTGCAACTAAATCTGCAACAGAATGGATGTATAAGAATTTCCCTCTTACAACGGCAGATAAGCAGAAGGAGTACGAAATGCTGAGCGAGAGCGATATTAACTGGATAATGGTGAGGCTCCCTTTGATCGAACTCACCGATATTAAATGTGAGACGGAAGCTAATCTTGAGGACTGCAAAGGTGATAAAATAAGTGCGGCCAATCTGGCTGTATTTCTTACCGGACAATTGTTAGATGATACCTATATAAGAATGGCACCATTCTTATATAATGCGTAATCTGCAATTATTATCCTGGTAATTAAAATAATGAAATCCCGGGAGTACTGATTTTCCTTTGTGTACCTTTGAGCGCCTTTGTGTTAAAAAATAAGACATTTCACCACAAAGGAACACTAAGGATAACACTAAGTAACACAAAGGTATAAGCAACTAAATTACTTTTTCAGAGCTCCCGAGATTTCTCAATTAGCGGTGTCTGCAATACTGCAGATATATATAGATGCCCCTGACAGACAGAAGTTAATTTATCCGGGGTTAATTCCTTGAATTATTTCTTATCCGGAACTCTTACCTCAAAGTTTTTCGATTCCGCTTTCTTTTCCTCCTCAGGTTCATCGTTCAGGGCGGAAGCCTTTTTAAATTCTTTCATTCCCTGGCCGATGCCTTTCATCAGTTCCGGAATTTTTTTACCGCCAAACAATAATACAATTACAAGTATTATCAGTACAAGGTGCATCGGGCTGCTAAAATCTAACATAATACATTAATATTATATGGTTAATTTACTTTTAAGTAAAAGTCTTTCCGCCTATTTTCCGTACGGCAGAAAGACTTTATTGTTTCAGGCTTCTAACCGGCCACTGAAACATTCTATGGATTATTTTTTCTTAGACGAGTGATGGCTTGTAGCTGCTTTCGGCAATTTTTTTACGAAAACTCCATTCTTGTCATACACCAGGGTCTCAGTGCTGCTTCCTTTGGCTACAACGACATGGTATGTCAGTCCGGTGCTTGTTGTTGCACTTGAGGCTGATTTTATTGTATAACCGGCGTAGTCTTTTGCAATATTATCTGTTATAGGCTTTTGAAGGTCTGCTACCTGCACTACTGTATGGGTAGGTTTTGCTTTGGTCCCTGAACTTTTTGTTACCTGGGCATTGACTACAATAACCGACATCATCAATACCAGGACTAGTAATACTTTTTTCATAATAATAAATTATTAAGTTTAACGGAATAAAAGTATCCGTCAATTCTGAAGAAGGTCTGAAGTTGGGGCTATTTAACAAATAATTAAGATTCCGGCTTTTAATATTCCAGTCTGTATCGGTCAGTGGAGCTCATGCCCGGTCTTCCTTTTTAACTTATTCAGGAATGATATATGGAAGCGTGAAATAAAATGTTGAGCCTTTTCCGGGTTCGCTTTTTACCCTTATTTTTCCTGACAGCATTTCACAATACGCTTTTGAAATGGCTAATCCCAGACCTGCACCCTGGTAAGCCTGTTTATCCAGGATATCAGCCTGGATAAATCTTTCAAAGATTGCATCCTGTCGTTCTGAAGGTATTCCAATTCCGGTATCAGATACATAAAACTCGATCATTTCCCGTCCCTGGTAAATGATTTTATTACAGCCGAAAGTGATCGATCCGGAGTAGGTGAACTTTACAGCATTTTTAACCAGGTTAATAAGAACAGCATATAGCTTTTCAGAATCTGTCATTATAACAGCCTCTTCAGGAGGAAGTGAAGTTTTACAGGAAAACTGAAGGCCCTTGGATTCGACTTCATTTTTGAAAAAAGTGAATATATATTCCATTTGCTTATTGATATCTGTCTCCACGAGATCAACTTTTGTGAGTCCCGATTCAATTTTTGAGATATCAATAATATCGTTTATCACGTTAAGCATCCGCTCACCGCTTTTTTCAATGATATTCAGATATTCATGCTGCTCAGCGCCTGTCAGGTTTGGTTCCATGAGGAGTTGTGCAAATCCCAGAATGCCATTCATAGGGGTCCTGATTTCATGACTCATATTGGCCAGAAATGCTGACTTTAATTTATCTGCCAGCATGGCCTTTTCCTGTTGTCTCTTATAAAATTTCAGGGCAATATTTATTAAAAGAATGCTGATAAATAGATAGATCAGCATACCGGAGTAAAGATCCATAAGCCGGGTGGTATCAGATGAGTACCTTCCGGATATAAGTGGAAAATGGTATTCAATTAAAAAAAGAACCGAGACATTAGTAAAAACAATAATGGAGAAGATGACCTTTTCGTAGCCAGAAAAAAAAAATATTATAAACGATTCTAAAACTACAAAGAGGTAAAGTATTGGCCCGTACGATCCGAAATTTATAAACCACTGAAAATTAAGGATTCCCAAAGATACAATGGTCAGAGAATATTTTGAAAAGATGTATCTTCCAGTTATCCTGCCATAGAGATAGACAGGTATAAATATTGCTGTCGCAGCAATAGTTGACAGGATAGTTTTGGGGCCAAGATCAAGGGCGATATTTATGACAGTTCCTAAAGTCCCGAGCACAGCAATAAAAAAACACAATGCCAGAACTAAAAAGTTATCTAATCCGATATCTTCAGGGTTCTTGAAGAGATATAGACTAAGTGATTTCCACATATATAACTATCTATAATACATTGTTATGGAGAATATGAGATTTGTTTATAGTAATAATATCCTCACCTGAATAATGAGAAAGACCATATTAATTAAAGAACTCTAAAGCAAGGGAAATATAAATAAATATAAAAACCGAATATAAGTATTTCTGATGGTAAAACCGTTATAACACCAATTGGGAAGGCACCGGAAAGAGATCTGATTTTGCATAACAGCCTCAATGAGCTTTGATTCCCTTTCTCATTATGATAAATAGCATCTTTTTCGCATAATTTACCGGCAATAATCTTCCTGATCAGAGGTTATTATTAAGTATTTGAATAGTTGTTAGTGTCTGTCATCTAAAAAAATTATCTATGAGTAAAAAAAAGAATCCCGGCTATTTCCATGTAGAAATAATTAAGAGTAAGTCATACTCTGCAGTTATTCGCACGGCTGTCTTTGTGTTTCTGGTGTTTATGTTCATAACAGGCTGCACAAAGAGCAAATGGTATGATCCTTTAATAGGTGATCCTTTGAAGGCCAGCATTGTATCGACAGTTCCATCAAATCTGGCAGTAAGTGTTTTTGTTGATCCTGTTGTAAGTGTTACTTATAGTAATGATCTTGATCCATCAACTATCTCTTCAACTGCAATATCGTTGAAAAAGGGTACAACAGAAGTTCCGGGCGCTGTTACTTTAACAGGAAATACGGCCAGCTTTTTTCCTGAATCGGATCTGGCAGCACAGAGTGAGTACACTGCCACTGTAAAGACGACTCCGAAAAACAGCACTGATTTCGCAGCAGCTCATGAATATTCATGGAAGTTTACCACAGGGAAGAGTCATCGTGTAGATTCTCTTTCTATAGTTTCCGTTTCGCCTTCCGATAAGGCATCAGCTGTTGCCGCAAATTCACCCCTAATTGTAAACTTCAATGAAGACCTTACAACTTCGATGATGAAGTCGGTAACGATTTCATTGAAACAGGGAAATACCACTATTAATGGTGTTGTGACAATTTCCGGAAAGACTGCAACATTTCAGCCATCTGTGGTGCTGGTAGCGGGCACAGTTTATTTTGGTAAAGTGCTGATAACATCGACACAAAACGGAAATAATGTGGTAAGGACATTTAACTGGAGCTTTACAACATCAGGTACAGCCCCTGATCTGACTCCACCAGTTATCAGTTCAGTTATCCCGGCAAATAATGCAGTATCAGTTTCAACCGGCACTGGAGTTTCTGTAACTTTCAGTGAAGTATTGAATCCTTCAACAATAAACGCTTCAACATTTTTGCTTAAGCAGGGAACCACAAGTATAGCCGGAACCGTGGCATATACAGGTACAACAGCAACATTTACTCCTTCAGTTGCCCTGACTGGGAATACCCTTTATTCAGGGACTATTACCACCGGTGTCAAAGATATTGCAGGTAATGCACTGGCAACAGCCTATAACTGGAGTTTCAAAACTGTTACAGTAGTGGATAATACTCCTCCGACAATAATATCAGTTGTCCCGGTTAATGCATCTTCAACTGCATCAACCACAACAAAAATAAGTGCGACATTCAGTGAGACAATGAATGCTGCTACAATAAGTTCCGCTTCATTTACACTTAAGCAGGGAAGCACTGCAGTGACAGGAACAGTTGCCTATTCAGGAGTAACTGCCACATTTACTCCTTCAGCGGCACTGTTGCCCGGAACCTTATATTCCGCAACAATCACTACCTCAGTTACCGATGTTGCAGGCAATGCACTTGCTTCAAATTATGCATGGAGTTTTACGACCGCATCGACTGCTGATGTTACCCCTCCGACAGTTAGTTCGGTTGTTCCGGCATCCGGCGCTACAGCGATTTCTGTCAGTAGCAAAGTTACTGCAACTTTCAGTGAATCAATGGATGCCACAACAATAACTTCCTCTACATTTACCTTAAAGCAGGGCTCAACTGCTGTTGCAGGTACTGTGACTTACGCCGGAACTACTGCCACATTCACTCCATCCGTGGCGCTTTCAGGGAATAGCGTATATACAGCTTCTGTAACAACCGGGGTTAAAGATCTTGCGGGCAATGCAATGGCTGCTGCTTATACCTGGAGTTTCACTACAGTGGCAACAGTAACAGTAAAGTCGTTTGCAAATGATGTAGTGCCGATACTCAATCTGTGTAACACCTGCCACACGCATCCATGGACTACCTCGCCTGTGGCATCGACGTTCTATGCGAACCTTTTGAGTGCGGGATATATTAATACTACAACGCCGACTTCAGGAAAGATATATGTTAAACTTACAGGCGGACACCCTCCCGGATCAACAGTATCAGCGGCTCAGGTGACTACTATCCTGACCTGGATAACTGAGGGATCGAAGAATAATTAGCTTTAATGTTCGGAAAAGAATAGGGTGTCTAAAACAGGCGCCCTTTTTTATTCTAAAAAATTTAATGTATTGATGCAAGAAAATGATTGATGAAGTGTATATCAACACAAAGGGGGTGTACGAATACACCCCCTTGACAATCTCAATCAATTAAGATTAAAGACCTTTGTTAAGTGCCGGAGCAGCTTTGAATTTTACAACTTTTTTAGCTGGAACGTTCAGTTTAGCGCCAGTACGTGGGTTGCGAACAACTCTTGCGCTTCTTTTGTCAACTTTAAAGGTACCAAGGCCCGGGAGCTGGATTCTCTGTCCTTTTTTCATTGATTTTCCAAATGCTCCAACGAATGCGTTTAAAGCTTTGCCTGCATCTTTAATAGAAAGACCTGCATCAGCAGCGATTGCATTAACTAATTCTTTTTTTGTCATAATAAAAGATTTAAGGGTTAGACCAATCTTACTAATTGGATACAAATTTATTTTTTTTATATTCATGTGCAAATTTATTTTGTCGTTTTTCCACAAATAGTGCCACTTTTAGGTTAAAACAGGCATATTTTTGCACGAAACCGGCAATTTTGGAAAAATATCGCAACCGCTCACCATTCTTCAGGTTGAGCAATGTTTTTTTAAAAAAATGTTCATAATCTGTTAATAAATATCGTACAGTACAGAATATCAGCATTTTAACTAAATTTTTCAAAAAAATTTCTTAAAATCAAAAAAATACTATCTTTGCGGCGGAGAAATGGCAGAGCGGTCGAATGCGGCGGTCTTGAAAACCGTTGAACTGTTACCACGGTTCCGGGGGTTCGAATCCCTCTTTCTCCGCCGAATGAAAAACCTCCCGCTGTCAAGCGGGATTTTTTTTGCTATATGACCAAGCCAGGCTTGCCTGAGCGAGGTCAGATGGCAAAAAAAAATAGAATGAGCGGAGCGAATGGGAGGTTTTTCATTCGAAGCTCCCCCACGAGGGATCACAACCGAACGCTGTGAGGTTGTAATCCCCACTGCGAATCAGGCTTCTCTCCCCGTACTCACCCCTTGCCTGCTGCGCAGGCGTTCCCCTCTGCCACCGCTGCAACCTGGCTCCTTCGCTATCCAGACATAACATGTCTGGACTTCACGCTCGGCCCTGTAAAGAGGGGATAGCTCCGGTCATCATTATGGCATAATTCATGTGAAAATAACACGCAGGGTTTGATTAGTTTGTTGCGAAGCTCCCCCGGGGGGAGCAATGCTAGCCTTCACTTCTTAACCCAATCTCCATCTCCTTCCCTTAAACAATAAGGGAAGGAGGGACCTAAGTAACAGAATTAAGAATTGATAGAGAATGGCAGGTATTTTACTATTTTTTGACTTATAGAACGTGATACATTTAAAATTTTCTTTTTTATCAGGAGAAATAGACTGTTAAAAGATGGAACTGCACCCATCCTGATGCGAATTACTGTTAATAGAAAGCGTTGGGATTCAGCATTAAAGGTTGGAGTTATTCAAGCCAATTGGGATCAGCAAAAAGAGAGAGCAATCGGAGATGTCAGGTATTCGAACCTGATAAATGAGACAATTGAAAGCACAAAATTCAGGATTCACAAAATAAAACTCGGGTTGGAAGATGAAGGGTAAGCATTTGGCCTCCTACATATTGAGATGAAGCCAAACCCAACCTATATTTCCACAAAGTTTTCAGAAAAGTCTAATACTATTGGAGTTCTTTGAAGTTTTGTAGACAAAGCGGTCATTTTTTCTACATTATCCAACAAATTCCAATATTGTTGGATTTTATTGGAGTCAATTGGAGATGTGTGTTGTTTTCCAGTTATGAGGGAGAAGCTCTGCAAGATCCCGGCTGTAGTCATTGTTATAGGCAGGGATTCTGGTTAAAACGTCTGTCATCCATTACCTGGGATTGACATCGCACGATTTACAGCATCCGAGAAGTGAGTACATGATGGCTGCATTTTCCGCTGCATCATGATTGCCACGGAATAAATAGTTTTTCAGTCCCAATGCCAGAGGCCTTATTGCATTTTCTACCAGGTTATTATCAATTTGATACCGGCCATCGAGGTGATATCTTGACAGACGGTGGAATAAAGAATAGGTATATGTCAATGCTTTATACATTCTGCCTTGAGGTATGGCTTTTGGATAATAGTTTACGATCCATTTTTCAAAAGCACATAATATTGGATATGCCAGTCTCGCACGAAGAGCCGCCCGCTTTTCATGATCCAGTTCCTGATCAGTGGCCATGGCTTCTACATTGTAAAGCATACCGATTTGTTCCAGTGCATACCTTGCCCCGGATTCATCTTCTTTCAGTGAATCGTTGAACTTCCTTCTTGCATGAGCCCAGCATCCCAGAAGTAGAACACCTTTTTTATTTTCTTATATTGAGTAGGCCTCATAACCATCCGTCTGTATGGTCCCCTGGTAATTCTGAAGCAGTTCTATCACTACCTTTTGAGCTCTTGAGCCTTTATCGTAATGGAAAAACATCAGGTTATCCATGACCGATCTCACAACCCGGAGATAGGATTTAACTGCCCTGTGCTTTTCATCGTTGATCACCGGAACAGTACTTTCATCAACTTGTATATAGTCCGTGGCCAGTACAATATCCCTCAGTCTGTAATACAGTACCCGTAATAAATCGCTGCTTCCAGTAAACCATCCATTTATAGTTGATGCCGGTATGGATACTCCTGCAAGCTTAAACATCGCGATTGAACGGTGAAAAGGAAGATGATACACATATTTACCCATAAGCAGTTCTGCCAGTAAACTGGCACCGGCATTACTCCGGGGAAGAGGCAGCAGTGGAAGCGAGGCAACCATGATATTCTTTTGACCGCTTTTTTCATTTTCTTCCCGGAGTTGCTGCAAGGCTTTTCTCAATGCGTATTTCGGACGAACGATGCGGCGAACATAAAGTTCTCCGGGTTTATGCTCCAATACCTCGGTTACTTCCTCCCCGATGCGGATCCAGTTTTCGTCTATGCCCTCTGGTTCAATCACCTCTTCTTCCCGGCGAAGATTCTCCGGAAGGGGCAGGCGGACAGGTTTTTTTCTTTTTCAGCCTTTCTGCGCTCATACGATATGATCTCTTTTGCAGTTTCCTTTATCGCCTCTTCCTCCTGGGGAAGGACATCCAGACCGCCAAAATCAATCCTGCGCTGCGAAGGATCCTGAGGGATGAACTTTTCGCTGCCTGCCTTCCAGAACTTGCGGCGGTACCAGGCAAGCTGATCCGTTAATTTCCTGATCTTATCTTCAAAGGTTATGACCTTATCCCCAATATCTTTGATCTTATTATCCAATTTGTTAATAGTGCCACTTAATTGTTTGATCTTATTATCTTTATCTTTTATGATGATATCGTAATGCTCCAGGGCACCTCCACTTGATTGTCTGAGTTTGGAAAGCTCCTGATAAAGTTCGTCCCTCTCCTGCAAGAGGGCTTCTATTAAGGTATCTTTATCAGCTTTATTATCCACAGTTCTTTTGGCGTTTTTATCTGTGTCAAAGATAACAAACCAAACCGTAGAAGCAAACTGATATATTGTTAATAACTAACTGAATAGTAGGTTTTTATTAATAATTTCACGCGGTTTTCCACACCTTATTTGTACACTCTGCACCATAGCCATTAAATCCTGCCAGTTTATGGTTATCGAAGCGGTATTTTCATCATAAGCAGGTAGTTTAAACCGGCCTGATTCTAATCTCTTATGATAGATTACAAGCCCTGCATACTCCATGTGAAGGATCTTCATTACATTCTGGTGGCGGTTCATGAAAATGAAAACTCCTCCATCACGGACATTCTGGTTCATCTTTGTTAATCAGCTCATTGCCAATAATTACCTTCTCATTCATATTATTGGCTGCTGTTTTGTTGAAATTATCGATTCATAACAGGTACGATATGTTTCAGATAATCGGCACGATGAATCCAATTTCAATTTTGGTTTTAATTTGCAGCATTTGTTACGTCTGGCATCTGTCGGGTCGGTATTCTACATTTTCAGGAACAGGAGTATAAAAATGTCAGGGTTTTTCTATTTCCACTCAGCATTTGCAGCAATTCTGAATATCATTTTTACTGTTTATTTTTTAAGCAACGGGTTAATTGGTATTCCGCTCTGGAACTGAATAAGCCACTTAGAAATCACGCTATCTCAATATTGATGCCGGCTCAGATGAGCCTCCGGAATGTCAGCAGAAAGTCCCGAATCTGATTGAAGAGGTATTGAATCTATGATAAACAAAATCTGAATTGTTGAATTCATATGGCATATTTTTTGAAGTATAAACTTAAAGCCAGGTAATATGTAGTAATTAATTAATATGAAAAAAGTAGTTGCTCTTTTATTTCTTAGCTGCTTAAACAGCGCTACTGGTAATTGCCAGATATTAAGTAATCCTTCTTTGTCAGTTGCAGATTTTGAAATAGCTTTAACAGATACAGCTCACTTAAGAAAAATTTTAAAAGAGCATAATTTTGAACATGCTGTTGTCGGAAAAACCAGGTTAATTTCACCAGGGACAATGCCCAATCCTTTACTTCCTGATCTCAGGGCTTTTAAGTCGGAACGATGGGAGCCAAAAAATCAGGGAGATCAGGCTATTGTGGAAGTAGGCATGTATGAATGGGAACACGGTTTTGCACCACAACCGGAGGTCGTTAAAACAATCAGATTAATGATAAGACGAAATTCAGCTTTCGCTGATAAAACAAACGCATTCCTTGAAGCAATAAAAAATAAATATCCGAACAGAAGCAAAAGATATTTTCGCGATAGCGAGCTTTATAAATCATATGGAGAATCATTTAATGTTTTCACCAATGATTCCAAAATTGAAGTGCGGACAGAAACAGAAGAGCCAATATATAGCCGGTTCTACATAGTAAACTTTGATTTGACCCTTTAAACTGGTAAAATGCCCGACATATAATTGTACACAGCGATACAACCTCTTGTAGATCAAATCATCCACCCTCGCACATTTAAAATCACAGGATGATAATTTTTGTAGCTAAAGCACCAGGATTTTTCATCTGGCTGCTAAAAATTCAAATGCCAGCCGTTTAATTCTTTACGGCTTTTTTCCTTAATTTAATTTTTTTATAGAATTTTATATGCAGATTTAAAATTACTGCAAATATGAATTTGAACTGCCTCTAAACTCACCGACAATCTGGAGAACAATCCTCTGGGTGCTGATGATCCCAAATCTGCTCAGGATATGACTATCTGAAACAGAAAATGACCTAAAAACTGGACAGTCCCGGCTCCTTAGCCGGCGGTTACTTCCTTTTTAAACTTGTTACCAGACTGAATTTTTCGCTCATCAGTCCAAATTGCATTTCATCGCTTATTTTTTACCTCCCGGTAACTTTCTTTTTGTGGTGAATATCTGATAGATGAAATTTGCTCTTAAACAGATGGTAACAAAGTTTTATCAGAATCAATAATATGAAAGAAAATACAAAATGGATCTTATATAATCTGACAGTTGCGTTCTGCTTATACTGGACAGGTAATTTATTACTGTGGTTTCCCTGGAGCCTAAATGCAAATCTCGGGATTGGATTAATGCTGGCAATTATGCCATTGTTTTGGGGAGTCGGAATATACTATTGTTTAATTGGTTATACGGGCAAAAAAATCTTATCCGGCGTGATTATTAATTCGATAATTATGCTGGTAACTGCAGTTGTTTCTGACTATATATTTTTTGGATTGATTCGTGAAGCAATGGACGATTTGTATCAACCTTCCACATTTTATGGATATGGATTTTTGATGATAATGCCATTTTTAGAATTACTATTATTCAAAAAGTTAATTATCAGAAAAAGATGTCCGGTAAAGGCAAGGAGTTTCATTTCATTCGGGGCGATCGGACTGTTCTCTCTTTTGGTTTTAACAGCAATCATAAAATCCGGCATAAAGATTTAAAGCATCTGTATATTACTTCTAATTACTTAATTATCAAAAAAATGGTCATGAATACAAATGGTATCGGAATTTTCCTGGTAAATGTGGTAGTCGCTTTGGTGGTGTTTATCGGGTTATTAATTTTTACTGTAAGAGGCCGTTCAAAGAGGCCGGCTTTCAGGATATTGATACTGGCATTTATTGTTGTTATCTGCGGAATGTCATTTGCAAGAATCACTTATGGGATAGGAGTACCCTGGTGGATATTTTATGGTATTCCGGCACTGACAACATTTGTGCTTCCTCCACTCGTGTTACGTATGTCGCGACGTGAATTACTGCTCTATGTGCCTCTGGCAATATTAATGTCGCCTGTTATCCATATTTTCTTCTCTTTCTTCTTTAACTGGCATGATTATATGCCACTTTTTTATGTTCCATGGTGGCATGAATTATTATAAAATTAATTTTGATTAACTTAATGACGAATTAATAGCGCTATGCTGCCAGAGACGAGCAAAAAAGTTGGATTTAAAATTTTCAGATTTTCTCTGTGGCAACTATTAATTCCGGTTATTTCCGGAATTATTATAACTCTTTTCTCATACCCTCAGGGATTTTTCTCAGCCAGGTTTATTCTCTTCCTGTTTATCTATTCATTATCCCTTGGGATTCCTTGCATGAAGATCTATGAATATATCGAATTGAAGCTCGAGCAGCATATTCCCTGGTTAATAAAACCGAATCTCAGGTTTTTCTTATCAGTTTTTCTCGAACTGACACTTGGAATTCTTATTCTTATCATTGTCAACTGGTTTATCTTTGTGGTGATACAAAAGCAGGATATCAATATATTGTTCAGCATAACATTTGAAGGATTGAAATATCTTATCATCTTAACATTTGCGGGCATCCTTATCATCAACAGTCTTCATTTCTTCAGAAGCTGGAGACAGGTTGCAGTAAATGAAGAAAAACTTAAGAGAGAAAAGCTGGCAATCGAATATGAAGCCCTTAAGAACCAGGTAAATCCTCATTTCCTTTTCAATAGCCTTACCGCCTTATCTTCACTTGTTTATAAGGATCAGGAACGAGCTGTTGCATTTATACGTGAATTCTCAAATGTTTTCAGATATGTGCTGGAAAGCCGGGAAAAAGAGGTGGTTGATTTTGCAACCGAGAAAAAATTGCTCGAATCGGTTTCGTATATGAATCAAATAAGGTATGAAAACTCACTTCAGATAATAATAAATATATCCGGTTCGACTGATAAATATATCATTCCTATGGCCTTGCAAATGTTGCTTGAAAATGCAATTAAGCACAATTCGATATCTGCAAACAGTCCATTAAAAATTGAGATTTTTGAAGAAAATGGTTATGTTGTTGTAAAAAACAACCTGCAACCTAAAAAGAGTGAAATAGTTTCTAATAAAATTGGTCTGGAAAATATTAAATCGAGATATAAATATTTATCCGATAAAGACGTTCTGGTTGAAAAATCAAATGAGGAATTCATAGTTAAAATCCCTGTTTTAAATATAAAACATGTATAAGGCACTGATTATTGAAGATGAAAAGCCCGCAGCAGAACATCTTCAGAGACTGATAAACCAGGTCGATATAAAAATTGATATCATTGGGATAATTTCTTCGGTTGATGAAGCATTGCTGTGGTTTGACAAAAGTCCTTTGCCGGATTTAATATTTCTTGATGTACAATTATCCGATGGATTGAGCTTCGAGATATTCAATCATTTAAATATTACATGCCCGGTAATTTTTACTACAGCGTATGAGGAATATGCCATAAAAGCATTTAAGGTGAATAGCATTGATTACTTATTAAAGCCAATAGGGATTGACGATCTTAAAAATGCAATAAATAAGTTCACATTATATAATTATAATTTCATAAATACATATGACCACACTTTAAAGTACAAGGTTGATCAGGTGATGAAGCTGCTGACCAATAACTACAAATCGCGTTTTGTGGTAAATGCAGGTATGCATATCAGGTCAGTGGAGGTTGGGAAAATAAATTTATTCTATAGTCTCGAAAAATCTACATTTCTTCTTGATAATACAGGAAAGTCATATGATATTGACTATTCACTTGAACAGATTGAGAAACTTACAGATCCTAAACTATTTTTCAGGATAAGCAGAAAGTATATTGCAAATTTCAATGCGATAGATGACATTATTTCATATTCAGGCAGCAGGTTAAAGCTGAAAATTGCCCGTTCAGATGATGACGATATACTGGTAAGCCGCAGCAAACTGGCTGATTTCAGAAGATGGCTTGAGAGATAGACGATTGGAGCTAAAGTCTTAACTCAATTTTTACACGCCGACAGACGAAATTATTGTCTTCTATTATCAGATTTCATAAATTTGATGAGAAACCTCTGACCTTTTAAGTTTATGTGTGGAACCGTTTCTTTTTTAATAGCAGTGCCATACAATACATTTTCAATTATTCAGTCAGGACCTGGTAAATTAAAATACTAATTA
>Ga0315272_10000171_pt1 | contig 30473 bp, 35 predicted proteins | sample C3_middle_MG_FD_203918 | JGI IMG/M metagenome (GOLD analysis project Ga0315272, IMG submission 203918) | Sediment microbial communities from Yellowstone Lake, YNP, Wyoming, USA - C3_middle | ecosystem: Environmental > Aquatic > Freshwater > Lake > Sediment | place: USA: Wyoming | collected...
GGCCCTCTGGCCGGGTAGTAGAGGCCCTCCGTCTCCTCGCCTGTGGCTAGGTACTGCGTCAAGGCGTCCCAGAGGGGTTCCAGCTCGCCCACAGCCACGGCGTCGGCAAACTCGGCTACGGGCTCTGGATTTGCAGCCACCGGCGGCCCTCCGACGACCAACTTAGGTTTTTTTCTGTGGGCGGCGCGGGGCGGGATCTCCGCCTCGATCAGCATCTTGACTAGGTTTACGTAGTCCAGTTCGTAATGTACGGTCGCCACGATGTAGTCAAAATGGGCGAGGGGGGTTCCGTCCTCTACGCCGCGGGGTCCTCTATCGGCGGTAAAACGCTCGACGTAGAACCCTTCGTCTTGTAACTTGAAATACAGCATGTGGTACACGGCAGACGACATGGCGACATGATACGTGGAGGGGTAGAGCAGAGCCACCTTCACAGCGTCTTTGCGGTAGGCGACGCGACGCACGTTGTTTTAAATACCTTCATTTAAAAGCCCATGAATCTTCTATCGCTTCTGCGGAGGGGGGAGTACGTCACGTATCTCATAGTTCTTTTATTGACGGCATTGCTTCTTCTTCTTTCGTTATATCTTGCCTTTTTTAGACTTGTAGATCTATTCACCGCCGCCACAGCACATCCTGACACGCTTGCACAAGCCATTTACGACGCGCTCTCAGACGTGTTCTTAGTAATTGTATTTGTGGAGTTGATAGACACCTTCATCACCTATATTGAACAGAGACGGATTGTGGTGTACAAGATCATCGACGTGGCTTTGGTGGCTCTTGCAAGAGAGCTCTTCATATATCTAGCGCCAGTGAATCGAGACTTTAAGCTAGAGAAGGGCGCAATGCTCGTAGTGGCAGCATTTGTCATAGGCGTCGTTGACTATCTGCAACGGATTACGCCTAGGGCCGAGAGGCGGAGGAGGTAAAATTTATTAAGAGACCCCTTTCGTGCTTCCGTGTCTCAGTCTTTCAACATTCTGAATATTAGAGAGAATAAACTGCTGGGGAGGAGAGAGGCTTTAGTAGAGGCTTTGCATCCCAACGCTTCTACCCCCACTAGACAGGCGGTTAGGGAGTGGGTTGCTAAACAACTAGGCGTAGACGTCGCCAACGTGTTTGTAAGAAAAATAAGGACTAGTTACGGCGTTGGGAGATCACTAGCCGAGGTGCACATATACGGCGACTCGAAGCTGGCAAGAGTTCTAGAGCCTTTATACATCCTCGCCAGAAACCTCGGCGAGGAGGGAAAGAAGTTGCTAGAGGAGGCGAGAAAGAGAAGAGCCGAACGTAGAGAGAAGAGAAGAAAGAGGAAGAAGTAGTATGTCAAAGAAGACGACTGCCCAGAAGGAGAAGAAGCTCCCCCGCGCCGCCACTTGGTACGAGCTGGACCTCCAGAAGGGCGTGTTCCGCTTCAAGAACAAGTTCTGCCCCAAGTGCGGCTCCGTGATGGCTTTTCACAAGGAGCCGGTGCCTCGGTGGCACTGCGGCCGGTGCGGCTTTACTCAGTTCCAGAGGTAGTCTTTTATCGATATTCACGTCTCTATCGATGGGGCCAAGTCTCGTGGTTCTTGGCGTAGAGTCCACGGCACATACCATAAGTCTTGGTCTTGTGGTAGATGGACAGATCTTGGGACAGGTTGGGAAGACCTACGTGCCGCCAAGCGGCGCGGGGATCCACCCCCGGGAGGCGGCTGAGCATCACGCCCGCCACGCGCCGGCGCTTCTGCGTCAGCTTCTTGAGAGGCATGGACTTCGGGTTTCTGACATAGACGTTGTGGCGTATGCGGCGGGGCCTGGGCTGGGGCCTGCCTTGAGGATCGGCGCCGTGTTGGCGCGGGCCTTGGCGATTAGGCTAGGCGTGCCGCTTGTGCCTGTGCATCACGGCGTCGCCCACATCGAGGTGGCTAGGTACGCCACGGCCTCCTGCGACCCCTTGGTGCTTCTGGTGTCGGGGGGCCACACCATGATTGTGGGCTTCTCAGAGGGCCGCTATAGGGTGTTCGGAGAGACTCTCGACGTGGCCATCGGCAACGCCATCGACATGTTCGCAAGAGAGACGGGGCTGGGGTTCCCGGGGGTGCCCGCCGTAGAGAAATGCGGCGAGTCCGCGGACACGGTCTTGGCCTTCCCCATGCCCATCGTGGGACAGGACCTCTCCTACGCGGGACTTACCACATACGCCCTTCAGCTGGTGAAGAGGGGGGTGCCGCTGCCCGTGGTGTGTAAGTCGTTGGTGGAGGCGGCCTACTACATGTTGGCTGAGGTGACAGAGAGAGCGCTCGCCTTCACCAAGAAGCGGGAGCTTGTGGTGGCGGGAGGCGTGGCGAGGAGCCGACGGCTGAGGGAGGTGTTGGAGGCGGTGGGGAGGGAGCACGGCGCCGTGGTCAAGGTGGTGCCGGACGAATACGCCGGCGACAACGGCGCCATGATCGCGCTCACCGGCTACTACGCGTATAGAACCGGCGTCTACACGACGCCGGAGCGCAGCTTTGTGCGCCAACGGTGGCGGCTCGACAGCGTCGACGTGCCGTGGTTCCACGACCTCTGCGCCAACGTCACAAATAAATAAGGATTGATAAACAACGCCATGAAGCCATACGTTACTGCTCTGGTTCTGGTAGCGGTTGGGACAGTCTTAGTCGCCTTCGCCGTGGTGAACGCTTTGCTTCTCTACTACGCCGGGGTGCCTAAGACGGCTCTCAACGTGACGGCGCCTCTAGTAGGGCAGTTGAAGATACAGGGCGTCCCAGATCCCTACTACGTGGGGGTCGGCGTGCTGAGGGGTGTGTTGCTCTTGGCTCTTGGCCTCATCGGGGGGAAGCTGATCGAAGTCGGCCTCGCCGAGTGGCGGGAGCGGAGGCGGGAAGAGGCGTTGCACAAGTACTACGAGCAGTATCAATATGGCTATCAATACCAACAGTATTGACGAAGTTGTGAGGGCCTACTTCGAGAGGCTTGAGGAGCGTGGGCTTGGGGAGTGGGTGGATAAGGTGTTTCCCAACGAGTCCGTTTTTGAGGAGATTAGGAGGCTGGCGGGCCTCTCGGCGGAGGAGGTGGTGGAGCGCCTAGCGCAGGCGGTGACGGAGAGGCTTCTGCCGGAGGTGGCTGAGGAGGTGGTGGGAGTCCCAAAGCCCGCGGCGGTGTGGTATCTGGCGAGGCGGATCGCCATGTGGTATCTTCAACTGGCTGAGGAGCTGGGCGTGGTGAGAGGCGTCTGGAGATAGCGACGAAGCTCTTCATACGTCTTTATAATCTCTCTACTCAGCTCTATCTGCTCGCGCCAGTACCCCTCCACCTTTTTCCTATGTCTTTTTATGAACTCGTCGTAGAGGGGGTGGGGCGGGGCCGGCCGCAGTCCCCACAGCGGGGTGCCGGGCAACGGTATAAAGTAGTGGAGGCGGACGTGGGCGCCCATGGCGACTAGCTTCTCCATCTCCTTCACCGTCGCAACCACGTCCTCCTCCTCTTCCCCGGGAAGTCCGCCTATGACGTCTACCACCGGCCTGAAGTCCATGGAGACTGCAGTCCTCACCGCCTCCTCCACGGCGGCTACGTCGTGGCCTCTCTTCATGGCCTTCAATAGTCTTTCTGAGGCTGTCTGGAGGCCGAAAGAGAGGCGGCGTGTGGCGACGTAGGGCTTTATAGCCCTGAGGACGTCCCTAGTCACAGTCTCGGGGCGGGTCTCGGAGGGGAAGGTGCCGAGGTAGGGCCGCCCCCCTGCCTCTCTCACGGCCTTTAGGAGGGACACCAAAGCCTCGACGTTGGGCGTCTTGCCGTCTTCAGAGCCGTATAGGAAGCCCACAGGCGCAATGAACCTAATGTCGCCGTGTCCCCTGGCCACGTAGATTCTAGCCAAGGCCGCCACGTTGTCCACAGGCCTGTACCTCACGGGGCCCTGGGTCCAGGTCTGGCAGAAGGCGCATCTATAGGGACATGACCTCATTATCTCAATGGGCGGATATATGGCAAGAGTCTCGCTATAGGTCTTCTGCGTCAACTCCACGTAGACCCGGCGGCCGGCCTTGACCCTGCCGTCTTCCACAGTTACAGTGTTCGAAGGCACGTCGTGGGTTAGCCCAAGCTCTCTTTCCACTATTGCGGGCAACGCCGCCTCGCCGTCGCCCACGACCACGTACTTGACGCCGAGCTTCACTAAGGTGATGGGGTCCCCCGCGGCGTGCGGTCCGCCGGCGACGACGGGAAACCTAGAGGCCACGGCAGCCACCTCACGCCAGTGGCTGACAAAGACAGGCGTGGAGAGGCTGTAGAGAATCAACACCTTTTCGCCTCTGGCCTTGAGGGCTTGCGCATCGGCGAGGGGGTCTCTGGTTGGGAGTATTTTGTATTTGTCTTCCACCGGCGCCACTGCGTAGGCCATGCCGTTGTTAGGGCCGTCGAAGAGCCGGGCGAGGAGAATCACAATTTATTACCCTTCCCGATTTATACGTGTATCTCGCCTACGTCCGCGGGCCTCCAGTCGCTGTGTTTGCAGGCTCTTGGCTGTGTTCAAAGTCGCCGGTGGACGGGACGCCCATAGCACTAGGCGAGCCTTTCGGCGACTGCGATCCCGCAGTGGCGCGCCTCATGTCTATAGCCACTACTGTACGTATGGCTAAGGCCTACGGGGTGAAGGTGTTCGTGAGCGGGGAGCTAGGCGAAGATGGGGTAGACGCGGCGTTTGCCGGCGGCGCCGACGGCGTCTTGGAGGAGCTAAAATTCTCCCGGGGAGAGTACAGCGAAGGGGCTAGGTTTGTGTTGTTGGAGCCCCGCGGCTTGGAGGAGCTCGTAAACTCCATAAGGGAAATCGCCGAGTCGGCGCGCGGGTCTTTCGACGTGCTTGTGGCAACTGAGTTTGAGAGAGTAGGGATTTTCGCGCCTTACGTGGACGGAGTTGTGGTGATTGGTGGGTGGGTCACCGTAGAGGTCAAGGAGGTAAAAACGCTACCAGAGGTAGGGAGGTGTCTACACTGCGGCGTTGATTATCTCATGTATAGTGGGAGCATTCGTCGATGCATATACTGTGGCCGTAGGCTTTCTAAAGTAGTGGCGTCTGTGAAGCCGCCGAGGTCGAGAGCCGTGTTTCACTCCGTCTATAGAAAATATGCAAATCTTTCAAAACTCCGGTTCAAAGTTGTGTGATGTATTTTGCGTAGATATATCCTTAGTCTTTCACCGACATAAATCGTTATATATAATTATAATATATATTTCTATATAGTGAGTCATACTTATATACCTTAGTATACTCGTCTCCATGCGGTTTATAAGGTGGCTGAATGAAGTCGGAAAGAAGGATATTCTTCTCGTCGGCGGCAAAGGGGCCAACTTGGGGGAGGTAGCTAGTATTGTCCAGGTCCCGCCAGGCTTCGTAATAACTTCTGAGGCTTTTCTTTATTTCCTCGAAGTTACTGGTTTAAAGGAGAAGATAAAAGAGGTACTTAGAGAGTTTATTTCCCGTGGAGAGCCGGATGAGTACGAGAAGGCGAGCGCTGTGATACGCGGCTTGGTGGAAAGCTCGCCACTTCCCTCAGACCTAGAGGCCGAGATAGCCACGGCGTACAATAAGCTTTGTGAATTAACCGGAGTCAAGAATGTGGCTGTTGCGGTGAGGAGCTCAGCCACCGCCGAAGACATACCAGAGGCGTCTTTTGCCGGTCAGCAAGACACATATCTCAACGTGAGGGGGGTTGAGAACGTGGTGTATTACGTAAAGAAGGTGTGGAGTTCTCTCTACACCCCACGTGCTCTTTACTACAGAGATAAGATGGGGATTCCGCATGAGAAGAGCTTAATGGCGGTGGTGGTGCAGAAGTTAGTGAACGCACGGTCTGCAGGGGTGATGTTTACTCTTGACCCCACCAACGGAGATAGGAGTAAGGTAGTTATCGAGGCCAGCTGGGGGCTTGGGGAGGGCGTGGTCAGAGGCATTGTGACGCCCGACGAATACGTGGTGGATAAGTCCACTCTAAAGATTGTGGAGAAGAGGATTTCGGTTAAGAAGGTGGCGGTGGTGAGAGACGAGTCGGGACTTACGAAAGAGGTGGAGCTACCCCCCGAGAAGGCAGCGACGCCTTCACTCACAGACGAGGCGGTTGTGGAACTTGCGAAGATGGCCCTTAAGCTTGAGGAGCATTACGGGTACCCGGTGGATATAGAGTTCGCAGTTGACGCAGATATGCAGTACCCGCAGAACCTCTTTGTGCTTCAGGTCCGGCCGGAGACTGTGTGGTCTAGGAAGGAGGAGAAGCCTAAGAGAGCCGAGGAAGTGCCGGTGGGGACTGTGGTGGTTAAGGGCATACCGGCCAGCCCTGGCATAGCTGTGGGCGCCGCCAAGGTGTGCCTCACGCTTGAAGACGCAAAAAAGAAGTTGAAGAAGGGGGATATCCTCGTCACTAAGATGACTGATCCTGACTGGGTACCGTATATGCGGCTGGCGGCCGCCATAGTAACCGACGAGGGCGGGCGGACAAGCCACGCAGCTATTGTAAGTAGAGAATTAGGTATACCTGCAGTAGTGGGCACAGGCAACGCCACCTCTGTGTTGAAGGACGGCGAAATCTACACCGTAGACGGCGGAAAAGGTGTAGTGATGGCAGGCGCCGTGGTGAAGCCTAAGGAGGAAAAGGTTGTTGAGGCGGCGGCTCCGCCTCGGGAGATCATTCTGCATATATACCGCGCTGTGCCGACCGGCACTAAGGTGTATATGAATCTAGGCGAGCCGGAGAAGATAGACGAGTACAAAGATCTGCCGTTTGACGGCATCGGCTTGATGAGGATCGAGTTCGTCATATCGAGTTGGGTTGGTCAACACCCACTTTACCTCTTGTCTGTGGGACAGGAACATAAGTTCGTCTCGAAAATGGCAGAGGGCATCGCCAAGGTGGCCTCTGCCATCTACCCGAGGCCCGTCGTGGTTAGGTTCAGCGACTTTAAGAGTAATGAATACAGAAGCTTAGAGGGCGGCGAGAAGTTCGAACCGGAGGAGCGCAACCCGATGCTGGGGTGGCGCGGCGTGTCTCGTTATATTTCGCCTCAATACGAGAAAGCATTTAGATTGGAGCTAAAGGCGATTAAGAAAGTAAGGGAGGAGATGGGCCTCACCAACGTCTGGGTCATGGCGCCTTTTGTGAGGACTGTGTGGGAGGCCGAGCAGTTTGCCAGACTTCTAGAGGAGGAGAGTCTCCACAGAGACCGGGACTTCAAGGTGTGGGCAATGGCTGAGGTGCCCTCCATCGCCTTTATGGTGGAGGAGTTTTCGCAGTATTTCGACGGCTTCTCTGTGGGCTCCAACGACTTGACTCAACTTGTGCTGGGCGTCGACAGAGACAACGACTTTCTTGTGAGGATTAACCCTAAGTATTTCGACGAGCGGGAGGCCCCTGTTTTGAAGGCCATATACGAGATAATTAAAAGAGCCCATAAGCTTGGGCGTACGGTGTCTATATGCGGCCAGGGCCCCTCTGTATATCCACAGCTGGTGGAGTTCTTGGTGAGGGCGGGCATCGACAGCATTTCCGTAAACCCCGACGCAGTGTTGCAGACAAGGGTTTTGGTGGCGTCGGTAGAACTTAAGCTCCTTAGGGAGAGACTCGACGCTATCTACAACGCCCTATATAAGACCGACGAAGCTGCGGAGTTCTACGATATCTTGAAGAAGGTTTTCGGCGGGGTTAAGTACTGAAATTATTAAGGGCTTTAATTTTTCTATGGATTTCGGCGCAGTTATATTCGGCGGAGTCGTCGCCGTAGTGGCGTTCTTTTTGGCTATGTACTCGGTGAGAAAGTTTTTCTCGAAAATCCTTACAAGAGAGGAGAGATACCTAGTTGAGTTTTTGGTCTTGCTTTTTTCAATTTCGCTTTTTTTGGCAGTGGCGTCGCCGGCAACTCAGCTACATTACCTCTTCTTTCTTGTGCTTGCCGTGTTTGTAATAGCTATGGGCATCCTTCTCTTGGGGACTTGGCGCGTGTTGGAACAATATCTTACGGGGCTTTTCGTAACTAAGGTGTTGGATCTCCACGTAGGGGATTATATAGAGTTCAACAACATGCGTGGTTACATCACAGCGTTGGAAGACACGTATATAGTCTTGAGGGACCCGCGGCGCGAATATGTGTATATTCCCTACACGACGTTGTTACGAAGACCCTTTAGGCGGGTGAAGACGCCTGAGGGCCACGAGGTAAGGATTAGGCTTTTCGTGCCGCGTGGTCATGAGCTTAAGAAGGTAAGGGAGGCGGTGGAACAAGTGGCTAAGGAGTATGGATTGGAGAGGCTTAGCGTAGATGTGGAGAAGATTGGAGTGAAGGGGGTTGTTGTGGTTGTGAGAGGCATGTTAAAGGACCCACGGCAAGAAGATGAGGTGAAGTATGCCGTTCTTGACCGTGTATATGCAACGTTTCAATCTATACGGCAGACTACTGACTAATCGATGAGCGTTTGTAAATCTTCTTGTGGACCCACGGCAATTAGATAATCGCCTTCTTGGATCTCTGCGTCTTCTGCAGTTACGAAGCCGTCGTGTCTAACTATGGCGATTTTTGCGCCAGTCTCTCTTTCTAAGTCGCCTATGGAGCGGCCAAGTACTTTGGAGTCTGACGTTACTAACATCTCAAGAAGGGCGACCTCGTCCTTAATTAACATGATTCTAGTGAATCTAAGGTTAAGTAGCCTCAGTAGCCTAGAAACTACGCAGTGGTAGGTGATTATGGCTGTTATGCCTTCGTCCTCTGCTTGTTTGGCAATAGAGGCGCTTCTGGCAGTGATTACGACCACTGGGACGCCTTGGGATTTAGCTACCCGGGCCAGTGAGAGGTTTAACATATCGTTTGGCGAGGGGAATACTGCAATTTCTACATGAGAGAAATCGATCTCTTTTATGACTTTTTCATAGTTCTCAGTAAGCGTGTGGATGTATACGGGTTCTTTTTCAAATATCTTTGCTCTTTCTCGGGTGGCAAGAACTCTTACGACGTAGCCGTTTTCTGAAAGTACCCTAGCCAACTGGGGAGCTAAGTCGTCGTTACTGTCTAACACAAGGGCTTCTCTAGCCACGTAGGTTTTGGTTGGCAAGTTTTTAAATAAAAAGACGACAGAAACTTGCATAGGCTTTATTCCTCTTCTCTATAGGAAAGAAATTGTTTGCTCTTTTGCATTCTATGAGTTGACTTATTAATATTTATATATCCATGTTAATAATATAGGGCTGCAAAGATTTATATAGGAAGCTGAGATGAGGTCTATGCGTAGGGCCACTGTGGCCGTAAGGGGCTATGGAAACAAGGACCCCTACGGCTCGCTTATTCCCCCCATTTATCAGACTGCCCTCTTTAGGATGGAGGGGGAGGCCCTCAAGTCGGACCGGGGGTTTGACCTTAAATATAGCCGGGAGGAGAACCCCACTTTGCGGCCTCTGGAGGAAGTCGTAGCGAAGCTGGAGGGGGGGCTTGACGCCGTCGCCTTTAACAGCGGCATGGCGGCTCTTTCGACGGTTTTCCTCTCGTCTTTAGACGTAGATGCCTCTGTGGTGACTACGGCTGAGGCCTACGGCACGACGCTACGGCTTCTGAACTCTCTTGGCAAGTTCGGCATAAGGCTTCGAAAGGGGTTTCCAGACACTGACGTCGTTACTGAGTTGATTAAAGAGGTGAAACCACGGCTTGTTTTTGTAGAGACCATCACAAACCCCCTGTTGAGAGTTCTGGATTTGCCAAAGGTTGTCAAAGTGGCGAAAGACGTGGGGGCTTTGACGGTTGTGGATAACACTTTCGCTACTCCCGTCTTGGCGACGCCTCTGTCCTACGGCGCCGACGTTGTTGTACACTCCACCACTAAGTACTTGGCCGGCCACAACGACGTTGTCGGCGGAGTCGCCGTTGTGGCTACCAGAGAGCAACTAGAGGATCTATGGATCTGGAGGGCGATGTTGGGTAACATTATGCAACCCTTCGAGGCCTTTCTGACGCTTAGAGGCGTCAAGACTCTTTTTGTGAGGTTTGAGAGGCAGTGTAGAAGCGCAATGGCCGTCGCCGAGTTTTTGTCGGAGCACAGCAAGGTGAAGGAGGTTATCTACCCAGGATTGTCGAATCATCCGCATCACGGCGTTGCGAAGAAGCTCTTTGGCGACAAGTTCGGGGCCGTGGTTTCTTTCAAGTTGAGAGGTGGAAGAGAGGCGGCGGTTAAGTTCTTCAAGTCGTTGAGGCTCATCACGCCGGGCCCAAGTCTAGGCGGGGTGGAGAGCATAGCCACGTATCCCATAGCCAGCGCCGCTTCCCCTATACCTGAAGAGGACAAGAAGATGCTCGGCATAACTGAGGATCTTGTTAGGCTTTCCGTGGGTCTTGAGGACCCGGCGGATCTGATTGAGGACTTGGACCAAGCTTTGAGAAGCTAATTTATAGAGAGGGTTTTATACCGTGAGTATCTGCGTCAAGTGCCAAGGACGTAAGCTGTTGTGTGGATTGCCGAAGTGCCCCATAAGGGATAGGATTTCGGTCTTTAGACTGGCGCTTAGCAAAGCCTCTGGGGCCGAGGTCTTTGGGTCTTCTCCGCCTGCCGCCGTGGTGGGGGAGCACGGCTGGCCCCAGGTTGCTGTTTATCTCGGCGAGCCGCCCGACGTGTTTGGCGAGGAGGCCCGGCGCTATGACGACCCGAGGCTTCTGTGGGGACTTCCGCTTGAGGAGATCGCCAGGCTTCGGAGCTACGTCACTTTTGGCGTCAGGCGGGCGAAGACGCCGTGGGAGCTGGGGGAGTTGCCTTACGTCGCGGTTTCGGCGAGGCCTGTGGATGTGGAGATGAAATTCGCGAAGCCGCCCTCTCCGCAGGTGTTGTTTGATCTACGTGAGAAGCCCATGGGGCCGAGGGCCCCCTTGGAGAGGGCTAGGGTGGTGGAGAACCCGGCCGTCCCCCGGCAACTGGATCGCATCGCCGCCGAGGACGTGGCGGCTGGGGAGGCGGCGGTTGAGCTGTACGCCAGGGGGGTCGACCTCTACATTGTCCAACGGGCCTTCGCGCTGGGCCTTCTGGGGGCTAGACACAGGAGGAGACTTGTCCCCTCTCGGTGGGCTATAACGGCGGTGGACGTGGCTGTTGGGAACTGGCTGGCGGCGAGGGTGAGGGATTTGCCTGAGGTGTCGGACACGTTGTATGGCTACGGCGAATATCTCGACAATAGATATCTCGTCGTGGTGAGGCCAGGCCCCCTCAGGTTTGTCTATCTGGAGAGGTGGCAATCCGGCGGGAGGACGGCCGAGGTGTTGGTTAAGGAGGACGTGCGGGGCGTCCGCACCACTTTGGACGGCGGGTTTGAGGCGGCGCGGCTGGCCGTTCTGGAGAAGCTGTTGGCGTTGGGTAGGCAGGGGTCTGTGGCTGTGGTGAGGTGGATCGGCGAGGGGTACTACGTCTCTGTGGGGAACTGGCAGATTAGGGAGACCGTCAGGAGGATCGGCTTGAAAGAACTTGACGAAGAGTATACACGCTACGTTGATAGAGTAGGGAGGGATCCTCTGGGTCTTCTCGGCAAATCGGCCAAATCCCTGACGGAATTCTTCTAAATAGTTAAAAGGATACTATATATCTGTCTTATGAGCGTCCCCAGTAAGTATCGGGGTAGACCTATTGAGGAGCTTATCTCAGCCGGGTTCTACGACCCAGAGACGCATACCGTCAAGGCGATAAAGGGTTTTGACTTCCATGTGTGGAGCAACGACTGGCAGATAGAGGGAGTCTTGAGGATGCTTTTCCACGTGTTAGATCCCGAAGTTGCTAAGGATCCTAAGAATCTCATAGTTTATGGAGGGAGCGGGAAGGCGGCTAGGTCGTGGGAGGATTTTGAGGCGATTGTAGATACTTTGATCTCCATGGAGCGGGACGACACGCTTGTGATTCAGTCGGGGCAACCTGTGGCTGTGTTTAAGACTGACGTGAGGGCCCCCCGCGTTTTGATGAGTAACGCAGTGTTGGTGCCTAAGTGGGCTGATTGGAAATATTTCTGGGAGCTTGAGGCCCGTGGGCTGATTTCCTACCACCAGATGACCGCTGGTTGCTGGGCATATATTGGTACACAGGGCATCCTCCAGGGAACTTACGAAACTATTGGGTTTGCTGCAGAACGTCATTTTGGCGGATCTCTTGAAGGTAGGTTGGTGGTAAGCGCGGGTCTCGGCGAAATGGGGGGAGCTCAGCCGCTTGCAATAAAAATGCTGGGGGGTGTGGCGTTGATAGCTGATGTAGACAAGAGGATGATTGAGCGGAGAATCGCCACGGGCTATCTAGATACATGGACCGACGACTTGGACAAGGCCGTGGACTGGGCCCTGAGTGCAAAAGAGAGGAGGGATGCGGTGAGTATAGGCGTCCTTGCAAACGCTGTGGAGCTACACGAGAAGTTGATAAAAGAGAACGTAACGCCAGATTTGGTGACTGACCAGACTCCGGCACATGACCCCCTGGCTTATGTGCCTGTGGGGTTTACCGTGGAGGAGGCGGCGAAGCTTAGGCAGACAGACCCCGAGAGATATATACAACTCGCCAAGCGGTCGATGGCGCGCCATGTAGAACTCCTCCTGACGCATCAACTAAGGGGTGCCGTGGTCTTTGAGTACGGCAACAATTTGCGGAAACAGGCGTTTGACGCCGGCGTTGAGCAGGCGTTTAAGATACCTGGACAGATGGAGTATCTTAGGCCCATGTTTGAAGAGGGGAGGGGCCCATTCAGGTGGACGAGTCTCGTCGGCGACCCCAACGACATCTATAAACTAGACGACGTAATTCTGTCCGTATACAGCCGCAACCGGAGATTAGTAAGGTGGATTCAAAACGCCAAAAAATATGTAAAGTTCCAAGGCCTCCCCGCCAGAGTTGTGTATTTAGGCTACGGCGAGAGGGCTGAGTTCGGTAAGATTGTGAGCGAAATGGTAAAGAGAGGAGAGCTCTCGGGTCCGATTTGGTTTGCAAGAGACCACCTAGACACAGGCTCTGTGGCGTCGCCATATAGAGAGACTGAGGGTATGCTTGACGGCAGTGACGCAATCGGCGATTGGCCGGTTCTTAACTATGCCTTGAACACTGCGGTTGGTGCCACATGGACGTGTTTCCACCACGGCGGCGGCGTGGGCATCGGCTACTCATTACATGCGGGGTTCGGCATGGTTGTAGATGGGACGCAGATGGCTGAGGAAAAGGCGCTTAGGGTATTCACAGTGGATCCAGGCATAGGCGTGGTGAGACACGCCCATGCTGGGTATCCGAGGGCGTTGAAAACAGCTTTGACGAAGGGCATAAGAATACCCATCCACAGGAGGCTTGAGGAGAAAGCTCGTAGAGTTATTGAGGAGGCGTGGAGCGAGGGACGGATAAGTGAATACACTTACAAGCGGGTGAAAGAGGAGTGGAAAGAGTACGAAGAAGTTAGACGGAACTTAGGTAAATAAGCTCTCCCTTCTTTATAACCGCCTTTGTTTTATTTCTGCCGATTTCGTAGGCAAGCCAGTGGTAATTTGGAACGTCCCACACCACAATATCTGCCAGCTTGCCGGGGGCGAGTACGCCCCGGTCTGTCAACCTGAGGCTATATGCCGCGTTTGCGGTCGCCCCCATCAACGCCTCAAGGGGCGTCAGACCTAGTAGATACACAGCAAGCTCAATCGCCGTCTGCATGTTTAGACACCAGCTGTTTGGACTGAAGTCTGTCCCCAGCGCCATGGGGACTTTGTGTTTCCTAAACGCCTCTATCGGCGGTCTTTTTTGTGTCCTTAGGGTAAGGATTGTTATTGGGAGAAGCGTGGCCACGACGCCTCTCTTTGCCATTTTTTCGGCGTTTTCAGCAGGGGTATGAAGGAGGTGATCTAAGGAGTCTATGGGGAATTCCTCTATTAAGTCGCTACAGCCTATATACGCCAACTCATCTGCATGTAGTCTAAGTCTGTACCCCAACGCCTCGGCTGCTTTTAGTATTGTTCTCGTCTCCTCTACTGTGAAGGCAACTGCGTCGCAGAAGACGTCGACGTATTTGACGCTGGCCTGGGGTAACGTTTCTATTATCTTTGCAAGATATGTATCGCGTGCATGTGGCGGAGGTATGTGAACGAGGAATGTGGACACCACATCTACGGAGGTCTTGACGCCGTGTATTATCTGGGCTAGCCGTAGCTCCTCTTCTGCGTCTAGGCCATAGCCCGTCTTTATCTCTACTGTAGTGGTGCCGAATCTAACTACTGTCTCTAGTCTCTTTGTCAAGATCTTTTTGAGTTCTTCTGTGGACGTATTTCTTGTTTCACGTATTGTCTTGTAGATGCCGCCGCCTTTTTTAGTGATTTCTTCGTATGTCTCTCCCATCAGCTTCCTCTCCAGCTCGTCCTCGCGGGAACCCGCGAAGAGGAGGTGGGTGTGTGGATCTACGAGACCTGGCGTCATTAAACTGTCGCTAAAGTCCCACACCTCCTCTGTGGGGTATTTCCTCTTGATGTAGTCCCAATCGCCCACCTCTGTCACAATGCCGTTTTTCACGACCACCGCGGCGTCGTTTATGAGTAGTATGGGTTCGTGGCTTGTCCACGGCGTCTTTGTTGCAGACACCAGTTGCTTCGCCTTTATTACAACCATATTCTGCCCGCCGCGGCTATTCTCTCGCTTGGGGTGGCGCCGTATGTAACGCTCCTAATTCTTTGGTAGAGTTCCGCAATCTTGGGAGGGCAATCGACGCAAGTCGTTGCGTCTAGAGAGACTACTAGATGTATCGAGAGGAGGTGTGTCAAGAGGTTAAGCATGGCGTGTAGTCTCTCGGCCGCGTTTAGACTCATGGAGTTTACGTCCTCCTGTAGCCCACTTGTAGGTATGTTATGTATCGAGTGAGGCGATGCCAACGCTCTTATCTTAGCCGCGAGAGATGCTGCGGTGTATTGATATATCATGTCGCCCACGCTTCCTGACTCCGTGGCTAAAAAGTCAGGTTTTCCTGTGACTTCGCCACGTAGAAGCTGAGCAGTTTGGCGCTCTACTAGATTTGCCCAAGCGGCTAGCGCTATCGCTAATACGTCTGCAGCTATTGCTATGTGCTGTCCGTGGAAATGGCACGTCGGCCTGGAACCGGAGGGTAAAATAATTGGGTTGTCGCTCGGCGAGTTTATCTCGTCTTCTACTATCCTTCTTACCCACCCCACTGAGTCGTAGACGGCGCCCATTATCTGCGGTATGCATCTTATCGAGTAGGGGTCGTTTAGGCGTTTTCCACCGCCGACACACTCCAGCATACTAGCCACTTTCTCAATGCCGGGATGTCTCTTAACTTGAGTATCTTTTGCCAACGCCTTCCAGTTGGCCCCAACTGCGTAGAGGAACAACGCCGACGTCTCCAAGTATTTTTCTATCAACCGCTCTGTGCGCCATACGGCCAACGCCAACACCGCTGTGGAGAACGAGGTCCCGTTAATCAACGCCAACGCCTCTCTTGGGTCGAGATCAAGAGGCTCTATGCCTCTTCTTTTCAACGCCTCTTCAGCCGGTAGTAGGACGCCATCCATAAGTACGTAGCCTCGGCCGATTAACGTCAACGCTATGTGAGAAAGCTGGGCTAGATCTCCGCTTGCCCCCACACTGCCATATCTAGGTACCGCGGGCGTTATATCTTTGTTCAACAACTCGACAAGAGTCTTGACTACCTTCGTCCGGACGCCGCTGTAGCCCAACGCCAGTTGATGAGCACGAATAAGTAGGGCCGCCCTCACCCACTCCCTGGGCGCGACTTCGCCAACGCCTGCGGCGTGTTCCAACAAGATTCTCTCGCCGCTGGGAGTTGTCTTTACCTTCACTAACTCGCCGAGGCTTGTGGTCACACCGTAGATCTGCTCCCCCCTCCTTAGCGCCTCTAGGTAAAGTCTTCGGCTTGTCTCAATCTTTTCCTCTACGTCAGGCGGCACCGTGACCTCTGTGTTAAATAAAGCCACCTGGACCACTTGGCCTATTTCTAGTCTTTTACCTATTTCTACTGCCATACCGACACGTAAAGAAGCACAGCCGCTAGGTTCGATGTGACGTTGCCAACATCGTATGGGGGCGACACCTCCACCGTATCAACTGCTATCGGTCTAAGCGCCTTCGAAAGACCAGCCACGAGTTTTATCGTCTCTCTGGCAGACAACCCTCCTGGGCTCGGCGCATTTACACCTGGCGCAAACGCAGGATCTACTACATCTAGGTCTATACTTATGTAGTTCTTTACGTCTTTGTGACGTGAAACAACTCGGTCTACTACTTCGTCTAGGCCAAGTTTCTCTAAGTCGTCTATTGTGTAGTAGTCTACGTCTAGCTTCTCGGCTAGGTTAAACATGTACTGTGGATTTGCCCACGGCCTAACTCCAATTATGGTAATCGGCGCCTCTTTTGCATATTCGCGGATTAATCTTGTTGTTAACCCGCTTGTCAAACCCTCGGAGGTTGTACGTAAATCTAGGTGAGCATCTAGCACAATGTAGCCAAGGCGCCTCCCCTCCGCCAGGCCTTGATATGTAAAGGCCGACACCGAGTGGTCGCCGCCGGCTATGAGGAGTTGGCGCCGGTTGATCAAGGCCTTGGCGGTCTCTTTAATTCTTTTCCAAGTCTCCTCCGCGTCTCCTATCACGACGTCTATATCCCCCAAGTCTTCCAAGTCGAAGCGTTTGGGGAGGCTACATAAGGCAGTTCTTATGTGCGCCGGCGCATATCGTGCGCCTGGTCTACCGGCAACTGCGCCGTCCCAGGGCACGCCGAAAAAAACTATAGAAGATTCGCCAGACATGTCGCAAGTTCTCACGTCTAGTGGATCTTTTAAAAATCTGAGCCGCTTCGTCAAATACGCATTGTGCATGTTTGACAATATGTATCACTATTTAACGTATATAGAGCTTTCCCTCCGCCGTGCTTCCAATTATCATGTATCCTTGGGTCTTCTCAATTGTTAACACTTGGTCTTTAGGCACCCACAGCCCACAGGTTATGTAGAGGTGGTCTGTGTAATTTCTTATTTCAAACCTTCCGTAGATGCGAAGCTCTGAGCCTGGATTCTCCAACACAAACTTAACTGCTTGACATACAGAAGGTGTAGAGATATATTGGACGCCGAAGATTAGGGAAAGCGCCGTGGCGGCCATCAACATCGTTGCCACGAGGTCTAGGTACTCCTCTATCATGGCTTAAACCGGCAGTAAAGGCCTAATACCTTGTAGGCCAGGCCTGGGTAGGCCTCTATCCGGCCCGAGCTGGCGCATGCCGCAAGCCCCGTTATGCGGTATATGGCCGAGGGGTCTCCCACCTCGGCGTATTTATACGCCTCAGGCCAGTAGAGAAACACCGCCGATAAGTCGGTCTTACGCACCTCAACCGGCTTGACGAACAGCATAGCCGCCACCGCCAGCGCGAACATCACCGGTATAAACACAACTTCAAGCCTCATGACGGCTTGAACAGAAACCAGGAAAAAACCTTAGCAGTTTACAACCACCAGCCTCACCTTGACCCCAGACGCCTCAACCTCGACAGTCTCGGATCTGAAGTCTGTCCCGGAGCGGCAAGTGGCGGCGTAGTGGGTGACGGCGCTGTCCTGCGCCCACGGCATGATCAACACGCAGTTAGTCAAAACCACCGTGGCGTTGCTTGCAGTATAGGTCTTGTCGAGCAGGCCTTGAATCAACTGCGGACACTGGCCCAGCCCCAGTATGTAGACGGGTATGGTGGCAATTGCCTCAGCGCCGCTTTTGTTGGTGAGCACCCACCTGCCGCCTGCGTAGCTGTAGTAGGCGAGGTATTGTCTCACCGGCACTGGCGTGTCTAGGTGGGCCGTCTTGCCGGCCAGCACCGCCGACGCCGCAGATATGAGAGATGCTTGGCTAGACTTAAACATGCCTGATACAGCCGCCGCTACTGCGGCTGTGGCGACTACAGCGGCAACCACGGTGAGGAGGTACCTAAAGGTCAGCATGTCCTTACCATTGTCAACACGCTTCTGGCGCCCTTGGGGTAGCCCACTAAGTCGGCCCAGGTCTTGAACAAAAGCGCAGTCTCGGGGCGCCATATCATAACCGTGCTCCCCGGCGCGGCGTCTAGCTCCTGCTCCACAAGCGGCAGGACGAGGATTGGATCCCAGGGGAATATCCTGGAGGCGTTGACTAAGACGCAGCTTCCGCTGGCCTCGCCTATCTTGACCCACGTCCCGTTGCGCTGGGCGTAGAAGGCGAAGCCAGCCACGGGGCCGTCTGCCTTGACCTTCACGAGGCCTCTGAGGGGGTCGACCAACTCAATTCTTGGTTTGGCGAAGCTATTAATGAAATTGAGCCTTGCCCACAGCTCAGCCTCACCCCAGTAGTCCGTAGTGGCTGAAAGTTGCGACATGTAGTCTGCCTCCCTCAACAGCGACCTCGCCTTCACGGACGCGGGTGTGCACGAGAACTGCGTCTGTCTTCCCCCCTCGCCGAAGGCGTTCACACCGTGGAAGTACGGAACGCCGCTGAGGTAGAAGAATGTTGTGAGGTTGAGATGTAGAGTCGTGAGAGACGGCGGCGCCTCTGTCATGGTCTTAATTCTGTACGAGACGTCGTTGGACACAAAGAAGACGAAGTGGTGACGTCCCGTGTCGTCTTCTACGACCACTTGTATAGGCCCGGTCCAGTTCGCCGGCGTGACGTAAACCGCGTCGGCGTTTACGTAAAGCGGCTGACAGGGCAAAAGCGGCGTGTAGTCTTGGTACCACCCAGGCCCTATGTAGACTGCGTTGAGAAAGTCCCACTTCTTTGTAACTTCCTGAAGCTTGTAGTTCCGAACCCATCTGTACTCCACGCCGCCACTGCCTCTGCTCACTACGTAGCCCATCTCCACGTACATCCTAACCGTAGTGGTCTTAGGCTTGCCTAGGTACACCAAGAGGAACGAGTAGCCTGCGCCGGGCAACGCCAAGTCAGCGACGGGGCCCGGCGCCGGGCCCCAAAGCGCCGGTCTAAAGTCGGTGCATATCAACGAGTTGCACACTGTGGTAGGTACTAGGTACAGAGCCCAAGTATTTGTGGAGTTAGACACCATGGAAGCTACGCCGAAAGGCAGGGCGTCGGTAATGCCAGGCGGCCTACCGTCCCCCTCCACCGCTTCAAACACATAGTTGTAGAAGTCCCCCTGTGCGGTTTGGTGGTAGAGCCGCGTGCCATCCGTCTTGGTGGTGTTTCTGTAGTCTGAGTCTCCATATACAGACCCCAGCATAGAGACGTAATGAGGCACCTTAGTGTAGCAACTGCTTTCTATTTCCCAGTTGCCTGTCTGAGGATTAAACGCATAAAGTACTATGTGGTATTTATACCAGTAGTAGAGCACTGGGTCGCCTACGACGACATTCATGAAGTCTTTAAAGCCATAGGTGCACGGGTTGTAGTGGCTAACCGCCATCCAGTCTACCAACGGTATTCTGTTTATAGGCCCCTGCTGGCCCGGTTTGCCTGCGCGTGAATAGCCTACCCATGTTCCGTTTACCTTAGTGAAGACGTGTTGTGAGTAGACGCATTGAAGGAGCTGGCTCGGCCACTGTCTGCAGGGGTCCGGCGGCGCGTACCAAGCCGTCGTTACGGTGTTAAAACTCCCATCTACAGCTACAGCGAAGCCCGCCCATTTAATACCCTCTGTGTACCATCCGCTTCTCTGAGCGCTGTACCTCAGCTTAGCCTTTCCGCCGGCCTCCTCGTAGTGATCTGCCAGAAGTCTCCCCTCTTGGTCTACAGCGCGTAGATACGTCCCTGGGTAGGAGTTTATCCAGACGCCGCGTGCGTCGAGGCGCCACAACACGGCGGCGTAGAGATACGCAACAGAGCCCGGAGGCATGTGGACTCCGACGGGCGTTCTGCCTATCAGCGCAATTCCGCCGCCCCCCAGCGACAGGGGCGGATCCAGCGCCAACGCGACATATGGCGTTAGGCTGAACGGCGTCTTGTAGGCAACCACCGCAAGCGTTCCGTTAAACATCCAGCTGTTGCCGACCCACGTGACGTTGCCCTCTTGGCTTATGATAAACCCCTCGGGAGGCGCTATGTTGACGGCAGATGAGGCTCCGACAACGCGAGATATGTACAGCGGCACCGACTTCGGCGGTCTAGCCTCCACATACCCCCACTTGGTGGGGACGGCGGTCACTTCAACGTTAATCAACGTCCCAAACGATAAACCTCCCGATGGTATGTCGTATATGCTCCACGAGCCCGTCTCGTCTGTAGACACAGTGGCTGTGTCTATGGGGTAGTCTCCATAGAGCCGCCTGTCTGTGTAATACAGCGGAGAGGGTATCACAGCCTCTACTCCGTATCCCTCAACCTTGTCGCCCGGCTTCTTTCCGTTTATCATAAGAGCCCGCCAAAGCTCTGGAGACGATGCTTGTGTCACTTTGTTCTGATCGCTGAGTTGCGTGCAGTCAGGCCACGTAGATTTAGTTGGCAACTGCGTACAGAGCGGGCTGTAGCCGCGTTTGTCTGGTCTCAGAGAGATGCGCAGAGTCTTGGTTTCTGAGTACGAGACTACGTTGTAGGCAATCGTGAACGTGATGGTGGAGGTCTCGCGAGGCGGCGTGGCGTTGACGAGCCAGTAATAATTTATTTCAGTCCACGTCAAATCTCCGTATCTAAGCTTGGCGGTGCACATGTACTGCGTCAGTGTCCACGGCCCGGGTTTCCAGTACTCCACCGTGACTTTGTAGTTCAGGTCTTTTTCCCACTCCCCGCTGGTCAGGTACTCTGCCATGTATATCTGTGTGGCGTTGTAAAACGGCGTATTCCAAACCGTGACCTTCGGGGCGTCTGTAAAGAACGTATAGAATCGGTCAAAGCTAGCGCCCATGATGGGGCCGACAGCGCTGAAGTGGAAGGAGATTGAGACGTCTTGGCTTGTATCCACGTTGCCTCCCCACACCTTTGTACAGTTTACGTTTTCGACGGTGATCTGCGCCCATACAAGCGCCGTTAATGCCAGAATTAGGATTAGGCGCCACATGGAAAAAGGTGAGTCACCTCTGGAAAAACCTTAACCTTTGGTAAGGAAATTTGCGTATTGGTAGTAGAGAATAATCAACTAGGGAGACCGATTATAGGTGTTGGCGAAGACGGTGTTGGAGTTGGGGTATGTGGCGAGGGGGGAGTTGGTAGGGATGGTGCAGGAAGATTGATTACAGGTGTGTCAGTTCTTTGCGATCCAGATGACGTAGACGCTGTTTGCGCCGAGCATGCAAGTGGCAGTTTTAATGGGTAGTCTACGAGCAGAACATAAAGCGCCGCCACTGGCGCGACGACGTACAGCATAACGCTGTCGCTGGTGGCGTTGTAGACGAGGACGTGCTCGGCCTTGACGAGCTCCACAAACCCCGCGTCTGCGCCCACCCCGGGGTCTAGACCTACGGCAGGCGGTCTTCTCCACGCCGCGTAGTAGCCGTAGAGCCAGCCGTAGTACTGGGTGAGGTTGTGCGGCACTGCAGCATAGACGTCAAGCCACGGCAACTGGTCGAGAGAATGTCTAAGTTCAATCTCGTAGAGCACGGCAACCTCGCCCCGAGGAAGCGCTGTATATCTACATCTCGTCAAGTTTAGATAAATTTGGTAATCTACGTTGTCTTCAGCCTTCTCAAGCTTGTACCCCACCGGCAGGTATACCGGGAATGTCACCCACTGCCTTGTATCGTAGTCGTACGCTGTGGCGTTGGCCCTTACCACTCTCACCACGTCGACGAAGACGCGGAACCGCGACGTTGCATTCACTCTGGGAAACGAGGGGAGGTACTCTGCTATCCACTTCTTGGCGTAGTACAGCTGATCTGCCAAATTCACCGAAACGATGCTTGGCGTGTGTGCCGCGGCGTAGAGCACCACAAACACAACGACGGCGAGAGCTATCAAGCCGTACGCCAGCGACCACATGTCAACCGTCGACAAAAGGCTGTTTTGGCCCTAAAACGTCGCGGCCGAATTTCGGTGGGGAGCCGTCGCATGACGTGTATGCTATTCCATCGATCACCCAGAGGTACATAACTGAGCCACACGTGACGTTCTCCCCTATGCTCAGCGGCCTTCCTTCATCAACTCTGTAAGCCCATCCGTACCTCGCCACCTCCCTCGTGCCTAAGTAAAGTGCGGCGTAGTTGCCGTACTGCCGTATCCAGTACCCGCCCGTTAGCTTGAAGGCACAGTCGGAGCAGGCGAACACCGGCGAGGCGCCCTCCCTCACGGGAAACAGAGACGCTATTACCACCGCTACGAGCATCATGAGGCCCGCAAATATGAGGATATCTCTGAAGGCGATCATGGCGTCCCCGGACAGCTGTACTGCATAAGGAGCCACCTGCCTCTAGACATAAGCCCCACGGGGACGCAGTTTCTCTCCACCTTCGCGTCGAACGGCGGCGGGCACCAGAGGCTTGTGTAGGGGTCCGGCCCGACCCTCACTGAGGCGCGTGTATATCTGGTGCAGTTGTAGCCGCCGGGGTAGACCGTGAATACGGCTACAAGAGAGCCTGGCACTCCCACGGCTCTTCTAAAGGCCTCTGGGTCGCTTCCGGCGTACTCCACCGCGTAGAGGCGGCTTGTGTCGTTGTAGACGTAGATCCGCACCGTCGGCGCGTCTCTCCCAGGCGCTATCGGAGCTTCAACTATCTTCGAGGGGAGGAAGGGCTTAAGCGTCGCTATTGCCATTATAAATAGAGCCGCGAGCGCTGTTATGAAGACCACGCTGGCTATGAAGTCCTCCACAGAGGGGAAAAGAGAGAGGCGGGGGAAAAACCTTACTTTCTTCTTCTAAACACCACGGCCGTGGCCGCCGCCCCGGCGGCCGTGCCTGCCGCAGCGCCTATCCAGGTGGCGCGCGTCCAAGCCTCAAGCTGAGACGCTTGCTCGCTGAGCGTTTTGTTAAGCGCGGCGTTTAGCTGAGCCTTCAACGCCTGGTTCTCCGCCTCCAGCCGCGCCAGCAAGGCGGTTAAAGTGGCGTTGACAGACCGGAGGGCCTCCAGCTGAGACTTGTATGCGTCGACCTCCCCCTCAAGCTTGATGCGTGTGGCGTTGAGCGCCTCCAATTGCACCCTCAGCCTCTGGTTCTCGGCGGAGAGCCGGGCCGTCTCGCCCCTCGCCTCGGCCAGAGACTCGTTGAGTCGAGCTGTGCCACTGTGGCGTTGGGCTGAGCCAGCTGGGCGGTCTTGTTCGCCAACTCGGCCTCCAGAACCCGCAACCTCTCTCTGTTCCTCTGGAGCTCCGCCATGACGGTCGTGTCGTTGCTTGGAATTCTGAAGATGGTCTTTGTCAAGGGGTCTAGATACCAGCCAGCTGGGACGCTGGTGGAGAAGTGGCCTTCTGGCGTCTCTACATCCACTCCTGTGGCGTTGACGATCTCCACATCACTGATTACTTCGTCTGGGAGTTTGTACCGCAGTAGCCTCAGCCAGTACCATTAGTTGCCGTATAGGCAGTAGACGTCGGAAATCCACACCTGGACGGTGGGGCTCAGTTCAATTATTTTTATGGAGGCGACCATGGCGGTGCCCTGCCTACATGTCTCCCGAATGTGGCGCCCGACGAAGTCGGCGACGAGGACTCCCAGCGGAGTCCTGGAGGGGTCGACAACCCTCACGCTGTACTGAAAAACGTAGATAGTAGCCGGCACGTATCTGCACTCATCGTTACAGACGTGTACGTAGTAGGTGCCTTTGAACCATATAGACTCAGGCCTAAACCACGTCACGTTGAGAAACGTCAAGTTCATAGGCACAGCATGCGGCGAAAACCACAGCAGATATTCGTGTCTAGTGTTGCTCATGCGGTAGTCGTAGGGGCCCACGCTGATCAACGATGTGGCTGCCGCGGCGACGGCCAGCATTAGCAACGCCAGCAGAACAGTTTTTGGGCGTCATGCTAACAGAGTTTGAGGAATTTAAAAAGAGTCGAATTGTTGTTTACTCCTCTGCCTTCTTCTTCCTGTATATGACGAGGGCAATGATCACTCCGGCTAGGGCGGCTGGCAGTATGTATATCAGCGGGTCGATCCCCGTCTCCTCGCCGCCCGTCGGCTGGACAGCCAGCTGAGCCTTCAAGGATGACAGCTGGGCGTTTAGGCGGGCTAGGGTCTCGTTCATAGAGGCCAGTTTGGCTTTCAGCTGGTCGTTCTCGGCCTGGGCGGCCCGTAGGTTGGCCTGCAATGCCGCCACCACGGACTCTCTCCGCCTCAAGGCCTCCTCCAAAGCCCGCCTCTGCGCGTCTAGGGCCGCGACTTGGGCCTCCAGCTTGGCGATTAGCGAGGCGGCTTGGCTCGCGTTGGCCTTGCTCTTATCCAGCTCGGCCTTGAGGGCCTTGAGCTGTGCCGAGAGGCTGTCGACGTATGCCAAGAGAGTTAGGTTGGCGCCTGGCACCATAAAGACGGTCTTTGTCGCCGGGTCTAGGTACCAGCCTGCTGGGATGTAGTTTGTGAACGTCCCTACAGGCGTTACTGCGGTGGCGTTGGTGGCGTTGACGAACTGGACGTAGCCGCTGTAGGCGGCGAAGCGGAGCGGGAGCCACCTCAGCCAAAGCCACTGCGTCCCGTCTGAGGAGCAGTACACGTCGGCGAGCCAGAGTTGCTGGTTGTCTGATATTTGCGTGGCGTTCAACACGTCCACGGCGACGTATTTACACTGCGCGTAGAGGTACTGCATAATTGCCTGCGTCTCGGCCGCGGCGCCGTTGTAGGAGAGGCCAGCCTGCACGATGTAGATCATGCTGTTGTTTACATACGTGGTGAAGTGGGTGGCGTTCAGGGGATACGCCTGCACCAGCACCACATGAGGCGGAATCCAGCCCACGTACGCCAACGCAGAGGCCGCCAGCATCAGAGACGCCAGCCACACCCACCTCGTGCCCCACGTTGACATGCTCTTCTGGCAAACGCGCGAGGAAAAACCTTACGAGGAGTCGCCAGCGGAGAGCTGCAGAAAGGAGGGGAGGTGCAGAGGAAAGAGGGGAGGAGGGGAAAAGCGGGTGTTTTTGTTTACGCTATTCCAACCGTGACCACCCCCTTGGCGATCTGAACCGTCTTGCCAGTCTGCGCGTCTACGGCGTATATGACGTAGGTGTACTGGGTTCCGGGCTGTAGCGCCGCCACGTTGAATCTACAGGTGGCGGACTGGCCAGCTACCAGGGGCGGATTTATGGCGTTGGACTGGACGCCAGTCTGAACGGCTCCGTTCCGGGCCACTGTACACGAGCCAGCGACCGGGTTGCCCAGTTGCTGGCCAGATGCGGCGTAGGCAAGCATCACGCCACTTAGCTGTCCGTTAAGCACCTCTATCGTCACGTCGAAGCCTGCTCTGTCTGCCGTGGCTATGGCGTTGGCCCTCAGCGCCTGGGCCGCGGACTTGCCCATGCCTTGGAACGTCAACAAGCCAATCACGCCCACTATTATGAACGCGGCTGCTATCAACAGGCCTTCGACTGTGGTTAGACCTCTCATCTTCTTGGTTTTGTTTTTGGGCATGAACCTGTGGAGGGCCGGGCCGGAAAAACCCTACGTCCGATTTGTTACAGCAAAATGGCCAGCGCCTGCTGTAGGGCGATGCCGACGATGCCTCCTAGGAGGGCCGACTTATGTATTCCCTCTGAAACCATAAAGACTGTGACGTAGCTCGCGGCTATTAGGGACATGGCTGTAGTGAGGATGACCTTGACTTCCTCATACGGCGGCGGGGTGAGCAGAGGCATGTAGCTGAGCTCCGCCGACGACAGCTGCTTCGCGGCTGAGGAGACGGCGAAGGCCAACACGATGACGGCCACAATGAAGAGGGCAAAGTAGGCCGCAGCCTGCCTAGCCATCTTCTTAATCGCCGATGACTCTATGTCGATCACGGTCTGTATGTACTCCACGGCCTTGACTGCGGCGGCGCCTCCGGCCTCCACTATGGCGCGGTGCATGGCCTTGGCCAGGACGAAGTATCTAGAGGGTATGAAGTAGCCGTAGGCTATCTTCGCGGCCACCCTATACCGCCCAATGAGACGGCCTAGGATTAAGTCGGGCGGGGCGCCCTCCTTAAGCATCGCCGCGGCCGACCTCAGCATGGGTGGCACCTCCCGCCTAATGCCAAACCACCAGAGGCGGTCTTTAATGTACAGCCAGAGGTACGCAACGGCGCCGAAGGCGATGAAGGCCGCCGGGGCGTTAAACAAGACGACTACAGCGGCGGCGGCCAGGCCTAGCGGGATAGACCACTCATACGTCCTCCGCAGACTCACGTCGAAGGGGGAGGCCGCCAGCGCCACGGCGGCCATGGCGGCGGTCATGCCGAAGATGAGGGCTAGGAGGAGAGCGGGATCTACGTCGAAGACCCCGACGGCCCAGAGGAAAAGGAGGAACAGGGGGAGCAGGAACAACGCCCCCAGCGACGAGGTGATGGACTCGTAGAGCCTCGCCTTAGCCTCTGTCTTAGCCACGGCGATGGCTTTCATAGACTCTAGGAAGGAGTGGACGAGGATCTGCCTCTCCACGCCAGCCTCCTCCTGCGCAAGGGCGAAGCCGAACTGCCTGGCAGACTCCTCCTTGTCCTCGATGAACTGGGTGGAGGGCGTGGGCATGAGCGACGCCACGAAGAGCCGCCTAGACTCAACTTCGTCTAGCTCGGCCGTGTTGAAGGAGGCGTGTTTAAGCGCCTCGTTGCCCGACGTCACGCCGATGTACGTGGCGAATATAGGCGCCGCCGATATGTAGAAATCCTCCCTCCTCATGCTGGAGGAAAGGAGACGAGTGGAAAAACCCTAGAACAGGTTACTCAACACCTCCCACACGTGCGACAGCTTCCCGGCCCTCTCCACCGCCTTAGGCAACTCCTTCACGGCCTCGGCCGGAGAGGTGCCGGAGACCACGCGTCTTATGACGTAATCCACGGCCATGTCGAGATGCCGCGAGAGGTCGAGGTGCCGCGCCACGAGCCGCCAGTCCTCGGCCTCTAGCCATATGCCGTGTTTAGCAAGCTTCACCACCGCCTTTAAGAACTTCTTCTCGCCGACTCCCAGCTCTTTTGCCAGCTCTTCAATCCAGCTCGCCGTGGATAGAGTAAAGCCGTGCTTGAGGGCCAGCTTCTCCAATCTGCTCATCGGCCCAGCCCGAGGAGCTTCAAGGCAAGTTTAACGTAGGGGTCGTCTCTGCTTTGAAGCGCCTTTACCAAAACCTCCCTAGGAAGCGACGGTATCACTCTCTCCGCCACTTCAGACGGCATCTCCACAAGCGCCTTGACGAGGCAGTCCTGCCAGCTCTCCCGCCCAGCGTCGGGTCTCCCCCCGCCGTCTACCTCTCCGTCTTGTTCTAACACCTCGGCAAGCGACTTCCTCTTCAACATAGACAGCAACGTAGACTACCCGAAAAAACCTTAGGTGTACCCAAAGCGCCTGGCCTCTTCGTAGAGGTACTCTCTAAAGTCCAGCCGACTCTGCCAGACTGTCTCTACGACCGTCCTCCTGGCGGCCGCCGGGTCCTCCACCTCCGAGGCCTTTATCAACGCCTCCATCCTCAGAGAAAGCTCTTTCTTCAAGTCGTTGTCGTACATGTCTCTCACATAAGACGCAACTCTAGCCGCAAGCTCAGAAGGCTCGGTCACGTCGACTTCTCTGCCTTTGGCCACCACTGCCTTAACCTCCTTGACGAAGCGCGTCCCTCCCACGGCGGAGAGCTGAATTACAAGAGTTCCGTCAAGCCCCTCCGGTGGCGCCTCGGCCTCTTTAATGCGCAGAACAGCGTCGCCGACGGTGTCGGCGTGCATCGTCGTAAGGGCGCCGTGTCCTGTCAGCTTGTAGTTCACAAGCGTCCTAAGCTCCTGTGGCGTCCTCGCCTCCGCAAGCGCCACCAGGGTGTGCATAGTGCCGTAGCGCAGAGCTTGGTCCAGAGCCATCCACAGCTTGTCCTCAGATGGGACTGAGAGGTGGAGCATCTGCCCCTCCAGAGGGGCCCAGATCTCCCGGGCGCCCCGCTCCACCACCACCACCTGAAACCAAGGCGGGGTGAGATAAAGCAACTGATTCAGTTGCGTGGTCTTCCCCGTGCCCATGCCCCCTGAAAACACCACAGAGCCCCGCGTCTCGAGGACGAGAGAGGCGAAGGCAAGGATTTCAAGCCCCTCTGGGCTGTACGGCTCAGCCTTAGCCTCGCCGACGTGTTTAGGCTTCGTCAGATACGGCCTCAACAACGACCTAGAGGGCTTAGGGTACGCCGACGCCTTTCTTATGTTCACATTGAACTCGAGGAGGTCTGCGGCTATTCTAGCCTTGTAGATCTGATCCTCTCTGGTGAGCATCGGCCTGTCCATGGTCAAGGAAGGAAGCAACTGCTTGACGACGATGTACATGAGGGGCTCTGGTATTACGATGTTTGTGGGCAGACGGAGCTCGTTTCTCACCGCCACGACGCGACGGTAGCGGCCGAGCTCCACCATCTGGAACTTGATGTAGTCTAGCTGCTCTTTTAGGTTCTTTGGTATGTAGGTGTACTTGGCGGCGGGCGCCACGGGCTGGGGGATGACGATTTCAGTGAGCATGGGGTCTCGCATCAACGCCTCAAGCGCCCCGTAGCCCATGTACTCCCTAGCCCCAGACCACCTGTCCAAGAGGTAGTGAACCACGTCGCGGTAGTCTTTATACAGCGACCAGATGGCCTTATCTCTGAGACCTTCAGCCACCGACTTCACCAGCTTGGGGTACTCCCTCTCGTCTGGGGGGACTGCCCCCCGGAACATAATCAACAACAGAGCCGTCTGTAGGTCGTCTGGGAGCTCCGGGTCTATGACGACGTACATGAGGTCTTCTGTTATGCATACGTCCGTCCTCACGCCTCTGTCCACTATGACGCCCTCTTTCCTAAGGACACAACGCGACTTGAGGACGGCGTCTGCATGGGCGTAGATCATGCCACCTTCAGGCGGTATACAAGCTGGTCTACAGCCTTCCTGTTTTCGCGGTCTCTCAACACGCTGTCGGCCACAGACTCGCCGTAGTAGTCCTTGATGGAGACGCGTTTAAGCACAACAGGCGTTATCTTCCTAGCCATCTTCACCTCGTCTTTCTCCACGAGGTTTACCACCACTAGGCTGGCGTAGGTCATGTACCTCCTGTACTGCTCAGCCTTGACGTCGGATATGCGGGAGATGAAACGGCGGTCTGTCATAAATATGTTATAAACGCCATGTTTCTGCAACCTGGAAAGAAGCTCCGTCCTCAAGGCGGCCGTCGTGTCTATAATCACTGTGTCCACCGGCATCCTCAGCCGCTGGACGAACCTCGGCAGGTACTCAACCCACTCCATCAACGCCTCAGCGAAGTCCCCCGCCACGTCCTCCCCCATCCGTTGATAAAGCTCGAAGGCCTCGTACCCCGGCACGAGATATAACACGGGGGTGATTTTGTGGACGTAAGGCGCGTCGCCCTTGAGAAAAGGCGCCAGCCAGCCCGGCTTCCGAGGCGCTCTAAAGAGCTGTGAAAGATCCGCCTTCTCCCAGTCCATGTCGATAAGAAGCGCGTAGCCCTTGGCGACGCCCAACACGCTCGCCAGAGTCGTCTTCCCAACTCCCCCGTCGAGGGAGGTCACTAACGCGATCTTCAGCGGCCGCATAACGCCTCGGCGATTCTCTTGTATACATACTCCGCGGCGGCCCTCCTGAGGCCTTCGCCGTCCGCCACAGGTCCCACAAGCCTCTTAAGCTCGGCAAGGACGTAGGAGGCGGTCTTTATGTCTGAAAGTTCGGCAAGACGCAGAAGAGACGGTCTGACCTTGACCCCCCGTCCTCTTATGTTCATAAGCGCAAGCCTCGCCGCTATGCACACGTCCTTGTGGGACCGGTAGAACTCGACGTCTCTACACGCCTTCTCCATCTCCCTCAGCAGAGCCTCAGTTGCGGCGTCAAACATAACACCCCCTAAGCCGCTCCGGGTCTTCGACAATCTTCTTCACTATTTCGACGAAGCCGGCGTCCAGCTCAATCTTCTCTCTTAGAATCTTCACCAGCTCCTCAAAAAGCCACGTCTGCGGCCTCGGCGGCGGCTCAGCCTCCCTCTGCCTCTGCCGCCTGGCGGATGCGGCTACCAGCTTGCTTACAACGACAGCGGGGTCTTCACAGACGACGGGGTATTCGTCGCAGAGACCTGCGAATCTAATCAGCTCGGGATTTATTTGAAAGAGAGGCACTTTGTCCACCCCCGTGGCGAAGTCGATAAGCGTCTTCACCGCTTGCCTCGCCTCAGACTTGGCGAATCTCCGCATGAAGGTGGCCACTGGACACTTCAACAAGCCGGGCTTCACCCTGCCATACACCACGTTCAGTCCGCCCTCCAGCGCCGCGACGACGTAGACAACCACAAGGTCACCCTCTCCGCAGTAGGCAGACGCCTCCTCAGGCTCCGCCATGTATACCTCCTTCAAGAGATATACACCGCCGGGGGGTAGCCCCCACTGCATTCTCCAGCCCTCGCCTAGCCGCGCCTCCACCTCT
>Ga0315272_10000173_pt1 | contig 30308 bp, 48 predicted proteins | sample C3_middle_MG_FD_203918 | JGI IMG/M metagenome (GOLD analysis project Ga0315272, IMG submission 203918) | Sediment microbial communities from Yellowstone Lake, YNP, Wyoming, USA - C3_middle | ecosystem: Environmental > Aquatic > Freshwater > Lake > Sediment | place: USA: Wyoming | collected...
TGGGGGTGGGAGTAGGTGGGGGCTGAGTTACTTGGCAACAGCACCACAGTGTGGGGTCTCTGTTTGGGCAGTCTTGTACACATACTCCCCCCTCGTAGTAGCACTGGTCGATGGGGGCACATGGTGCGCCAGGTGGGCATGGTGTAGGAGTCGGAGTGGGGGTCGGAGTCGGGGGCGGTGGGGTGGGTGTGGGCGATGGTGTTGGCGTAGGAGTCGGAGTGGGGGTCGGCGTAGGTGTAGGTGATGGTTGTACGTTGATGGATATGTTTCTGTAGTCTGTTGCCTGTATTGCCCCTCCGGCGGCGTAGCCAGCTACTATTTTAAGGCTGTACTGCCCCTCTTTGCTGAATCTCAGCTTTCTGTAGTCGCTCCAGCTGTAGCAAGCATTGTATATCTCCGAGACGCATGTGTATGTACCTTGGCCCTTTGATAGTTGATAGGGAACCTCTCCGCCAGGGCCTGGTACAAGCACGTCTATTGTTGACGTGGGGCCGTCTACGTACACTATGCCGACGCAGTGTTGGTATTGGTGGCTCGTGGAGTCTATATGCGCGCTGAAATCTACCCTAATCCAATCAAGCACTTGTGGATTGCTATTCGAAACGCTGTATGACGTTATACTCGACTTATCTTGTGGTGGAGTTGGGGTCGGGGTGGGTGTGGGAGTGGGCGTTGGAGTGGGGCTTGGTGTCGGTGTAGGCGGCGGGGTGGGGGTAGGTGTGGGAGTTGGGGTGGGGGATGGGTACTGACAGCAACAACCTAGTGAACAACTCTGTACACAGCGCCCACCAGCCGCTGTACACTCCGTCACGCCAGTACATGTGGTGCCAGATGGACACTCTGGCGTCGGTGGCGGGGTAGGAGGTGGCCGAGTTGGGGTCGGCGTAGGTGTGGGTGTTGGCGTAGGTGTAGGTGTTGGGGTAGGCGTGAGAGTGGGGGTGGGAGTAGGTGGGGGCTGAGTTACTTGGCAACAGCACCACAGTGTGGGGTCTCTGTTTGGGCAGTCTTGTACACATACTCCCCCCTCGTAGTAGCACTGGTCGATGGGGGCACATGGTGCATTTGAGGGGCACGACATGTCCTTACCGTGGGGACATAGTTAAATATTTGTGTCTTCATTTACCTCATGCCTTCGCCTGTAATTAAGCGGTTTGTAGAGGTCTGGCCAATACTCAGAGAGTTGCTAAAGGCCGAAAACCCGTCGCTTACCGACCTGCTTGAGCAAGTGTATCAGTGTATACAGGCGAACAAAGTAGGCTCGCGTAACGACTATGCGCATTACTGTGGCAACATTATGTCGTGGGACGAGTTCGAGGCGTATGTCTACAGCTACGGCTACAAGGTGGACAAGCCGGAGAAGCAGTATGCCCGCACCGAGCAGAAGACGAGAATAGCTACAGAGAGCGCAATTGGGGAGGTGATCCAGAGGGTGGCGTCGCAGGTGGGCAAAACTGCAGAGTGGATGTCTGCGTTTACTGCGGAGCTGGTGAAGCTCCTCATGCCCCTAGCCACGGCTGTGCTTAAGGAGCGTGGTATCGATGAAAAGGCCTTGGCGGACATGTCGCCAGAGGAGGCTGCGCGTAAGGTCGCAGAGGCGCTGAACACTATTTGGGACTTTAAACAGCACCAAGACAAGCTGATTCGGGAGATCGGGGAGCTCCGCGCCCGGGCCGAGGAGCTGGAGGCTGAGGTTAAGCTCTACGGCGCCTTGATAGATGCCGTGGTTAGGTACATCCCAGAGGTGCTTGAAGGTATCGTTAAAGAGGTTGCACAAGTCGCCAGCTACAAAAACCCAAACGCTGTTGCGCTACAACTGGCACTGGCAGAAGAATAGTTTTTTACCTACTTGAATAAAAGGCCGACATAAATGCAGATGCGGCTCCGGCAATCAACAGTAGTGGGAGTGGCAATGCGGTGGCTCCCCCAGACACGTATTCGCACTGGCTCTCTGGCTCGCACCCGACCAGCCTGCCAGCCGCCACAATCCTAATCTCTCCACTGTTTGTGAGGTAGTACCTAGGCAACGCGCGTGACGTGCCTGTGGCGTAGTTGCCCTGCCCCTTGTACCTAATCACATGTGCCTTATTGCCAGCGACGAAGATGGTCACCACCTCGCCTGTCGTCGGGTCGTAGTAGTGTGCAAAGTTTTCGTGGTCGTTCCACCACGTACTGCCTAGCTCCTCTACTATGCTTAGACCGGAGGAGTCCATCTTCATAATCCTCACACTGCCGCTGTGGGATCCATAATGCTCATGCACCTCAAGCACCGTGTAGCCGTCCTTGTCTGCATACAGCGGGAGTAGAGACTTGGGGTTGTCTGGTATGGGGTCTTCGAAGAAGGCCACCCTATCCGAGAACGGTCTCCGGAACACGTGTATGCACGAGTTGCTCCCTATGCCGCCCGACCTGCCCCACACGATTGAGTAGCCATGCCACGGTCCGTTTAGAAGCTTGTCGTTGGCGGAGAAGGCGCCACTACAAGAATCATATTGAGTGTATGACTTGGACGGCTGTCCCCTGTATCTGTCCAACACGTGTAGATACGCAAATGTGTCGACTATCCAGTAGTGGTGGCTTGCGAGCAACCACTTCCCAGGGCCCAGCTCCGTCTCCTTGTCCCACACAGTCATGGGCCATATGTCATATCCGCTAGGTCCGTAGCACCCAATCCTGGTGGCTGTGCCGTTTTCGAAGTCCACTAGATAGATGCAGTTCTTCTCGGCGCCTTCGCCCTTCACCCACATCCTAGGCCACGTAAATGTGGCGTCAAGCGTGGAGCCTGTCCACCCATTTACCGGAACCTCCTTCACAACTTCGAAACTGATGTCTGTGGGCTTGGCCACTATCCTCCCAGCTATTGCCTTGCCGTCGAACGTGGTGAGGTACATCGCCTCAACTGCACTGCCCGACACAGACCTCCACACCGGGGCGCCGTACACCCAGCAGTTCTCCCCCCTCTGCCTACACTGCGGCAACGGGATGTCTACGCACTTGACCTCCCTCTTCTCACTCAGCGAGTACAGGCAGTACTTGCCCCAGAAAGGTGCCACGTATGCGAAACCGTCTCTCCAACTGGCGACAACGGCGCCCCACTCGTATTGGGTTGGATAAGTTTCGACAGTCACAACTCACATGGAAGGTGTGATAAAAAACTTATCTTGTAGAGGTGTAGGCGGAGGTGAATGCAGAGACGGCGCCGATGAGTGCCAGCAGAGGTAGCGATGTGAGTGATGTGGAGCTGGTTAGGCTGTACGCCCAGCCAGAGACGATCCAGATGTCGCCACAGTTTTCACATGTCAACTCCACATCGCTGGCGTAGCCTTTGTAGCTGACGTAGACGGGCTGGACGACGCCCTGTCCCGGTCTCCAGCGCCAGTCTGGGAAGGTCTGTCTCCACACCTCTTTCCCGTCCACCTTAAGCACAAACGTCCTGTCTACGCCACCGCCCTCCTCTCCCCTGTGCCCGGTCATGTTCAACACGAACCCGTCTACGTACGCCCCTATCTTGCCGCTCAGAGTCTCTCTCTGAGACGTAATCCACTCCACAAACCACAGCGGGTGTTTCACGACTCCTGGGAACGGCGTTGATGGAGACACAGGCATCTGACTAATGGTCAGTCTCCAGCCGCCGCCCCCCGCGGCGAATGTGGTGAAGAGGACGCAGACCTCCCTCCCCCTTGTGGCTCCCCACAGCTCCTGCGGTAGCTTGAGCTCTCCAGATATCTGGCCTCCAAACGGTGTAACGAATCTAAGCAACTCGGCCCCGTCTACAGCAACCGCCACAAGCCTGTCCCACTGGTCGCCTGTGGAGACTGTCTCGAAGTCTATGGCAGACGCTGGTACGTCGCATGGATTGCTGAAACAAGTCTTATTCCACCCCGTGTTGTAGAACTCCCTACTCCACTGACACGACACACTACACGCTACACACCAATATTTATGCGTTTAAGAAACCTACCTCTTCCTTAGGAGCAAAACCAACGCCAAAATCAACACTACAAACAACGCAATAGGTATTGCGATAATCAACCAATTCCAACCAGGCGTCGGGGTTGTGGATGGGGGTGGCGTCGGAGTGGAGGTCGGAGTTGGAGGAGTTGGAGTGGGTGGTGGAGTGGGCGTTGGAGTGGGGCTTGGAGTCGGGCTGGGCGAGGGGCTGGGAGGTGGCGTAGGAGTAGGTGTTGGGCTAGGTGTCGGAGTGGGGGTCGGCGGTGGTGGGGTTGGGGTTGGTTGTTGTACAGAGATGTACTCAGTCCTGTAGTGTGTGACGTGTACTGTGGCGTCATTACCGTAGTAGCCAGCGGCTATGTGTATTTCATATGTGCCAGGCTGGGGGAAGGTGTAGTCGCCCTCATGCGTCCACATGGTGCCGACGTTTCTGTTCGGGGCCTTTGTGGGGCACATGTAGCCCTTCCCCAGTGGGCCACACGGCGAGTTTATACTGTCCGTCGGGCCGTCGTTGTACGCGACCCCCACCACGAAGTCGTATTGGCCACTTGACTCTTCGATGTAACCGACCGCGTTGATGTGTACTGGCTGGTTAGCGTACGGTGTAGTGGTGCTGATGCCATAACTGTACACAACGGCCTTGTCAGACGGCGGTGGCGACGGAGTAGGTGTAGGTGACGGCGGTGGTGGAGTGGGTGTTGGGGTAGGCGTGGGAGTGGGAGTAGGTGACGGCGACGGAGTGGGGGTGGGCGGCGGCGGTGTCGGAGTTGGTTGCGTCACGTATAGGTAGCATGGGTTGTTTCTGTCCACCCGGTCACACCTCTTGACCACCCTGCCTTGGGAGTCGACGAACTCCACCGAGTAGTAGTAACCAGCATCTGAGGAGGTTACTGCCGTAAGAACCCTACTTGGGGTGAAGGGGGGGCTTGTTATGCACCCCCCAGGAGATGCCGAGCCTGAGACCCAATCGCCAGTCCACGGCTGGCACCCAGATGAGCCCCACGTCTTGTCTACGCACACAATGAGGTAGCGCGCATATGGGTCGTTGATGTTGCAGAACCTAACTGAATACGACACGGCAACATATATGGTCGCAGTTTTAAATTTTTAACACCACTCCCTTACCCTCCTGCTCTCTACGTCTAGTCTTCTGCGTAGGTTGGCGAAGAAGTCCTCTACGTCTTCTTCGCCGGTCTCTCTAGCTGCATTCTCCACAGCCTGGACGTTGAATACAAGCGACCTGGGCCTAAACGGGCCGTAGCTTAGCCTGGCTGGGGCACACAGATGCCGTTTCATCTCTTCTATCAGCCTGGGCGCCAGCGTCCTAGCTATCTCATATCTCTCGGCCGGGTCCGCCTCTGTGTACCTCCTCCGGTTCCTCACCCAGTAGTGCGCCAGCCTGCGCAACAGCTCGTTGAAGGTCTCTGGCGGGTATGAGATCTGCCAGTCGGTCTCCCTCCTCACCTCCTCCCACGTCTCGTTCCGTATGTGTCTCGGTATCATGTCGGTGAAGTCTCCGTCTAGCCATATGTGGTCTAGAAACCAGCCCTTGATGATGGCCCACGCTCCGTGGGTGGCCATGTACTCTGACGCGTAGTCCAGCTCATCGACGTAGTTCAGCATTGCCCATGTACGCCATATGCATATCAGCCTGGCCTCCTCCTCCTCAATGCCCTTCCTCCTTAGGTGGGCCCAGACGTAGGCGCACCAGTCTTCTGCAACCTGCGCCGCGTCCTCCTTAACGCTGTGGTAGATGCCCTCAAGCCACTCCACGTCGTTTATCGCCCCTTCTACGTCTCTCCCCTCCCGCTCCCACTTGTCTAGTTTCTCCTCAAACTCCTCGACGAGCTCCTCTGCCTCAGTCTTCGCAGGCATGTCTAGACCAGCCTGCCCAGTATATGTAACGTAGGTACTTGTGGAGTCTCGCCATGGGGTCGTCTGAGAACCTCGCCTCGGCGACGCACTCGCGCCAGTGTGCGTAGCTACTTACACGCAACACCGCGAAGTCGAAGTAGTCGGCTTTCCTCGGCATGTGGGCGTACTTCAGATGTCGGTTGTCGTCGTAGCGACGCATCAACTTAACCGCCTGCGACTTGGTGGGGACTGGCGGCAGGACTATGTGCCACGCCCGTTTGCCCTTCGCCGCGGATGTGTACTCCCAATACACTACGGCTTGCTCTACGTACCTCTTGGGAGGGGTCTTGCCGCCGTCTACATCTATCGCCGGGTAGTACAGCAGTTTGCCGCCGCAGAGCGATACGTGGCTGAGACCGACCACCGGCCTCAGTACCCCGTCTACTCCCCACTTCCTGTAGATCTTGACGTAGAACTCGCAACCGTCCCACTCCGTGGCTACCCAATACACAAGCGACGTGACTACGCCACCTCTCAGCTTGACTCTGGTGATGTACTTCTTTATCGGACGTATCGACAGCATAGTGGAAAGAGCTAGGAGCTTGGCGTCCATCACCTCTGCAAGCCCCTCTATCAGTCTCCTCTCTCTAACAGAAAGCACTAGCAAATACATGAACAGTTATTTAACAGTTGCTCGCGGGAGAAACATTAAATACTCGGCACAACACACATAACGATGACTGCTCTATACGCGCCGCGCCGCGTCTCTACCTCAATTGTATCTCCTCAACACGGCTCTACGTATTTACTACATACTCCTCCGTGTGACGTAGAGACGTAAAGAATATCCTTGACTTAGGTGACGGAAGATATCTTTCAGTGAGGGGAGAAGAAGGACTTTCAGTGAGGGGAGAAGAACATGGCTACGCAACAGAAGAAAACATATGTGTTAAGGACGGGGGATGTCGTGGAGAAGAAAAACGAAAAACTGCATTGCATTTCTTGGTCTCTGTAAAGAGCAAAAAAAGCGTGAATTTTTTGTGCCAGGAATATATTATATATTATTATATTATAGCGCTTTTGCCCTAATCCGCTTTACGTATGGGGGGTGTACGCCGTCTAGGTTTTTGGTCTGTATTTGTTCTATATTCAATGTGTAGCGACGTGTCTTTTACATATGTCGCCACAACGGAAAAACCGACGTGTATACGTGTCTAGTCAATTCTATATGTAAGTTTTTGTGCATAAATGGTCTTTTGCATATTGCGTCGTTGGGTTTACATACATTGAGTACCGCGCCGTCGCTTTTGTTCTTTACTTTTGTCGAGACACAACTACTTTTGCCCAGGGAGTCTTGGGTACGTGTCTAATCGTGTTGTTTTTTACGTTGTTTAGCTCGGCGGGTCTGTTTTGGCTAATTATGGAAAAGTTGTTGATGTGTTCTGTCCGATGTGGGTTCCGTATGTTGTGGACTTATATCCAGCTACGGTGAAATGGATTTGTAAAGGGGGTTATTTTACTATTGTCTTTAGGTGCATGTAGGTCTCTTCTAGCTTTTCGCAAGGTATCGCTATGTAGTAGTTCTTATCAAACAGCAGTATCTCGATTGGTAGGTTGAAACGCTCGATTATCAGCCTGGCCTCTGTCACTGAGTAGTGCATAGATGTGCGGGAGATAGACGTGGTGACCGTCTTCACGTCCCGTAGCGTGATTGACTTGGTGATTGTGATTCTCCTGTCTCTGTACATGGGGTTTTCGAAGTTCTTCAGCTGGAATACTATGTACCCCCGCTCCCCCACCATCTTGAAATATTTCGACGCTGGCTGTCCCTTCTCTGGGTCGCCACATGGATTATCGCTAACTGCGTACAACTTAGCCAGCTTGTAGTAGAGTTGCGCAACAAACGCCATGTAGGGCTCGTTCAACAAGTCGTGTTGTGGCTGTGGCGGCGGCGGCTCGCCGAACAGCAACGCCATCGCCGCGTCTATCGCCGAGAGCCAGGAGGGAAGCGCCGTGAAGAGGAATGGGTTAAACGTGAGCCACGAGAGTTGTGGATGTGGCTCGGTCTCGGCGCCGGGGGGCACCTTGCTTCCGTGTATGTACCGTATTCTGTCTTGGACGCTACGTATGTCGTCGCTGGGGGCGTTGGTGGCTATCACCAACGCCCCGTGGAGTACGTACGTAACTTCGCGCATGGTTTGGACCTTCAGCCTGGTAATGGCGCCACGCTCGAAATAGGGGATCAACATGCGCCAGTTGAAAGGGCGCTCCGGGTCCTCCCCCACGTCGTCGGCCGCCACGTGGCTTCTGACTAGGCTATCCCTCAGCGATGCCGTAGACGGTGTGGAGACGTACTTCTTCGGCTGTGGCCATGCGGAGTAGATGTACATCACCGTGTTTGTCTTGCCCGTCCTCATCGGCCCCACAATGACAGGCACGTAGCGCTTCACCGCATGCATCTGTATGTATGGTAGTAGCGCCAAGACTCCTACGTCTGCCCCGTACTTCGCCACCTCCTGCACCGCCTTCTTTAGCTCATCCTCGTTGTAGTCCACCTCTGGCAGTGGGGGGGAGAGGTCTACGTTTGTGTCGGCGAAGTAGACCGTGTCTCCTATGGTCCAGCTCGGAACTAGTCTCACCAGCTTCTCGTCTTTCATCGCCACCGCGAGGGCTGGGTACCCGCCGTAGTGCACAGGCACTAGACACAAGCCGTCTGCGACGCACTTCGTGTGTCTCAGATACACCTTCTTCTTTCCTGGGTACATCAAGCCTTGGAAAAACTGCGTGTCAAACGTAGATATGCGTGACTTGCATAGCTTCTTCTTTTTCTTCCCGTCGTAGTAGTAGATCAGAATTGTGTTGTTTGCCAGGTCTACCTCGGCCTCGTACTGTATCTTGTTTTTGCCGTCTTCGCTCCAGTCCTCCCACGTCGCGTATATGTTTTTGCCGTCTATCTGAAGCGGGGGTGAGAGCCGGCGGTACGCTTCTATGAACTGCTGTACGCACTGGTTCTTTACCGGCGTCTCCGCAACAATCCTCATTGTTGCTCCAGCATCCGGCGCGTCGGCTTGCGACGCAGGAAGTATTCATACAGCGCCCTCTCGACGATTTCGGACATCGTCTTCTTCTTCAGCTCGGCATACTGTCTCAATACACGTCTCATGTGTCTAGACAGAGTAAATGTGACTACCTCATAGTCTCTCCTCTTCATATGTAGAACGTTCTAACAACTTTTTAACTGTTAGTGCTTGTTAGCGCCCTCGTTGACGCTCTGTAAGTGTATTAATGAAGGCGGAGAAAAATGCAGAAGCGCCCGCCGCAACTACCAGCAACGTGTTTTGTTGCTGAGACGGCGACGGAGACGGGGTGGGCGACGGCGAGACCGCCACATCTACCTCCCGCCTGTCTGTGTAGTCGTAGGCGTAGGGGTCTAAAAACCAGCCAGCCACCACGTGGAATTTGTACTGCCCAGGAGCTATGTACTTCACCCAGCCCTCGTATGTGAATTCAGTCCCTACAGGCACCCCCCTCTCGGTGAATTTGCCACAGGTGACGCAACTGGGGTAGTGACACACAGGCATCTCGCCACAGCTGGTCTCCACAGAGCCTGCGGGTCCGTCTATGTAGTAGAACATCACGAAAAACGCAGTCCTGTCGTCGTCGTTGTCTGTGACGCGTGCAGTTATCTTCACTGGCACTTGCGTCCCCACTGTGGCAGATGTGGGGAAGTCAAGCGACACTATTTTAGCCTCCTTACCCACGATAAAAAAGGGGGTGGGGTTTATATGTGTAGAACGGCGCCTAGGCCCAGCTTGCCCGCCACCACAACCGCGTATGTGCCGGTGTATACGGCGATGTCCTTTGGGTTTCTGTCTTCAAACAGTTGATACACCACATACAGAGCGGTGAGTATGGCCGAGACGGCTATGCCCGCGGCGCCTTCGGTCACCGCGTTTGCAGCCAGAGTGGCTAAGGCGACGTGGGAGAGGTCTGTGTACTGAGCATACGCCTTAGTCTTCAGCGTCCTACGCCGCACGTACTCAAGTAGTGCGAGTACGCCAGAGAGGGTTAGGAATATCAAAAAAAGCATGGGTTTAGACGTAGCCGACGCGCTTTTTAGACGTCAAAACTATAGGCGGAAGCCACATGACTACGTATTGCTGTGCCGCCGAGAGTCTCGTGTCGGTGACGGCCTCAATTACGAACTCCTTACCGGGGCCTATCACGATGGGCTCTGGCAGTAGGGCGTACGCCAGCGGGTAGTCCTGCGGAGTTGTGGACATCAACGTGTTGAGCGTCTTCACAGGCTTCTGCTTCGCCAAGTCTTGGTAGATGTTTACACGCGTGATTGGGATTCCGGTCCTAAGCGTCTCGTCGGTCTCAATTGCGAATCCAGCTATCGCCACCGCGGCTGTGTCGGGCTTCAGCCTAACCGCCAAGACGTTGTTGGTGCCTGGGCTTATCGACGCGACCCAGTCGTCGCTCTGGTAGGCGTTGGACTGCACCACGTCGACGTACTTGCCTCCGGTGCCGAAGTCTGTCTTGGGGTTGGCGGGGACTGAGACGCATTCGTTCTGCGGGTCTACGTTGCGGCACTGTTGCGCAAACAACATAACCATGGCTTTGTAGATCGCCGCCTTGACGTCTGGAACTGTGTCTATGTTGTAGTTCTGGTACATCTTGGGGACGTATGCCTGTAGTTCTGCCATAGACATGTTTGCACACATATTTTTAACGTTTAAATGCCTTCGCCACCAGCACCCCCACCAACGCGGCTACTACAATCACCGCCGCGATTATCAATACTGTTTTCCAGTCTAGCGACATGGTGAAAAAAGAGCCACTGAAATATAAACTTAACGCGTTGTGTAGAGCGCAGCTATGAAAGACGCCACGCCTGCCGAAATCGGCAACATATACGGAGGTATCGACACGCCTGGCGGCAACGGAGGCGGCGCGGCCGACTTAGTCAATATCTTGACGCCGAGCTCCCTCTCCACTAATACGGCGCGGTTAGCCACGCTCTCCACATCGCTACCCGCGAAGTCCAGCCCCACCGGCTCCATGTTGGCGCTGTAGAGCCCGGAGCCGGAGTCACCAGGCGACAGCATATACGTCATGAGGATCTGGTCTGTGAAGTAAAACGTGTTGCAACCCGCGTTTACGCCGACCTGCACCCCAATCGCCTTGACCTGGCCCTGCCTGGTGGAGAATGTGTAGACGCCTCTGCCGAACTTGATCACGGTCTCGCCTGGTTGGGGGTCTCTTGCGGAGCCCTGCGGCTCTCTCTTGGCTCCGCCTTCGTCGAGCACCGCCACCTCGTAAGGCACCTCCAGTTTGACCCACGCCGAGTCTACAAGCCACTGGCCCCCGTCGTAGTCCTTGTAGATGGGGTTCTCACCTATCTTGTCCTGCTGGGTGCCTCCGCAGATGCTCCCCGGCTGTGTTATGTAGTAGCCCCCTCCGTTGCACATGCTGTATGCCGTGCAGTGGTTGTTTGAAATTATGCCCACGTCGCCGCCGCGACTTGCGATGAAACCAATGCTACAGCCGTGGATAACGGCGTCCCAGTCCTTGTTCCAACTACCGATGTCCACCCCCGCGATGACTGGCCTGTACCTCTGGGTGCGGAAGCCACATGTATCCATCGTCGTGCCGCTTTTGCAATACGTCAACGGCAGTATCCTTGGTCGCGGGGTATTGGGCTGGATAGATACGTCGTTCGGCGACAACCCCGTCAGCTCAAGCGCATACGCCGGGTCCACCCCAGGCAGTACGCCGACGCAGAGCTTGGGCCCGGCGCAGACCCCCACCCAGGCGAATTCGCTGTTCTGCACATGTTTCCCCAGCGACCTGGCCGTATCTAAGAAGAACTCATACGCCTTAACCACGCCCTCCTTCACATCCCACATCCACGTGTATTCATACGGTTTCATGACATGAATATCGGCTCTCAATAAAAAATTTTGTGCCTTGCGAAAAGTGTATAAATTTGTGTCTCCGTCTCCTCTATGTCTGAGGAGTACATCGGCACGCTGTATGTCTACTGCTCCTGCGGAGTGGGTGCGCCGCCTGTAGTCGACTCGAAGTTCATTGGATACAGCAAGCAGGCGGCCTACGTCAAGGCTGTGATTAGATACAAGACGTGGTCTGAGTGGTTCTGCCCGCCGTCTATGATAGATGTGAATATTGAATACAAGGTAGAGGACAAGGTTTACTGGAACAAAAACATCAAGGGCGAGACGTCTGGCACCGAGGTGATACAGCTACCGCCAGACGTGTTGAACAAGAACCACCAGCTGGCTGCGTGGGGAGCGACGTGGTACGCCTGCTGGCCCGTAGAGGCGCGGATAGACCTCTACGCCGCGCCTGTCCAGCCCACTCCTACGCCAACACCGACGCCGACGCCTACACCAACCCAGCCACCTCCTGGCGGCGGAGGGGGTGGGTGGGGTCTCTCGCCATGGCTCTTCGTGTTCATGGCCATGATGATGGCGATGCTTATTGTCGTCGTGGCGGTGGCCGTCAAGAGATAAACCTTCTGGCCTCCTCCCCGCCCCAAAGAGCTCCCTTTTTTGGGCGGTTCATTGGTTCCCCCCATCTATTCGGGGCTACATCTGTCATCTGGGGAGCAGTCGGGGTGGCCAGAGATCCCCCCATCTTGAGGAGGGCTCTCCGCTCGATGTTGATGACAGCTACCGTATCTCTGTCCCCCTCGAAACCGCACTTGGGGCAACGCATCCATCTGTGCCCCACCTCCCTCAACTTGGCGCCACATCTGGGACACGTCGTGGACGTGCCCCTAGGCTCCACCACCACGATGGGCACACCGCGCTTCTCTGCCTGCCAGTCAAGCCACCAACTAAGCCGTCTGTAGCCCAACGTCAGCAAAGCCACCTTATGGCTTTTTGGCAACTTGCGCAACGCATTTATGAGGTGTGTTAAGTCTTCTCTAGCAACTGCATACTTCATCTGCCCAGCCGTCTTGGCTATCTTACACGACGTCTTTCTAGCCCAGTCCTCCAGTACGTTCTTCGCCTTCCGGTGGAAGTGTGCTATCCTCCGCCTAATTCCCCTGCGTCTGAGCCACGCGTTGTATCTCGAATCAGAGTATTTTTTCTGCAGTCTCTCGACCAGCTCCTTGTAGTGCAACGCTCTGTCTATGGGCGTCTCAATTCTCTCCTCCACGCTGGAGTTGCCGACGACTACTTGTTTCTCGTTTACGTCCACCGCCAGCACGCCATGTGGCTGGTACTTCTCTGGCTTGGGGATTTGTTTGAATACCATGAGGTACATCTCGCCACGTCTAAGCACCAGTCTCGCCTCTCTGTTTGGATATTCGTCGTATCTCTTGTCCCAGCCCACTACCGGGAGCTGTATGTTGCCGATTATCTCCACGTAACCGTCTTTAATGCGGTAGCCGCTCCGGTGCGTCAGCCACATCCTAAGTGTTTTAATCGTTGGGAGTCTCCCTCTGTTTGGGTTCTTCAGCCACGACTTCGCTATTGCGATGGCCTCCCGGAAACAGTCCTGCGCCACTCTAGACGGCAGGCCGTACGTCTCCCTCAGCGTCTTGTACAGCAGTGCATGTGCCTTGCTGAGGGTCAGCGCCTTGTGCTCTATTACCATCCGTATGGCGTAGTCCAGCGCGTTCCGGTATCTGCGCAGTAGCTCCACGGCGGCGGGCTCGGGACTGACCTTCATCTTGACAGTCACGGTCAGCGCTCCCGCATACCCCGCCGCCACGAAAAACATGCAATGTCACACTTAAAAAGCTTCACCCCCACCCTAAAGGACGGGGCTTTCGTCTCTAGTAGCAATTCTTTTGAGAGGTAATTTTATTTACTCAGTCAACACTTTTTTTCTCATGTCTGAGACAGTTGTAGACACGTTGAGGATTAGCCAGGGCTGTACCATCGGTGGAAACGTCCAAGAAAGCAAGCGGATATACTACAGCGGGCCTTGCACATCGGCGAAGGTCAGAGGCAAGGCGACGGTCACGAACTGTCTCATTTCTAGCGGATGTACGCGGCTGAAGTACCTAATCGATGGGCAGGAGGTGTTCTCCCGCGAGATCGATGTAGAGATAGGTCAGTCTCCGGTTACGGTTGACTTCGAGATCACGCTGAGGTGCTCCGATATACAGGGCAGGACCCACACGCTCTACGCCGAGGGCTGTGTCGTCACGTCTACGTGGAACGTAGACGCGCAGGCAGACGTCATTGCTGTGGTCGAGTCGACCCCGACCCCCTCCCCCACCCCTACTTCGGCCCCGCCGTCTCTTGACCCGTGGGTGATTGCCATGGTCATGGCGGTGGCTATAGTGGCGGCGGCGCTTATTGCGGTAGCGCTTATTGTACGTAGATGAGACTCTACCTAAGGGCTGAGGGCAACCCTGTCACGTGGCCGAAGGTAGTTCGACAGCTGGTCCTCGCCCCATGTCGCGAGACCAAGGCTGTCGTTAGGTACCAGACGTGGCAGAATGGACAGCCGTGTGGCGTAAACATTGAGTACAAGGTGAATGGGCAGGTGGTCTGGAGCAAGGGTCCGATCCCGTGTGGTGAGTCTGACGAGGTGGAGGTGTCTGTCCCATGTAACGGACTGCATCAGTTAGCGGCGTGGGGCTGTGGCGGCTGTTTCTGGGGAGTGGAGGTCGAAGTCGTGGCTGACGTGCCTTCTCTCATGCCGTTTGTGGCTGGCGCTGGGGCGGTCGGTCTCGCGCTGTGGCTATGGCGACGAAGGAGGCGCTGAAGAGGGTGTTGTGGCTTTTAGTTGCGCCAGTACTTGTGTTGCTCGCGCTAGTCTACCTCAAGCTGTCTGAGCGCAGAGGTGTCTTGACTACTCTGATTTTCCCATTCGGCGTAGTGCTGTTCCTCATATTTGTGACAACTAAAACAGACGTAGATAGGGGCCCGTAGGTTTTTTAATACGTGTGTTTTTTCCACACATGGAGGACGTACTTAAGTTAGTAGTTAATGCCGGTGGCTACTGGTATAGGCAACAAGACGGCACAATAGTGGTTGGGGTGCCTAAAGACAGGCCAGACCTCGCAGAGTGGGTACACAACCAGCTGGTTGCATTGGGTGTGAGACACAAGGTGCAACTAATCGAGCGCATATCTTTTCAAACTTTTAAATAACGAAAATCGTACCTACAATGACACAGGCAGAAATTATTCAGGCGCAACAGCCCCAAGAGGAGCCTACAGAGTCTACCCAGCCAGCTCCTATCCAGTCACAGGAGGCGCCCGAGACGTCTCCTCCGCAACAAGAAGAGAGTGAGGGAGAGTTTGTAGATATGTTCTCCCAGATGTTTGGATTACCTAAGGACGTAGTGGTTAAGGCGCTTAATAAGGAGGAGTCTCTGCAGAGGGCGCAGGCCCTTCTGCAACTTATGCAACAGCTGTCGCAACTGCCGAAGGAGATGCGTAAGGCGCTTGCGCCGCTTGTGGCTGGCATGGTGTCTGGCGACGACGATGCGGAGTTGAAGAGGTTGGCGAAGTGGATGGCGGTGATGAAGGCGTTGAACGACCCCACGTCTAAGCTGTTTATTGAGTTGTTGCTTGAGGAGAGGAAACGTGTGTATGAGTTGCAACAACAACTACTGCAACTCGTGCTTGAGAAGAATTCGAAAAACGGCACACAGAAGGAGGAGGTGCAACGACTTATGCAACAAGTGGCTAAGGACCCGCTTGATGATTTGGCTGAGCGGCTGGAGAAGTTGCAGAAGGCTGCGCAGATACTCGGCTTCCAGCGGTCCGCGGCGGAGGAGAAGCCTAAAGACATATTCAGCGCGGTTGAGGAGATAACTAAACTGGCGGATGTGTTGCGTAAGTTCGGTTTCGACGTGAAACCTGCCATAGCTGAGCAGGAGATTGAGCGGATCAAGAAGGAGTGGTACATGAGAGGTATGCAAGATGGCGTCAAGCGGACTGAGCAATTCGCCGAGCTTGCCAAGACCGCGTTAGAGAAGTTGGGGCCGTCGCTTAATAAGTTGCTAGACGCGTTGGCAGACGTCTTAAAGACAAAACAGATGCAACCTAAAGATATTATTTAAAACCCCACGTTTTTTCTTCTTCATGCTTAACATAGAATCCATAAAAGACGTAGACATCGGCGACGTCAAACTCGGCACATGTATGGAATACATCACTGAGTTGTACAAAAAGGTGGGCGACGGAGGCGAGATCCCTCTTGACTTTGACTGCGACCCGGATGACGCATTTAAGAAGATTGTACATATTCTCGGCGACGAAGAAAAGGCGAAATATATATTGAAGTGCGGAGCTGCGCTGGGCCAGTATATTGACTACGTCAACAACCCATTCTACCGCGCCATGGCTGAGCTGGCGATGAAAGCTCTCGGCGTCAACGTCGACTTAGAGACCGGACTCAAGCTGTACAACTCCCCCTGCGTCAAGAAACTTATCGATAAATACCTCTGACCAAAAAGGCTGGGTTTTCAATTATTCGATAATCCTAAAAAAGAGGTTTTTAAGAAGATTGGACGTAGGCGCTGGAGGCCTTGGGTATGAGCTTCACCGACGGTAGCAACTGCACCTTTATCGCGACGTTTACTGGGGCGGTGGTGCTGGCGCTTGCGGTCTTCTGTGTGATGTAGTTCTCGCTGAAGACTAGCTCCACCACGACTTCTTCGGAGGGCCGCACAACCAGTTTGGCGCCGAGTGGGACGTAGTAGTAGGGACAGGAGTCGCAGGTCGTGGCGCGTGCGACGTCTATTGTGTATGCCAGTCTCTGTTTGTTGAGGGCTCTGTATATGTTGATGTGTCTAAGCGCCTTGACCGCCTCGGCGTCTAGCAACACTGCGCCGAAGGCGAGCACCATCGCATCGGCCTTGACGCGGAAGCCGAAGGCGTCGGCCTTGTATGAGGTGGCGGGTGAGGTGAATTGGAACGCGAGGGTCCAGTCGTCTTTGTAGTTGTTTGCACTTACAGTATCTACAAACTTCGAGGGGGTGGTGGTCGTGCCTATGTCAGTCAGTGGGAATAGCGGGTCTATCGTCACGTCGGCGGGGTTGCTGGCCACTAGCCCATAGTTGTCAAGAAGCGCTTGTATGGCTTGATCCTCGGCGTATATGACGTCTGCCAAATACGGCTGGCCTGCGTTTACGTGGTAGCTCACGCCTGCCTGCACGATTTTAGACATTATTGACGCGCTCATATCTCCACTATGTTAGGGGATTTTTGTACTTGTTGTTGTGCCTGTTGTGTAGTTGGCTGAGGTACGTATGTCTGGGACACCACGACTCTACTGACCGTGGGTGCGGGAGGTGGGTTGTAGGCGACGTTTGTGGCCGACTTGGCGCTAGTAGTTACGCCTTTCCATTCGTCGATGCGTAGGTAGAACGGCTTCTTCGACTGCACGTCTGCTATTACCGCTTTAGATTCGGAGGGGTAGCTGAACTGCTCCACGACGGAGGTGAGCAACCTCACGCCTGTCTGGTACGCCGTGACGCCGGTTTCGTCTAGTCTCTGCAGACCGTACCACCCTAGCCCGATGCCAGCGATTGCCTTCAACACAGCCGCCGCGGTGGGGCTGAGCATGGCGTTTAGTACGCTTGCGCCGATCGTGCCAGCAAGCTCGCCGTACAGCACAGACTTGCCGTATCTACCAAGTTCGGGGTGGGACATGAAGAAAAAGTGGGACCTAGTTTATAAAATTTTACCGCCTAAATGGATATATCGTGACGATTTCGCCCTCCGGCTCGTCGCTTTCTTTCAGTTGCTCGACTCTATACCGCGTGCCCTTGAACGTGATGACGAAACTGCTAAGCGTGGTGGGCAACGGGTTCACCACACGTATGTACACCGACTCGCCTAGCCCAACCGCCACCTGTAGTGGATACGTCGTCTCCCACTCCACCACAGCCGTGACGTCTACGTTGGCTGTAGACACCGCGCCTAAGGCGCCGCGGACTGGGATGTAGAGCTTATCTAGCGCAAGAGTCTCTCCGGCGGGAGCCGCCACCTTTAGTATGTTCACCGTAGTGGTGCCGGAGGTCTGCGTAAACGTGACTGTGGCAGGCGATGTGCCAGTGTTGGCGACGTACACCTCCTTTAGGTACATGAGCGGTAGCTGGGCGTACGTTGTGGGCGGCACCATCAACGTGGTTGGGGTGTTGGCGGTGAGCGACGCTTGTAGCGCCGTCGAGCCGCTAGGCGGGTAGAATAGATCCACCAACGAGCGGTAGGACTTGAATAAGCGCTCCTCTACCCCCCCTATGCCTACGCCGAAGAGCACAGGCAACGGCTGGTCGTACTCCAGCACCCATATCTCGTCTGTATACGTCTGGAGCTCCCGCACCTCGCTCGGCGTGTCGGCGAAGCTGGACGCAGGCACCGAGGTGATGTAGTTCGGCACCACAGTCACCATAAACCTCGGTATCGGCTCTTCGTGGAGCACTTTGAACACCTTGTACTTCCCCCTATACGGTACACTTATCTGCATAAGAATGTTTAAACATCTACGTTATTATGTTTTTCCATGGACGTTCTCTACTTCCCCCCCGGCTCCGTGCCCCCGGTCAAGGTGGCGAGGTGGCGCACCGTATACGACGTCGTGTGGGTCAAAGTAGGGGATGGATACAAGCCGTACCTAATCGTCATGCAGAAGATGCGGGACGGCAAGATGCGTCTGCGTCTCCACCCCCTCAACTACTCTAAAGAGGTGGCGGAGTACGTGCGTCAGCAGATTAAGAACTGCTGGGCGGCGAAACTACGTGGCGAGGAGTTCCGCTGGTTTGTAAGGACATATGGCATGCACCCCGTTGCGTGGTGTATAAAACAGATCATGTATGGAAAGAAGTTCAAGTCTGAGGAGAAGAAGAAGTGGAGCGACGTGGTGCTTGAGGCCCTCGTCAACAAATACAAGGAGATGTTCGGGAAAAATTTATAAGACCGAACCCAAAGTGAACACATGTTAGTAAGAGCAACTACAATACTGGCGGCCGCGTCTGGCGGAATCGAGCCTAGGTGGAGACTGGCCGCGACCGGTCTCCAAATCGCTAGAACGCCTCAGTGGAGCAAAAAGCCGATGACCATTAGGAACGTGCCCTACACGGCAGTGATGCCGAAGCCTAAACAGCTGGCGGTGAGGATTGCATTCGGTAGGATTGCCTCGCAGGCGAAGGGCAAGAAGAAGACTGGCTTCCTGCCGCCTGCCGCGGAGCTCGTGGCACAGGCCAAGGGCAGGATTGCGCAGGCCGTCGCTGGCGTGCCGTCGCAGAGAGACGAGAGGAGGAGCTACCACTCTTTGGGCGAGCTCGAAACAATTGCCCGCCAGAAGGGCATAACTGTAGCGGTCTAAAAACCAATTTTTTTCTTTTAATTTTAACAGTATTTCGGTGGGTTTTCTACTCCGTATAGTGTCTTAAAGTAGTCCATGTTTTGCCTAATTGCTTGACACGCAACTCTGTACAGGCCTGCGTCTAGCGCCTTTCTGATGTCTTCCCACTCCTTCCTGGTTATTCTGTCGGCGCGGTAGAGGACGTCGATTAGCCTGGCTATGCACAGCTCGACGCATTCCCTAGGCGTGTTGTGGAAACAGACTCTGTCGTCTAGTACCCCCCAGCACAGATTGCCGCCTGTGGGTTCTCTGGCGACTATGGCGCCGATTTCGAAACTCCGCATAGCGTCTCTAATCGCCATCTCTCTTATGGTGCCCATGAATGTCCGCTTGTACTCCTCCTCAAGCGACGGGCCCCACCTCCTTGCGGGGACGACCTCCCTACTCCTCTCCACCACGCCTGGTCTCACCTCCTTCTCCACCGTCTTCACCAGTGGGTACATCGCCAACAAGCGCTTCAGTGTCTCTAGGCTGGGCGAAGACGCCAACGCAGTATAGACGTCGTGCATCGACGTCCAGTTGTTAACCGTCTCAAGCGCCGTGGCGACGACTTTGTTGTAACTCTCGGTGGGCATGGCTTTCCTCACCTCGTCCAGCGCCGTTCTGTACAGTACCCTCATCACGTCCACCAGTCGCCTAAAGTTCTCGTGTTGCTCTAGATTCGCTATGTAGTGGATGAAGCGCTTGCGTTTAGTCGTGGTTTCCCTCCTCTCAAGCCCATACGTTGCGTGTAGTACGGAGAGTTGCTCCAGCACCTTGTTCTCGCTCTCTACGTCGCCTGGCGGCAGTATCAGCGAGATGCGGACAGCCACTTTGTCTACGTGCGACTCCCACCTCAGGCCTGGAATCGGCGGCAACCGTCTCTTGATGTCTGTCAGCCAGTACTCAAGCACCTTCCTAGCCAGCTCCAGAGCCACGGCGTCCTCCCTCGCCAACTCAGTCGCCACCTCCTCCACCTCCCTAGCCAGCTCCTCAGCCTCGGGCTCTGCGCCCCTCTCCATGGCCTCCTTAGCCAGCTGAAACACCGCCTTAACCTCTTTGACCGCCTTTCTCCTCGACGCCCTCCTCTCCGCCGGTTTCCTTATCTTGACTGAGATAGGTATCTTGTACTCCCTCCTTACCATCTCGTACCACCTCCACGCCTCCCTCTTCTCGCCCAGCTCAGCCAGTGTCTTGATTGCGTCTTCGATTGTGTGTATCACGTCGGCGGTTCTTGTGCCAGACCTCCACGTCTCCACTGCCCTCTGCAACTCCTCAATCACTGCAGACACGTCTACGTTTAGTTCTGGTACTAGTCTCCTCTTTAATCTGTCTAGCGATTCGAAGAAGGCGTCGCGGGAGCCGCAGTCAAGCTCCTGGGGGTCTATGATCTCTGGGTCTACGCCTGCCTTGGCAAGCGCAGTAGCTGCAGACCTCAGACGCGAGTAGTCTGCAATTGCGTGTGGGAAGCGACACGAGTCATACGTAGCCTTCAGTATTTGGCATATTCTGTCCGCTACCGCGTCTTTAAGACCGCATGTCACCGTTTTAAAGTTCCTGCGTCTTTATATCTGTCTTCGCTGTCGCCTTGCCACAGAAATAACAACCAATCAACAGAGCCGCCACCACAGCAATCACCACGACGGAGACGGGCACACCACCCTCCGTTACGGCGGTGGTCACCGTCTCGTTGTGGGTCACAGTCGTGGTGACCGTCGACGTGGCCGTTGTGGTAACCGACGCCGTGGACGTGACTGTGACAGGCACCGTTGCTGTGGACGTAACTGTTACGGGAACCGTCTGGGTCACAGTAACTGGCACAGTAACCGTGGAGGTCGTTGTGGTGGGGACTGTGGAGGTTACGGTCTCCGTTGCAGTAGTAGTCACCGTCGTGGTTGTGGGCACTGTGACCGTTACTGTTGTGGTTATGGGGGTCGTGTAGGTGACCGTGGACGTGACGGGGACTGTGACGGTTGTGGTCATTGTGGTTGTGTTGGTGACCGTGGTGGTGTATGTAACTGTGTATGTCTCAGTAACGGTCTGTGTCGCTGTGACGGTTTGAGTTGTGGTGACTGTCGTTGTAACAGTTGACGTGGGGCTACACTCTGGGCAGTAAGAAACTGTTACGGAGGGGTCTGCTGTAGCTGTCTTCGTGGCAACCAACGCTAGGAGTATCCGATCTGATAGCCCAGTGGCATTTATAAAAAGCGACGAAGAAAATACATAAACACGGTTTGGCAAAACGGGGGAATATGTACAGTACAGAGCGCTGTTGGGGTTGACCTGGGCCCCGACGCATTCGTCGAAGTCACTATACACGGGGTCGCGTCCCCACGACCACGGCGAGAGTAAGAAGTTCCAATACGCCTGCCTAAGTCCGTCATTCGGAAGGGCGTATGTCAGAGTCGCATTGAGAGACGAGTACCTCCAGGCAAGCCAGGCAAAGAACGCCCCGTACTCATATGAGCATAAGTTAGGCGCCACACACTGCCACGGGTCTTGTTTGTATAGTTGCTTGTCCCAGAAATCTTGTATCCAGCCATACCTCTGCCATTGTCCGGCTTGGTATATGCGCACTACCATGTAGTATGACGCAAGCCCCTCTGCATGTGCCTCAGACCACCAGCCGTAGCCTTTGCCGCCGTCACCAACCGCGTCCTGGAGCGCATGCGCCATCTCGTGAAACGCCAAATGTTGAAGCCACGCGTTGGATATGTCGCATCTAAACACCATCTTGTAGGCGCAGGCGCCGAATGGGCCTATCTGGCTGTAGGTCATGGCTGCATACTGAATATCGTTTCTCAATTCGACGTAGAAGTTTGGACACAGCGCGGGGGTCTTCACCTCTTTTGAGTATGTATCGTACGCCTTCTGTAAGTACGAATCTAGGGCGTTGACATAGTCCTGCGACGCTCCGCAGTTGTTGATGATTGTGTAGGCTAGTGCAGTTGCCGACAGTAGTATGACGAGGAGCAGTAGTCTCATGTGTCGCGTATCGTCTACTTCTCCTCCTCCTCCATCATTAGTCTCAAAGCGTCCATCTGCCTGCTCAGCATTTGTAGTTGCATTTCGATACGCCGGAGTCTCCACGCTATGGCATTTACTAGTGATGCTGTTCCGAAGAATGTTGACAATAGCCACGCCGCTGAGACCAACATGTTATATGGCATGCCGAAGATCGGCGTGAGGGCGTACGCCCCGAATATCGTCGCGAGCACTGCAAACACAGAATAGACTGGCCTAGAGACGTACGCCCCCAAGACGCCGCCGATGGCTACAACTGCAATTACCCAAGGCGTGATGTCGATAGACAGCACCATCATAGCTTTCCGTCCATCTGCGCCTTTTTGCCCAGCTCCTCTTCGTCTAGGTATATCTTCTCAAGGGCGGAGACCAACTCCTCCAGGTCCTCCAGCTTAACTTTTTTCTTCTGCACAACTACGGACATGGGTAACAAGTGCGACGCAATTAAAAAACTTCTCGCCCTGCTGTACTATGTAGTGGAGGTGAAGGGGGCGAGGGAGGTGGAGAAGGCGCTGGCGATGGCGCGGCGGATGGGCATAGACGAAACCACGTTTGTAATTGCGCTGACACCGCATTTAAGGTGCCAGAGGTGGGGGAAGACGATTATGTGCTACCCCGACCACGAGTCGAGAAAGGCGTATTGGGAGTGTAAGCGCGAGCTTGAAAAGGCGCAAAACTTAAGAAGATAAGAAAGAAGACATACGGGGGAGGTGAAGATAAGCCCCCCGGGCTAGACGCCCGGGGGGACAACCCACTGCCCCCGGGGGACAACGAATAAAAAAAATTCACATCTTTATAAACTTATTGCTTGGTCAACGCCGAGTTGTGTATTTGTATCAGTTGTGTAATGGCGTACTGTATGGCGTCCTCCACGCTGTTGTAGACGCCATGGCTCACCAGCTCCTCAAGTGCCTGCTTGGCCTGGGGCGTCAACGCGACTTCCACCAGCTCTCCATGAATTTTGCTGATCATCCTCTCAATTGCATATCTGACCAGCTCCGATATCGAGAGTCCCCGTCTCCTTGCCACCTCGTCAAGTAGTTTACGCATCTCGCTAGGGACGTGGAATGGCACAAGTACCGAGTTGCTTTTTGTCGATCCTCTACGCAACTTGCTACACGTCTCGTTGAACTTGTTGAGCATCTCTAAGACGACGCCGCGTGGCACCACGTACGTGCCACGTCCACGTCTATATGCGTCGAAGAGACGGGCGAGATACATACCGTACACAATCTTGCGACCCGCGTCGTCGCCTGCCAAGTAACGCGTCTTGATCTTCACGTATGCCACAGGCCTAGACGCAACCTGCGACAAGTAGAGCTTTAAGTCTCTGCAGAAGTCTCTCAACATAGGCCTTGCACGAAGTAGACCGCCCCGCGTGCGCCCCTCTCAATGGGCTCGCCTAGCAACTCGTGTAGTATGTAGTCGATGAACGACAGCGTTACTGGCAGGAAGGCGCCCCGGCGCGTCATGTATAGGTACTTAGCGAATAGCCGTCTCGCAGATTTGTCAGACACTATGAGATTTGCCGCCTTTTGTGCAGTTACATACTTCATCCATCTGTTGATACATAACAGTCTCTTGACCTCGGACTTAAACTCCTCTATCAACCGTTTAGCAGTCTCCTGGTCTTTGCACCAGATCGCGAGTTTGCCCGCCACAACCTCCACTGCTTGCCCAGCGTTCTTCAGTTGCTCCAAGACGTAGAACGTTTGGGAGTGTGTCAAACCCAAAGCGTTGTTGATCTCGGTCGTCGTCAAGCATCCGTGTGTCTCTAGCAAGGAGCGTATCTGCAACGTCCTGTCCTCCACCCGCTCTGTGATTCCACGTGGCATATCCATTTTAACTGTTGACTATTTAACAGTTGAATCGTTAAATAACTCTCCGCTTCTACTAGGCATGATCGTGTTTGTGCCGACGCCGCCTCCCCCGGAGAAGTGGCCTCCGGGCATTGAATTCGGCGTGTTGACAACTATGTCGTTCCAGGTGCCCGTACCTAAGTACGTCGATAAGGCGCTTGTAGATCTTTCGCTCAGAAGGGCGCGCGCTGGCGTGGAGTTCCACGACTATGCGAAGTTCGTCGGCAAGGTGAGGGCTAAGGCGCCGTGGGCTGAGCTGTGGATTGTGTTCCCCGACGCCTACTGCAACGCAACGGAGACGCGACGCAACTACGAAAAGTTCAAGAAACTAGCCAGCCTGGTGTCTCCGCCTAAGAAGTACGTATACGTGGCGCAGGAGTTTGCCCCCGACCTGCCCGAAGACGCCGACGTAGTTGCGCTACCGGCAAGGAGACAGTGCTACACCAACTGCTCACGTGAGCCCGACGTATGTATCTCCCGCATCATCGCGTATGTACGCAACCACGTACAAGGCAGGAGGTGGATACACCTCCTCGGACCCTCGTTGCGCGTGCTCCGGGCTGTCCACCACTTGGCAGATAGCTTTGACACAGCCTCATATAGACGTGCCGTGGACAAGGAGCTGAAACAGATGATGGGTGGCAAGTGGCAGGCGACAAAAGACGTGATGGAGGTGTTTCTATTCCGGTGGCTGGAAAAAGCTAATCTCCTAGAAAAAAGGTCAATGCTTGACGAACCTAATCGTCACGACTCCTTCCGGTGATACGTTGAACTCCACCTCGTCGCTTACAGCGGGCTTCCCCAGGACCTCATACTCCTCCTCGGAGAGACACAACGTGACCTTTGTGACTCTTTTGGTCGTCGGCATCAAGGATTGGAGTAGTTGCAGTGCTTGTTGCACTGCCTTCGCCGACTCCGCAGGCATCGCAGGCATCGCCGCCATCAAGTCCTCCTCGTAGCCGATCTCGACATTTATGCATTCGGTAGAGAGCGCCCGGTTTACGCTTAATACTTGCATAGCGTGTAGTTGTTAGAGGTTTTTAAGTATTTCGGGTAATCTTTAAATAATGGCGTAGACACAACCACATGGACGCCAGGGCGGCGGTTAAGAAGGCGCTTCTCGAAGTCGTCTCTGAACTGCGGAAGTACTTCGTCGGCGCGTCGCTCTACTACATCGCCGAGGAGGTGGCGAAGCGGACTGGCCTCAACCTGGACACGGTGCTTGAGCTGTTGAACGAGAGGGATGTGTACTCCGTAGCCAACGTTTGGATATACGGCAAATACGTGGCGTTTTACCGCGACGTAGAAGACGTGTTGTATTCGTCGTGTATATGCGTGTTGAAGTGAGAAACTGTTAAATATATGTGTTTTTCTCTCACACATGTGGGACATAGCTGCAAACGTCTACCACGAAGGTGATAGAGATGTGATATATAGACACTGCGACGGCGAGGCTAAGGCTTGGAACGCCACTGCTGTGGAGACGGAGGGCTACGTGCCAACTAGCAACTTGGTGGTCATAGTGTGCAACGCCGGTCTCTTCACCTACGTAGACATATACCGAAAAGAGAGACACTGGGAAGTCTTGCGTAAGCAGATCTCCTCCTGCGACGACCTACGTTACACATTGCCAGTGGTTAGGCGGTTGCTAGTGCGGGAAGGTTTTGACGACGCGACAGACGTGGTAAACTACATAGCCGAATACTGGGCTAGACAAATACGTCGCTGGGCACAACTCTAACCCCCCTTTTTTTCTCTTCTTCAAAAGCCCCCGCTCATTAAGCGGGGGTCGTTAGGAAAAATCTACTTGTTAAGCTTTTTGCTCACCGTGGCTTTTAGTATTTGCTTGGCTAGCCTAATTGCCTCTTGTGGCGTTAGGCGTACGTATCCCGTGCTGTAGCACTCCTCCTTTTGACAGTGGCATTTTGCGTCTATGAACTCGACCACGACGTAGTCGCCCTCCCTCCGCACCACTATGTCGAGGGCTTCTCCGCTCATGTCTTCTTCACTATGGTCTGTACTACGCGTAGGATGTCTCTGTCGTATTGGTTGTGCATTGCTATATAGTTCTCGTCTGCCACAACCGTCTTTATCTTGTCTCTAGCTACATATATTGATATCGTCGGTAGACCCTTGCCGCTGAATTCGACCACGACCTCGCCTGCGTCGTTGACTCCGAATCGCAACTCCTTATAGTTTGCGACCCAGGCAGTGACGTAACCAGGCCTGCCAGGTATGTACACTCGTCTGTTTAACACTGCCTCAAGCGCAATGCCAGCCGCCTTCCTACAGAGCTCCTCGTCTTCCACCGCCTCTATACACCTCCTCTCCACATCTTCTATCAACGCAGACAACTCCGACGTCATGTCTCGCATGCATTGCGTTGTATGTATTCGTCAATTGCCCTCCTTATCAACTCCGACATCGGTATCTGGAGCTTTTTGGATATGCACTTCAGAGCCGTCTTCTGCCTGTCGGATATGTGTAGCGATATGATGTGCTTGTACTGAGCTACCCTGCCCATGTCCGTAATTCTTTTGAGTTATTAATGCATTTCTGCGAAATTGTTAAATACCTCTGTTTTTCACACACACATGGGCATGGACCTAGACATGGTAGAACTGGCAAAGAAGAGGATTGAGGAAATACAGCAGGCATTGAAGGAGGGGAAGCGCGTCTACCTAGGCCGTACAAAGATCGAGAGCATTGAACTCGTGCCATCGATCACAAGGAGGTCGTACGTGGTGATTATCAACAACAAGAGGGTGCTCTACCTATCTAATTTCATCCGCCACGAGGTGAGGATAGAGGGGTGATATGAGTGTTGAAGCGAGGAGGGTGGGACCATATGTAGAAATAGAGTTTGTAGACGCCGAGATTATAGAGACCTATGGAAAACGCGATGAGCTGTACGGAGACGGCACTATTACGTTGACGCTTGACGAAGCCATTAAACTCGCTAAGGAACTATTGGAAGCAGTGCTGGAGAAGACGGAGGAAGAGGAGGAAGTAAAAGAGGAGACGACATAAGGACGAAACCCTACACTACTTTTTTTCTAGGTTTTTTCTTTACGTTCCTTGGTTTTTATTGGTGTTTCACGCGCCACGCGATTAGTCGCCTACGTCTGTACTGTATGGCGCCGAAGTCTCTTAAATCAAACATTCCGTAGTTGAAACCATATTGTGTAACTAGTTGTGTCACCAGTTTCTGGCTCTCGCCTGTGGTAGTTGCTTCCTCCATGACGGCGGCAATGGGATCTATCGCCTTGACGCTTTCTAGGTAGCTCCTGACCAGCGCTAAACCATCGTCTACACGCCTGGGGGCGCTTGTCTTTGCGCGTGAGAACTCGTGACATGGTGGACTGCCCACGACAACGTCAACGTTGCTGGTATATGGGATAGATAAGTCGCGTCTGACGGTTACCACGTCTACTCCTACGTCGTTTGCGATTAACTTGCATATCTGCAGACGGCGTGGGTCTACATCCACGGCAACCCATCTCTTTGGCGCGTAGTGGCTGGGGAGGTACATAAACGCCATAAGCCACCCGCATACGCCGGAGAACAAATCAACCACGTTGGCGCCACGAAAGTAGGGGTACAAGTCCAGTCTTACCAAGAGCTGAGCTGCAGCCAAAGGCGGCATCATGTCAGCCACCACAACGTCTGCGAAGTATGAGAGCGGTAGATGCGAAAAGTAGCGCCAAAGAGGTTTAGGCACGGTCTGCGCCCAAAGATAGTAGTTGCGTGTCTGCTCCTCGCGCGTAGCGCCAAAACGTTGCAAGTACTGACATGCTCTTCTGCGCTCTTCTTCAGTGACGCGTAGGGAGGGGTAGTGCGAATAGTAACACAATGCGAAGGGGTTTCTGCCACGTGAATATGCACCATGCCACAGTGACGTCATGATGGTGGGAGGCGGCTGACCCTCAAACAAGCCGTACACAGGCAACAGCTCAGTGTCGAGACAACAGCGGGTCTCCTTCACAGTGTTTGCGTAGACCATGGCTAAGTCTAGAGACGTTATTTAAAGATGTAGTGGGAAAAAGGTTAGTCGTTCTAAAACTAATCGTCGGTGTCGGTCTCACCGCAACCGGTCCACATTTTGACTAAATTGTGTAGTGTGGTATATACCTCGGTGCGGTCGTAGAAGTACAGTGGCATCGCATCATAGAACTCGCCATCTGCCTCGCTGTAGCGGTCGTAGAAGTCTGTGTTGAACAGAGTGGCAACCTCACGCAATATGTGAAGTTGTTCCTCAGTAAGCTTGTCGCCAAAGTCCACGACAACCACGTCGTGGTGACTTTCGTCGGGGTCGGAATATATCTTGTGTATTGTGAAACCTCCAAGCTTAAGACCGTCAATTACCTCCCACAGCGCATTATCTACCTCCCAGAGGAGGTTTTCGTCAGTAAATGTCCTTTCAAGTTCATAATAGATATCGCGATAATAGAGTACACAACTACGTGTAGATCTCACCGCGTTAAGGATAGCTTGTCTTATCTCCGACTGGTGCTTGTTGACTATGTCTAGACTAGTGGTGACTTTTTGCATGTGTGTGAGAGAAACACAGACTTATAACAGTTTGTCTCGACAGTTGCCGAAATAATATACGTCACTAGTCTAACGACAAGTATATAACTCTCTCTCTTTCTCACACACATGACAAGCGTGGTAAGGGCTAAACTACAGAGACCCGTCATAGAGGTGCTTGCAGAGACAAGCTACGCCGTATTGTTTAGACAGAGATTTAACCATGGTATCAGGCTGGTGCATAGGCACTATCTGGGTTGCGACTACTTCGAGGATGCTATATACATTAGCGACGACGGGTTCCTAAATGTCTACTATACAAATGGTAGAGCTGAGGAGGACTATCTAAAACTGTTTTTAGACGACGAGACGGCTGAGCAAATCCGTAAAGAGGTCATGAACGTGAAGACGTTTGAGGACTTCTACAGGCTCATGGACATGTTGCTAAGAGCGACGTTCTGCGACGCTGGACATGACAAGTATCGTATTTGTAAATAAGTTTTTTTAAACTGAAAAAATTAGGATTCTTTACAGATTTTTATGAGGTCCAGCACGTTTTCTAGGTAGTGTCTCAGGACCTTTACGTCTTCCTGTCTCTCGACGTAGTCGCCTTCATATGCGTCGCATGTGTAGTTGCCGTTTTTCCACTTTGCGTCTGCGTGTATATAGATACGTGTCGGCTCCTGCTTGTATCCGAACGACACCGAGATGCCGTTTTCGTTGTCGTCGCCGATACGTACCGTCGCGACTCCCGAAAAGTTGTTGATTATCGTGTCGGCTATGGCAAACACGTGTTTCCACGTCTCCTCCGCGCCTGTGGACCTGCCAGTCATGAACGCGTCTACCAGTTTTTCAGCCACGTCGGGGCGTACGTGGGCGTCTAATATGCGTATATGCTGACTGCCAAACCTCCTCAGTATATGCAGACCCACCGCGTTTTCTTTCTCATAATGCGCATACCAGAACTCCAGCTGGTCCGTGGCGATTGCTATGCTTCTCAGCCTGCCGTCTTTTTCTATTTGGGGTTTTACCGTGGGCATGTGTGTGTGAAAAAGAGAGAGATATAAACATTTCCTTAGACAACTGCCGAAAGTAATACCGACATTCGCCTAAGTGAACTGTTATAAGCTGTCTCTCTCTCACACACATGCCCCAGGAAAAGAAAAAAGAGTTCCGCATAACGTGGATTGACCTAAGTGAAGCGTGGGAGTCGCTTATACCCTATGTGACGTGGTCGGTGGGAGAAGCGGCGCGTAAGCTTGTGGACGTCATTAGCGAGATGTGGAACATAGAGCTAGTTCCGCTATATGCCGACTACGACGGTCTAGTGGAGGTCTACGACGACGAGTTTAGACAGTTCCTAATCCAAAACGGGAGACATGTAGTGCGCAAAGACCCCGATATAGAGACGTTCAACGTAGAAGGCGACATAGACGCAGAATACGCAAAAGCCAAAGGATACGTTGCGCTACTGGTGATTAACATCGACAAGGGGGCGTCAATAGTAGCCGCGGTTAAGGGAAGCAAAGAGTAACACAAACTAACCCACTTTTTTCTCCCCTTTCCTAACCTTTGGGCTAGTCACTATCGTCAAAGGACCATATTCGTCTCTTTTTTCCCGCCTTTTCCTGCCTGTGGGTGTGGGGTTGTGGTGGTGGTTGGTTGTGTGTTTTGTGTTTGTTTTTTTTGTTTTTGTGGTTTTTTGGGGCCAGTAGTGTATAGAAGTGGCCAGTTGTGTGTATCTGTAGAT
>Ga0315272_10000175_pt1 | contig 30053 bp, 30 predicted proteins | sample C3_middle_MG_FD_203918 | JGI IMG/M metagenome (GOLD analysis project Ga0315272, IMG submission 203918) | Sediment microbial communities from Yellowstone Lake, YNP, Wyoming, USA - C3_middle | ecosystem: Environmental > Aquatic > Freshwater > Lake > Sediment | place: USA: Wyoming | collected...
GACAATTGCCGCAAAATCTTGAATATAAGGACTTCTTTTTGCATGGCGATGTAGCTCAGCTGGTTAGAGCATACGGCTCATATCCGTAGTGTCCGGGGTTCAAGTCCCTGCATCGCCACCAGAATATCACGCAGATACTTAAAATTATTAAGTTTTTCTGCTTCGCACATACCTCCAGGTTCGAGTGTTGTACACAAGTTTGTACACTCGATCTGGAGGTTTTTTTATGTCTTCACAAAACTACTTGTTGCGCGGAGGAAACGGCTACTATTACTTTAGGATGCGGGTGCCGAAGAGGTTACGGCAGCTGTGCGGCAAAAAAGAAATAAAAAAGTCGCTCAATACACAAGATTTGACGAAAGCCAACCGGCTAGCGATGTTCCATGCCTCAACGGTTCATCATCTATTCGCTCAACTGGATTCTCGAAATCATATGACCGACGACATTTTCAGAAAATACGGCTTAAGCAACATGAAGGAGCTGATAGTCGAGACGACGAGAAAACCAGACGGCAGCGTCGTGGAACGCATTGAGATGGACCCGGACAAAATTGACGCCGAGAAAGAGCTTTTAGAGGCGTTTAGAGAACAATACGTTGGTAAGCATATTACTGAGCTGAATAACGCTGTAGCGACATCTAACGGCGCTGTAAAGCTCACAGAGACACATACTCTCTCGGAGCTCATCGAAAAATACCTAGACTGGTACCCATCTAATAAAACAAATGTCTCAGCATCAACGATCGCGGATTACCGTGCTAAGCTTAGATTGTTGATTTACGTGCTAGGAGACATCAGCAATACCGACTTCACTACCTCTGAAACAAACAAATTTGAAGAAATCTTTGCCAAATTGCCGCAGCGGATAGCAACACGTAAAGAATATCGCGGCAAGACTTGTGACCAGATCCTTGCAATGAAAATCCCGTCAGAGCACATCATGACATCAACGACTCGTCGTGGGTACGTGATCCAGCTCCGTTCTTTTTCGCAATGGGCGCATAAACGAAAATACTTCACCGACGATTTTTTCGGCCATTTCGGACTGCCAGCAAAAAATAAGCAACATGCACATAATGAACGCGACGTGTTTTCACGAGCCGAACTACGATCTATTTTCAGTCATCCGGTCTTTACCGATCACGCTTTTAGTAAGGCTTCTCAATACTGGATACCGTTGATCGCTCTTTTCCAAGGAATGAGACTTGAAGAAATCTGTGCATTAAGAGTGGCGGATATCATTCTTGACGACTTCCTCTGCGCTATCAGCATAAATGTGGCGACATCCGACAAACAGCTTAAAAATAAGAATGCATCTCGCGTCATCCCGATTCATCCATCATTGATCGACTTCGGCTTCCTGAAATTCGTCCACCAACAAAAGCAACGTCGTGCCACGCGTTTATTTACCGAGCTGAAACGATATAAATGCAACGACGGCACTCAGCTCAAATACGGCCATAAATTTTCGCAGCATTTCAATGAAACTTTTTTACGAAAAGAACTCGGCATCGACTCACCGAAAAAAGTTTTTCACAGCTTTCGCCATAATTTCAGCAACGAATTAAAGCAAAACGACTGCATCGAGCCTAAAGCGAACGCTCTGACCGGCCATGAGCGCTCCGTGTCGATTACCTACGATCGTTACGGCAAGCCGTATCAGCTTTTCAACTTGGTATCGGAGCTTGTAAAGATCGATTATTCAACCGAGTTAGCGAAGGTGACGCCATGGGATGCTTCGGGAAACACTGGAGAGACGAAAAACTCCAGTGTTATATGAAACCATATCGGTCGTAGAAAAGCCTCTCAGGGGACGCGAGAGAAGCCTCAGGGTTGTAAATACGACGAAAGCCTGAATTTCTCCAGGCTTTCGTGTTGTCTGAACGACCGACGCTACAAAGAGCCGGTCTTGGGTGTGTGCAGTCGATTGACTGTTAGTCTTCTCGCACACCTCGTACATAGCCTTTGCCGCGGTTATCAATTTCTTTGAGATCATCTGGGCCGCAAGACAGAAAGATCGTCTGAAAACGTAGTGGCTTAGAGTAATCAGTTGTGAAGTACGATTTCTCGTCATCAAGTACGCAGTCGCCAGTCTTCTTCCGATAGAAATTCCGGTGATGCCGAGTCATATCGGACGCAGTTGGCAGTCGCCAATCTGAAAAACCGAGATGTTTCTCGGAATTTAGTTTGTCAATGAAGCTCTGTGCGTCTTTTTGGCTGACATAGATTCGATCGGCCTCGTACGACCATACCAGGCCATTTTTGTCCTGGCAGTCGTTGGCACTAGTCACTTGAACCATTTCGACACCAGGAGGAATTGGTTTGATGTAGTTAATTGAACATGCCGTCATTGACATTGCAATACCTACCAACGTCAACATGCTCGCAGTCGTTTTAAAATTTTTCATGATTCGCACTCTCTTGTATTGTTTTTAAGGATAGCTTTCAAGGTTGTCTGCTGACGAACCTCAAATCATTTGCTCTACGTCCATGCGGTTCCCGCACGACGAACAGAATTTAACGTCGGCGGTCTGGCGAATGCCGCACTCCGTACAAAACATGGTTTCTGTTTTCGGAGCAATCGACAGAGCGACGGGAGGTTCGGAAACTCCTTCGCATGTCATCTGAGGCATATGAATGGCGTCACGGGTCAACTTGATAATATGGCGCTCAATATTTTGAACCAAATCCTTTACTTCCTCACGACGAGCGTCAGAGCCATCATCTGGCATTAACGCACGAGTTATTATGATAATGGGAGTAGCAAAAAAAGTTAAAATTACAACGTTATATTTAATTATTTTGTTCGAAAAGAGGAAATAGGTGCCTATGGAAGCAATGCAAAGAAATAACAACCATATGATAGATTCTTTTGCATGGCGGTCTTTGTCATAATATTTATCAATAATGACATTACTATCCATCAGCGTCCAAATCAGATCTGCTGTGTGATTAATAAATTTAACATAAAAAACAACATCTTCATTTTCGCCAGACAAACATATCAATGTAACTATCTGCCCATCTCTTGCTGACACGCTATGATCATTTAATGAAATCAAATGCTCTTTCGCGTCTTCAGTTTTTATCCATATTTCGTGTGTTTCAATTGTATTCGAATCAAATTTCACATCGGCGACGTAATGATTGCCAAATATATCTCGCCTAGAACCACCACCATGGCCAGTTACACGCGTTGTGCTCGTTTTATTCGATGAAACAACAACTCCCGTCAAGGAATAAAAATTAACTTTTTTATCATTAACAAAAAATGGTTCGAGTGTTTTCATGTTTCTAAACGTTCTCCATGGGGTTCCCGCACGAAGTACAAAATTTAACGTTCGCCGACTGACGCACGCCACACTCAGTACAAAAAACCTCCCCTTCTTGTGGTTGAGCTTGCGCGGCAGGGCTGGAAGCCACAGAGCCATCGCTCTTTTTGCGTCGCAAGAAAAAGAAGCCCAACCCTGCCACCACTAGAAGCAGAGCACCAACACCTATACCTACAATGACAACAGGAAAAGCCGTGGCTGTGGCGGTTGCCGTGAGCGTTTTGCCGCCGCGACCACCCCATACATTAGCTCCGGTTTCAAATTTCCAACGAACCGTCTGCGAATCAATTTTTTCACCGTTGGTTTCGTCAACCTCACCTGGGAATTTGACTGTAACCTCTATGGGAACAGGATCGTTAATACGCCAGCGGCCATTAAAAATGTAGCGGGTCCGCGACGTGCCGTCCTTTTCGATTTTACACTCATAGCCCCTTGTGTCGTTCCGCAGTTCTGAGAGATTTTTGACTGTTCTCTGACTCACAATTGCCGTGTTGCCAGATTCAACCTCCTTGACAGTAACAACAGCATCTGGAGCATCTTTTTTGACTTGTCGTTCCAGATCAGGCACGACGAGTGCGGCAAAATCCTTCTGGACGATGAGGGAAAGCATCGATTCCGCAGAGCCATCGGCCTTAATGGTTATCAGCTCTTTGACCTCCACACACCCGGAAAGCAACAGAACGATACCCGCCAACAAAAAATAGAGTATTTTTTTCGGCATCAGCTCACCTTCTGCCCACATTCGCCGCAAAATGTATCGACTGAGGTAAGTGTTGCACCGCAGGCACTACAAGTCTTCTTGGCCGCTGTAGCGGCGGCAGCCTGCCGTTGCTCCTGGGCCTGCTGCGCATGTTGTTTGGCGCGCTCATGTACCTCTTCAGCTTTTTTCTTCGCCTGCGCCAACCCATCGGACAACATGGCTTCGGCAGAGGAAGAATCGAGTCCATCGGACAACTTGAGGTAAATAATATTAACCCCCATCAGGTAGACGGAAAAAACCGCCGCCGCCGCGACACCAAAGATAACCGCTCCAGCAAAGAAAGCGGCGGTTAAGTATCCGCTCCCTCCACCGCCCATGGAAAATCCGCCAAATAGACTAGACAAATCCATCACATGAAAATCCATCACTCCCGCAACTACAGCTCCAACCTGTAAAAGCGAAACAGAAAGTATGCCAAAAATTACCGCACTGACAAACGCAACCAGAACACCAAGCAAGAGAAAGTTGACAATCACTTCGACGGGCCGCTTGCAGGCAATCGCCACAAGACGAGCGATGGCCGCCATGATCGAGTGACCTTCCCAAACAGCCGGAAAAGCGAGACCAAGGGCAGCCATGATGCCGATCGTTACCAACGCGGTTACAATAATTGCCACCGGAAAGGAGATTGCGAAAAGCACTACGCCCAGGCCCGGAATTTTGCAAAGGAAAAATACCAACGCCCAAACCAGCCAATAGACAGCTATTGCCAATAGGGCCATGCCCGAAATAGCTAGAACCTTTACAAAACTAGCGGCGCCAACAAAAAATGCCGTAATTATCGCTGGTGGCTCCAGACCACGTGCGACATCCATTAACACCACTCCAGCCGCGCAGATGCCGAACAACCACACCAACGCCGAGAGAAGGCCAACGACGCCTATCACCACACTAGACCCCGTGGCTGTTCCCAGCCCAAACAGGAAGGCCGCCAGCAGTCCAGTGCCGATCAATAACACTATAGCGCGCCAGTTTGTCAGCCCATCGAGGGCACGCAACAGATCACCATGCTTCGCGTTTGTAGCGGTATTCATTCTTTCTCCAGTCTCTTGTTGGTTCTGGGTTACAGGCTAACCGTCCACACCCTCGCTTAAGGTTTACGCCACCGCGAAGGGGGTCTTTGATGTTTTGGTATTTTTCCCGTCGCTGATGGTGGTCACAAGCGTGTAATTACCCTTGGGAAGATCCTTTGGGAGATTAGCCTTGAATGTAGATATGTGTGTTCCCGCCCCTTGCGTTACTTTTCGCTCCGAAAGGTCAAACGACTCTTGCTCACCCACAAGAACTCGCCGCTCGGTGATCGCCACCTGCTGCTCCTTCTCTGGAAAAAGCGTCGTATATTTCACACTCGAATCTAATGTCGATCCTGGCGCAACACGGTCCGGCGTAGCAGTAGCGTTTTCCATTTCGAGTTGTGTAGCCTTTCCATCGTATTGATATTTTTTTGAGGCCTCAGCCCGCGTGGCCGTTTGCTGATCGACGTAGCTGCCAACTATTCCTCCGACTACCGCACCAATTGCCGCGCCGATCAGAGTTGCCTTCGTATTCCCGCCGATAAGTTGTCCGGCGATTGCCCCGACGGCCGCACCTGAGCCAGCCCCAAAGAGACCACCTCGCTCAGCAGAAGGGGAAGACATCGTCGCGCATCCAACGGTCTGAGAGCCTACCATTAGAACGATAAGAGCAAATACCGCATTTTTTCTAATGCATTTTTTCATAAATCCTCCTTGGGATGTGTTATTCCACAATGAAAACTTTATCTTTGATTGGTCCAACGGCTCCGAACTGCCGTGCAATATCAAACGCTCGATCTTTTTCCGCGACACTCTTGACGGAACCCTTCAGGGTAACAACAAAATCATCACTGACCTGAGCCGTGATTCCGTTAATACCGCTAGCACGCAAGTTCCGCCCTATTTCGCCCTCCACTTTGGCGGGGTCGCGCTTTTGAGGAGCCGGTGGTGGAACGACGACGGTCTGCTGAGGCTGGCGACTTGAAGACGGAGTGGCAACAGGTGTCTCGGCTCGAACCTTGGGCATGACAATTTTTACAGCCGCAGCATCAACTCCTGTTACACCGTCATGGCCGCGAGCAATGCCGACCGCCTTTTCTTTCTCTTCCTTACTGGCAACCGTACCTCTGAGATCGGCATGCAGCTTGTCATCCACACTTGCCATTACCGCCGCAAGACCAGCCGTGCGCAATTCCTGATTGAGACCTCTCTCAACCTGCGCGGGATCATACGTTGGCGTAGCAGGAGATGGGGTCGCAACGGCGGGTGGTTCTTGAGGCTTAACAACGGGAGGGGCTACGGGTGCTTGCGTTTGGGGTTTTGAAGTAGTCTCGGCCTCTGTTACTGCTTTCGCTGGCTCACCCGAATTCTTTTTCGTCCAATAATAATATCCACCTGCCCCGGCTGCGAGTAGCAGCACGATAACGATACCAATGACCACCGGAGCCTTGGAAGATGACTTAATTTCTTGAGGAGGCGTAACCGGAATGACGGGCGTTTGAGCCGCCTTGGGTGAAGGCGGCGCGACAGGTGGAGGCGTGCTGACGGATGCAGACTGACTGGCCTGCGCCGCTTGAGGCTTTGCTTCAAACGAATAGCCGTCCCGCTTGCAGAATTTGGCGGCAACGGGATTTTCCGCCCCACATTGGGGGCAAATCTTGGTTGTGGTCGAAGCCGGACTCTCCGCTGAAATCGGAGATCCGCATTGCTTACAAAATTTTGATGTACCTTGAATCTCCGCGTTGCATTTCTTGCAATTCATGAAGCCATAACCCTCTAGTTGAAGTTGCACCCCAGCTCTGGATAAACAAATTATGATTTTCTACCTCTAACAGACAAAAACTGTCAATCTTTATATTGAAGCTCTAGCAAAGGATAATTGCCCGGTTACAGCCACGTAACAGACTAAAATTGATGCCAAATGTCCATTTTTTACTGTTAACCGGGTATATTTTAGAGTATCAGTTTTCTAGGTATTAATTATTCACAGTCCTGACAGGCTGACTTTGGTTGCAAGTATTCTCCCGAGCATCGCTGCTCTGGCGGCTGCTGCACCTAACATTACCATCAAACTACAGACCGGGAGAAACGAAATGAAGCAGCATAGTGTCATGAAAAATATTATCGCAGCCGCCATGCTTATGTTGATGGCCATGCTTGTTGGATGCTTTGGAGGTGGACCGAGTAACGCTGAAATCGAAAAAGTTGTCAAAGCCGATATGAGTAACGAACTCTCTGAGAAGCTTCGGTCCGTGATCAATTTCAATGTTATTGAAAACAAGAAAACCGACGACAGTCATTACACTGTGAAAGTAAGTTACGACCTTCAGTTTAAGCTGTCATTTGATGACGTTAGATCTCAAGTGATGGCGGAAGTTCGGCAGGCTCCTACTGCTGACAAGCTGAATGCCGCGCTATTTGTGACGTCACTTAAAGACACGTACGGTGGCGACTTCAAGAAAGACGACCTGTATCATCAGGAAATTGAGGTCATCTTCGCAAAGACCGATAAAGGCTGGAAGATGGCTGCGACTGACTGAATAACCAGGAGAATACCTGACGTCGCCGTTTAACGCGGGATAGTTCTATAATTGACCAAGCTACAAAAGCTCCCTGATTTAATCGGGGAGCTTTTTTGTTTATTCGGAATATCATATCTTCCGCAACTCTCGCTCCAGGACAATCTTCCGTTCACGCACGAGCCCTTCAATGAATTCTTTCCTCGTTATTCTCGGCTTTGCAATTGCCGGGCATAGGTTCTCGACATACGCTTCTTGCAGCGATAAGGTTGACTCAACCAACTCGCGGTCGGCACTAACGCGAATATTCATTGCGGGAGCTCCTTACATCAGATTTTGCTTTGTGAGATACTCAAACGCGGTTGAAATTATTTGCTGAGCATAGATACCCTCAAGGCTTGTGGCTTGAGGGTTCCAAATGACGGCAATGTCGGTGCCGGAGCGTTCGATGGTCGGACGCCCAACGACGCTAATGAATTCTTGCAATTTAGCTTGTGACCGCTCTTTGTAGTCGGCGGGAATGTTTTTCACGTCACCGCGATAAAGTATGTACATCCCAATCTTGTCGAGAAGCTCCTTCATTGAGGGCGACAAGAAACAAGAGTCTGCAACGCGCTCATAATAATCAGCCGGATGCGTTGGAAACGGGGTTGTTCCGTGCTGTCGCATCTTCGCGCTGACCTCAGGATCGAGATAAGAGCGACATTGTCGATCTTTGAAGGCATTCTTGTTCTGACAGAATACGATTGCTTCATGTATTTTCTTGTCGCCATTGTCTTCGAGACCTCTTATTTCGTGAATCGGCAAGCGCTCTTTCGAGTGCACCCTCAAGCTCCCATCGGCTTCTTCGCGCTCCATGTAGCTGACGCCACCGGAGATCTTCGAGAAGTATGAAAGAGACTCCTCTTCTTTCAGGCCGGGAAGAATCAGCTGTGTCTTTAGGTTGTTCAATATTTCTTTCTTCTCGGATTCCCCATATACACGTTCAAGCTGTTCGATGGACTGGAGACATACTGAAACCGACATATGTCGGCTTCGGATCGTGGCGATGTACTGCGGGAAGCCGACGACTTTGCCGATATTGGCGAATTCATCGAGAAAGAAGAATACCGGATGACCATTCGGGCCAAATTCGAGCAATGCATCAAAAATCTGCATGTACAGCGTAGCGAGAACCGCTTTGACGGCTGATACCTTGTGCTCTGGAACCGAAACAAAGAGCACTGTCGGTTGCTCAGCCGCTTTGAGTTCGGTGAAGTCAAAAGTTGTTTGGGCGGTGATTTTTGTAATGTCATCATTCATGAATGGCTCTAGGGCTGGACCCAAGACAAAGCTGACGGAGTTGTTCGTTGACTCTTCGCCGCGCCCTGGTCGAAATTTTGCCACACGGTTAAGTAAGCTGTCATTTTTCAGCTTCGCGGCGGCGTATTCCGTCAAACCAACGATTGCTTCAAAAGATAACGTGGACGCAAGCTCCGCCACGTTTCGCAAGTTACCGTATGAACCATCCACACCGGAACCGGATCGCTCCGGCAACACTTTCACGATATAAATCAGCGCGAGAAGCATGTTGTTGGCGGCTTTGACGAACATTTCATTGGCACCGGCACCATGATCGCCGGAAGCATTGGCCATGATTGATTGGCACACTTTCAGCATCATTGTCTCGTCCGTCGGCAAATCGAGCGGATTCCAGTTTTCCGAAACATCTTTATTGTCTAGCTTCAGTAGCTTAGTTTTCCAGCCATGAGCGCTCAAATACGCTGAGGACAGCTGGTAAAGCTCGCCTTTCGGATCGGTGACAACGGCTGAGTATCTCGGGTCGAGCAAGAAAAGGTTCGGCAAGAAGTATGAAACGGTCTTACCGGAACCAGTCGGGCCGACGATTAGTAGATGTCCGTAGCATGTATTTTCATTGAGACGGATGTTCTGTGTCAGCTTGACGCCATCCTTGCCAAGAAACTCTTTCAGCTCGGATTTCTTGGCCCACGTAGCGGAGATCTTCGCCTTTATGAGTGCCTGCCGGTTATTGTAGTAAAGGACTGCACCGCCAACGACCACGCAGGCAGCGTAGGCATAAGGCGCGTACTTAAAGCAAAACAAGTACAAGCGCCATTTTACGGCAACTCCAGCATCAAAGAGAATATCTCGGCTATAAAACCATACTTCCCATGCATCAAAATCATCGACATAGTTGAAGTGTGCAATGCCTTGGAACCAAGAGTCGATAAGGATCGCAGGGATAAAAAATACCAGCCCAAGCGCGAGCATTATGGAGACGCCAATAAATTTCGAGTTCATAACTTGACCTCAACGATGCAGCATGATGTACGCTACAACTCCAAGTAGCGCGCCAAAGCGAACGACTTCTAAAATTATCGCAACCCTTCGTTTTGAAGGATCTATGACTCGGTAAACACCTACGAGAGATAGAGCGGCAACGACAATGGAAAGCATTGGATGAATGACGATGATCCAGCCAGTACATGCTGTCACTGAAACGGCAGCGTATCCCGCAATATCACTGGCCTCAAAGAGCATGTAGAGCATCAACACGCTTACGAACATCATTGCTAGCGACAACCAGCCAAGACCGACATATACGCTGAGCAATAGGCTTCCGACGACCGCGAAACTCGCCTGTTGTTCGGGTGAAAACGACAACGGTTGCTCTCTTTCAAGAAGACTCTCCGGCGCAAAGAGGCACGCTACAAACGTCCGCCACATTGAACCGGCCATTGTTTTGAAAGCATCATGTTTGTTCATGTTGTTCGGTCTCCTAGTAGTTCAGCAAAGGCAATACACTCATCAAGAGCGTACTGGACCGTTCGCGTTCTTGACGGCAGCTTGCGAAGCTTGTATCGGCTACGAAAAAACCGCTGAAGCTGTTGAACCTTTGCATCATCATCCAAAAACAAATGCATTGTCTGAAGTTTCTCTCTCATAGTGATATAATATCTTGATGTTTTTGACTTAAACACTTAATTTTACATACATTTTTAAATGTACACCATTGCAATGTCTAGATATGATAATGCTACAACCACTACTGAAGGAGTCACTGCAATGGATACGGGGCGATATGCAATTTTTTGGAAACCGTTTAAGAGTCTTCTGTCGAGAAAGCTTGAATACGTGCTTTTGTTTGGAAGTTGCTTCATCGCAACACAAGTCGCCTACCAGTCATCGGACAGTTATTCGGCGTCGTCGTATTTGTCTCAGGTGGGACGGGCCATTAACGCAAGCTCGGAATTCATCACGGAACAAGACCTGACAGCGGCAGTTGAGACCGGCCTTCGAACGAAAGACCGCTATATTTCTTTTTTGGAGAGCGAACACGAGTTCAATGACTTGTATCAGTCATATGACTCGCCGGACAGGAAGAAGTACGGAATACGATTTGATAGAAAGACGGGAGTGATCACCGACGTCTTGAGGCACTCAAAAAACTATGCACTCCTTCAGCCCGGAGAAACGATCATACGTGTCGCGGCTGAAGAGAAGCCGGAAAAGTTCTTAGCGGCGTTCCAGGCGTCCAGTGAACTTAACGTTGTGGTTCGCGGTATCGACAAAGTCGAGCGCTCAATAAAGCTTCAATCTGGAGAGCTAAAGTCTCTGTATACTGAGGTTGAAGGCGATACGGCCCGCATAACGCTATACAACTTTGCATATGACACACATATGCCGTTTGTAAATTTTCTAGATTCATTGGATGCAAAACGAATCCATACCATTGAATTTGACCTGTCACAGTGTCCAGGCGGTCGCGTTAACACATTGACGACGTTGCTGTCATCGCTCTTGCCGAAAAACACAAAGATGTTTACGGAAGTCCGCCGCAACAAAACAATCGCCTACAGCACCGCGAGAACACCGGATTTTGACCTAACCAAGTTCAAGGGGCGAGTGCGCGTGCTGAAATCCGCACGGACCGCTTCGGCGGCTGAAATATTCATCGGCGTCCTGAAATACAACCTGCCGAAAGAGAAACTTGACGTCGTTGGCGACACAACCTACGGAAAATGGTCAACGATCCAGTTCAAGAAATTTTTAAAAGGTGGGCTCGTAATGACGATCGGTCGAGTGTATCTTCCAGACGGTACAACGTATGAAGGTCACGGGATTTAATTAGAGGCTCGTGGGTCTCTTTTCGCACCGATGATATAAAAACATATTACCGCACACAAAAAAGGCTCTCTGAGGTCATCGGAGAGCCTTTTTGGGATACATCACAACAATACTTTATTTGCCAAGACTCCTATCGACCATCTGACGATGAACTTCATCCTGTAGCACCGCCACGGAGCGACCATGCTTCCGCTGCGCCTCCATGTAATTCTGATAGAGATTGTCAACCGCAAGCAAGATGTCTTCGATGGTCAACGTCGATGTTAGATTGATGCTCTCGTTATAGCTACGAGCCATGATGTCAAAATACTCAACAACGGTTGCGGTCAAGCGTCCGAGATCCGTATCACTTGAGTTTAGTGCTCGGTCGGATTCAATGGCAATCATTTGAGCGCCGCGTATGATTTCGAGCGACTGGATGAGCGTTAATTTTCTCGCAAGCATTTCAATGAAAAACTCACGATCACCAAGCGGCAACGCATTCAGCTTAGTGATCAACGTCGGCGGGATGCCGATTGAGAAATATTGCATGTTCTTACTGTCATATGACACATTGGCCGGAGCGAAGATCGAAGGAATTCGGCCTTGTGTCGAGCCACTCAGAAACCAGTCGGATTTTAGGATTCCCGGCGCATCCTCGGTGCCGATAAGACGCATGTAGACTGCGGCATACAATGCGGAAGAAGCGATAAGCGGTGGTTGCAGTACAACTTGGACATCGCCGCCACCTTTCACCGTCTGGACGGCAATCTTAATCGTCGGAAACAGATCTACGGCAAGTTGTGTCCCGGTAGAAGCCGTTGCGATTTTGTTATTGGCAACACAGCCTTTCACAAAATCCCGGTAGTCGAACACGCTTTTGTTTTTTGTCGGCATTGAGCCGCCGGAGCATGCAGCGTCATTGAACCCGGCGAAAAGGTCTCGAAGATCCCAATTTGCGGCTTGGCGACATGTCTCAACGGTCGCACCCGAATCGGACGTGTCGGACAGCACCCGATGCATACATGAACTAAGTAACCGTGCCTGAAGACGATCAGCTAGAACCGGCGATTTCCATTTATCCGCGTACAAACCAAGAATAGTGCGGAGTTCAACGTCTTTCCAAGCTTGGTATGAAAGGATCAAGTTTGAAGCCGTAACAAATTCATCCGGGAGTTTATTTGAACACTCTTGAAGTCGGTCGGCTACGGAACCCGGAAACTGGCATTTGTCGATAGAATCGAGAATAGCCTTGGCTGTTTTTTCGAAGGACACGTAGTCATTTTTTTCGGAACCCGGATCAAGAGCATAGCTCTTTTGGACGTCATTAAAACTTTTTCGGATCAAGATGTTGCCGACGTTCTTGTACTTAAACGGCGTAATGAACATGACGCGGATATTTGATGCGTCACTAGCTGACCGTGGTGACGTTATTTCGCTTTCAACTTTGTTAGCGCGTTCTAAAGCAGCCGCATTCGTATTTGCGGCACCCGTCGTGTCAGCCGTTTCCAGCTTAATGCCATCAAGAGGAGATACCGCCTTTGCCCCAAGCAACTGGTCACGGCGTGTAACAAGGTCATTGACGCTCGCAAGTTCAGCCGACGCTGAGCCGCCAAAGATTCCCGTTACGATCAAACCAGCACAGATCAGTTTTTTCATGGTCGATACCTTCGATTATGATTTCGCAGCTATGTTATGGCCTAATTCGGTTGATGTGGTCGGAGTTATCGCGCTGTTAGAGCCGCTTGAAGACCCGGAAGTATTATTCTTGGAGCCGCCACCACCTCCGCCGCCACCACCGCTGGGTATAGATGGCATAGCAGCGCTGGCGCTTTGATTCATGCTAGCACCGGACCCGACACCGCCGGGCAGCAGCTTCTGCGCAGCTGCCGCTACAGCAAACATGACAAATATCGCGCCGAGAGGCTTCAGCGTGTTCAATAGCATGCCGGTGATGTCAAACTCGAACACGCCAAGAGTCACGGATTCAACCAACGCGCCACCGACAATGGCGAGCGACTTCAAGAGTATGCTGACGGATGAATGAAAGAAACTCATGACTAGAGGACCGGCAGCGCCAATGGCGGTATTTTCGAGACCGACGACCGCCGGGATAGATAGAGTCTTCATTAACGGGAAAATAGCCACACCGCCTTGAGCCTCGTCGGACGCGGTAGATGTCATCATTCGCGCATATACCAGCGAGGATGCTATCGGCAACAGCGCAAAAATCGCCATCGAGTGCGCGGTGACGGTGAAATACGCCGTCGCGTATAAAGAGAGGATTGCAATGACCGGGAGCAACGCAATCAAGACCCCAATCCACTTAGCGGCCTTAGTGATCCATTCGAAAGGAGAGATGCTTTTGAGCGCACGGACGCTTGCGTTAGCGACCTTCGCGCCAGTGCTTTTTACAGCCGTGACCGCCTTCGTTCCTAAATTTTTGAGACCATCCCAAGCACGAGTGAAGTAGCTCGCTTTACCATCAATCATTGCGGAGACTTCAGCCGTCGTGAATCCTAAAGTGGCAACCGTGCCAGCGGCCATACCCGGAGAAACGATGCCTGGAGCATCGAGACTTTCGACAACAATGTCACTTTTCAGCTGAACCGGTGGCAGAGACGACGCTAATATGGACTTTTCAAGACCTTGAAGCACATTGTCGATACCGGCAAAGTTAGCTTCATGTAACGCAAGGGCTTCGGTGCCGACGTTGACTGAAACCGCATACACTGACGATGCCTCAAGAGCGTATGATGACTGCTTAGAATAAAAGCCGTCAATAATGTCATCATTTTCGTTCATCGTCTCCGCAATCGCTTGCTGCGCAGCGGAAATATTTTGCGCAAGTTTCAAGCATCCGCGTCTAGATAGAGCTTGTGGAGCCTCCGACTTAGACCAGTCTTCGTAGATATGCTTCAAGTCACCAAGTGACTTGGCAGCCGTGCATGCCGGTGCTGAGGTCACAGGCAAATTAAATGTCCCGCTGACAAAACTAGCAGCACCGCCGATAGCTTTCCACGAAGAGCCATTGTTGAGCCATTGCGCCACATTGTCGACCGTTTTTGAAGTCTTGTCTATCGCTTGATCAAGCTCCTTGATTGGCGCAATTTTACCCGAAGTATTTGATAGGTAGCTGAATGGCCGTGATCGAAATGTTGCACACGGATTTAGTCCATTCACGAAGTCTTGAGCATTTTCAGCCGTGCTCAACACGGGCTCCTGAGCGCACTGAGATTCATACAACGGAATATGGGTCTGCAAGTAATATTCGGCTGACACGCCGGTGTCGTTCGAATCATACCCATACTTTTTGGAAATGTTATCCATCCGGCCAATGCTCGGCTTTGTCGGGTCAATGAATGATGACGCATCAGCCGTTTTCGATGTGAAAACCGTCATCGGATTTTTAACGATAGTGCTTAGACGATTTGCGTACCCGGATACACCACCGGGATAATGCTGATATGTCGGCGCACGTAATGTGACCGACCCACCGCCCGAAAGAGAGGCGTATGTGTTATCAAGCATCGCCTGTTTGGTCTGTTCGGTAGAGTTGGCGGGACCTTGTGAGGCGGCCCAATTAACAACGGAATCGAACAATGACTCTGCATCTAGATGATGTGCGGACGCAAAAGCAACACGCATGCCGGTGTTGTGTGCAAACATCATCGCTTTTGAAAAGGCACCGCCATATTGCGACCCGGCAGCAGGACGCGCTCGCCAACTGTCACTGTCTGACGTGCTTGTTGACGGCAACACAAAGACGGTCATTTGTTGCGGGTCAAATGTCGGGCCAGCGATGTTTGACGTGTCGGCTGAAGCAACAACGTCGCTCCCGTCGCCAAGAGCCGCGAGCACTTCATACGTCGTTGTGCCGTACGCATCAATGTTTTCTTGTTTCGCATTCAACCCCGGATCTCGGAATGTGATGATTTTTGAAATTGGAGAAGCTGTAGCCGGAGAGTATCCAGCATAGACATCATCGCTAATAACGGACATCGAGAGCATTGAGGACGTAGATGACGGCGAAGATTGCATCGCGTCTGTGGCGAATAATATGTGCATCACGCTGTAGCCGATAAGCGCCGTAGCAATAAAATGAACAGGTTTTTTTGTTACGAAGATCATGATGGCACCAACGACAAGCCCATAAATAGCAACGATTATAAACACAGAATTGAACATCACACTCCCGACATAAAAACCGTTCGATAACAGCTGTGCATTGTTCAAATCAAACGCCATTAGCGCACTATTCATGGCAAGTGCCTCTTGAGTTCGAGGATATCCGCCTCAGCTTCAGCCGGAAGCTGAGATTTAAAGCTTTTGAAAACGCCGACGCCAACTTTGTACATAGCAAAACCAATGACGCCGCATGTCACCGCCAGCGAAATCTTTGATATAAACATCACCGCTGAACGCCCGGTATACTCGGAGTACACGGCAACGCCGAAGAGAACTAACAACAACAAGAAGCTCAAAAAAGTTTTCTTCATAATCCGGCCTCCGTTGCTTTCGCCGCGAGGTCGTTGACATAGCGCTCGGTGGCGGCGGGTGAGCGAGGAACGACACCTTCATTTTCAGCATGCTCGGCAAGAAATTCGGCTTTTGCATCATCATGTATGGATTTCAGATTTTGATACGTTGCAGGCATCAGCATGGCTTTCGCTTCGGGCAGGATATAGCCGTTGTTGGAAATCATGTAGGAAGCCATGCCATAAAGAACCGGAAAAGAGACATTGCGGTATTCGCTGAGATACATTTTGCGCTCGTCATCGGTAAAGCTGCGTCGACCAAGCATGAAATCAGGCACGATAAGCTTTTCAGATGGGAAGAGTTCATTGAAGAGCGTAATGGCAACATGCGCTTGCTCGACGGTCAGCGCTTCAAGGGCAGCTTGCGCAATATCGGCGAAGCTATCCTTCAGCGTCCGGGCCTTAATGACATTTGAACGGATGGTATGCTCACGTTGTAGCTCGTCAATGTTCTTAGATGATGAATACGCTCGCTGGAAGGTCTCAAAATCGAGAAGCTTCAGTTGATTTTGGAGATCCGCTATTTTGTCACGGGATGCTTTCTCAATGATTTCTTTGAACACACCAGCCGTCGAGTCGCAGCGGATGCACCAGAAGGCAATGACATCGTTGATTAGAGTCTCAACAACGTCAGCCGATGTCAGTTCCTCTAATTCACGGCGGTCGTTATAGCGTCTCTCCGTAATAAAGGAATCGTAGCCGGTCACTCTCGGCAGCATTTTTGTGATGCTTCGCACCGACTTTTCACGGTCATCGCCGGTCATCGATGGATCAATTAGCATATATTGGAACATCGCAGTCGCTCCTTCTCGGTTTACCGTGACAGGCCGGTTTGTAGCTTAATCGTAGGTTTCGTCGGCGAGATCTTCGGGGTGTCAAGCGCAGGCTTGATGCCGATGTCATCAATTTTGGATGCTACGCTGTCAATTTTTGCGGTAGATGCTTTCAAGGCTAACGATTGATAAACATCGTCAACAATCGGCTCCTGAAGAGCTTCAGCACGACGAGCGGCAGGCGACAACGTCGATTTCCGCGCATCAACGTTAAGATCGTCGAGCCGCTGCTTGTAGAGAAGCTTCTCACGGTAAACTCGATAGTAGTTTTTCAATTCGGAGTTGGTCGCACTCATTTCGGCTTTGCCGCTGAGCACATCGTTCTGCGGAGTGTTTCGGATATGAGCACGAAACTTAGGCGAAATCGGCGGAAGTCTGTGTTCATCAACATTGACAAGCATTTCACGACCGAACTGTTTCCATGTCGATTGCACGGCAGCCTTGATGCGGTTCGTAAGCGGTTGATGCGCGAAGCTCTTGTTGACCTTGTTCGAGGTGGAGCCATCGGCACGCGGCACGAGATAAAAATGCATGTGGAGATTCTTTCGTGAGCCGCTCCCGGCATGGACCGTCGCAACGACTGGATACTCTTTCGGGATCGTCTGTAGGCAGTTTTTCATTAGCGTCGTAACTTCATGCGGTGAAGCATCATTCGGTAAAAGCACCAAGCCACGCCATCCAGCGACAGCGTTAGTGTTCGCTCTCGCATGAGCATTGGCGTCAATTGCTGAGTCAATAAAGAATTGTTTGACCGTTGCCGGGTATGTGCCCGGATCAAAAAAGCCATTGCTGTAGAGCGCGGAACCGGCAACGGCGTCTTCTTTATGCAAATAATCAACATGCGGATTTGCGATATAAGAGTCAGCGTGCACGGGTTCGGTCCTTACAAAATCAGTTGCCGGTTTGCGATTGGCCATAGTCCCAATCCATTGAATGACCTACAATTTCACACATCTCGCTTACGGCACGTCGAATTCGGTTGAGAAAGAACAAACTTCGCACGGTCTTAATCAGGCGCTTAGACGGCGAACCATCTGGATATGCGATGAAGTACAAATGCATGTGCGGTCGAGCCTTACCTGCATTTTCATAGGCTCCGGTGTGATAGGCCATCACGCTTGGAATGTCGGTCGGAAAAAGAGCTAACACAGCTTTCGCTACAGCAATTATGTCCACGGGGGTGAGGCTCGGAAGTTCAAATGTCACATGGTATCCAGCGATCCCATTCTTCCGGGCCGTAGCTACTTCGCTCGCACTTCTCGCGCAGATTTGAAGAATCTTGCGGTCTTCCATATCACGGAAAAAAGCACCTCGAAGCAGTCGCGCTTGTGGCTCAAAATCCGCTACGAAATGCTTCACTGGCGCGCTCTGAAAATATGACGCGGCAGCGATTGAATCAGCGGTGAATTTATACGTCCTCATGGCCATTCGTCCTTGTACATTGGGCACTTTGCGACGTATCCAGTTGATACGCTCATGAACCGTAAGTGCCCGTAGTCATTGGCGTTTCTATCTATATAGAACCCAATTCTAGCGGCTTTGTACAACGTTATTGTTGCATACGAGAAGGCGTCGGAATCAGGCGTTGGGGTGAGTGCGGGAAAAAAGAAATGCCGCGTGATGTACGCGTAAAGGCACATTACCCAACCGCTTCGCGGTTGGGCTGAATGCGCCCTTGCTTGGAAAGTGCCCGGTTCCACCGGAGCCCACTTTCAAGCAATTCCTCAAAAGGCATAAAACCCCCAACGCCTTAACGAAATTCGGTAAATCGAGGAGTGGAAATAGGGACGCGTCGTCTGCGAATCACTTTTGTGGTTCCAGACGATCGAAAAAGAGGCTCTTCCAACTGCACATGTGCAGTTGGTGCTACATCTGAGCGTCGGTAACGGCTCGCAACTGCACTGTGCAGTTCGCGGGAGGCTACCAGCGGATGTTGTGTTCTAGAACGGCGTCAAAAACGAACCATGAGCGCGTCTTGCACGACACTTCGGGACGTAAAAAAATCACGGCGTTGAAGGTGAATTCGGTCGTCGGGGCAGTTCAATTTCAGCTTTTTCGCGACATGGCTACTGGTGACGACCAAAATTGAGGTCCCTGGAGCTCCAAAAAGGTGCTTTTTCAACTGCACATGTGCAGTTGGTGATGCCTCTGAGTCTCGGTAATGGCTCGTAACTGCACATGTGCAGTTCACGGGAGGTCGCAGGGAGTGTCACTCAGAATCGATGTCAAAATGGCCTTCTGGAGCGACGATTGCGAAACCTTTGGACATAAAGTGATCTTGTAGTTGAATGCGGACCCGTTCGTCGCTGCCGCTCAACTTCATTTCATCGGCGCGGTCGTTGGTGATGAACAAAAAAGACACTGAGATGCCCTCGTTTTTGAAGACATAATAGAGATGTGGTGGATTAGAATTTTCAAAAAAAGACACGATGTCGGTGAAGCATTGCGCCTCAGAAAGTGGCGGGTCTTCGGTATCGAGCATTCGCAAAGACACCGTAAATAGCTGGCCGAGACGACGATCCTTGCGCTGCTGGTAGAGCTGCTGTGCTGATTGAGAAATTTCGTCAAGCAGCGCAGCCGGTGCTTTTTGAGGGTCAGTCGGCAGAAAAACGTGTGCGTGACCAAATCTAGCGGCGGCATTGAGGCAATCCTTTGCATATATGACGGCTTGTTCTACCTTAATTGCAATCGCAGACTGGAGTAGCAGCTTTTTCAGCTCGGGTACGTCATCATCGGCTAATGTCACCAGCTCAGATTGCACATGAGCGTCTTGTTGGCCTTGACGGTAGCTCAACCAGCAGCTGATTGCGGCAAGTATAAACATCACTACCGCCTCTATGATCATTGTCTTGACGCACGTTCGCTCCATAAGGTTGCTCGCTCAAGTAGGTTTGTCGGTTAATACGACAAGATGTTGGTTGAATATTTCTTGTGTGATCGTAGGCCATTTGGGTGGATCGGTTGGCGAATATGGTCAATAATCGTCGAGACCGGGCACATGCCAAGCAGCAAAGCAAAGAGATGTAGGCTTTCTTGCACTACAGAGCCATTTATCGCAAACTGATAGAGCGCAACGTGGAGCATCACGACATTGAAATAAGCAATACGACGAGGAATCCATCCCATGACACGACGAGGCAGCACGCGTGCAAGCGGTGCGGATAACGAGATATTTGTCGCAGCCCACGGGAAGTCGAATGTTTCAGTATAAAGACGCTCTCGGATGATGTACCCGATATAAAAATGAATGATTCCTGACGCGCCATACCAAGGGAGCGGCGTGAATTTTGTCATGGCGAGCGCATATAGAGAAAGCGTTATCATGTCGAAGAGTGATATCCGCACTGAAGATCGCACCAGCAACACAACGAAAAACATGTTCACGAGAAAATGTGCATCGAATCGATGACAAAATTGCCATGCGAACAACGACGACAAGTTCTCAGCTGTCAATCCGAGGTCGATCAAGTCGCTAGCATGAATTGCGGTAATCAGCACGCTCAACACGAGAACCGTCGCCGGAGAAATAGACTCACGAAATAACGCTGCAAAGAATGTTTTCATTGACGCACCTTAGTTGATCGGCATTAAAAAGACGCCCTCGGACGGTGAGCCGTCCGACGTTAGATGGCTTACAACGATCGGGTCGGCAACAACGAGTGTCGGTGTGTCAAACGTATTGCTGGTGGCCGTAATCGAGGTTCGAAGCATCACAAGCTTCCTGTCTTGAGTATCAAATGCCGGATATTCAAGAAGGAGCTCACGTGGATCGCGGGTAACATCTAGCGCAGCACTATCGGCCTGGACCTTAAAATCGAGCCAGCTAACTTTTGGAGAAGGCATGAACGTTGTGTAATTGCGAAGCAGCGCATATCTTGACGGGTACTTATTGTGGGCCATCGTCAAAGCACTACCGACGGACGCATAGGACATCGTCACCGGCAGCATCGGTGGCGCGTCGTCATCTTTAAGCACCTGTCGGACTTTAGACGGCAAGATAAGCTCGTTGGTCGGTGTCGCAGGTCGTAGCATCAGAATGACATATGACAACACAAGCAACACGCAGATCGAGAGAAAAATTGTTTCAAAAGCTGAAGATTTGATACGCATGGCCGTTGCTCCTTGATTAAATCGGGTCGGTGTGTATGTTGAGCAGCTCAGCGTCCGTTACGCATAGATACCGCTTGAGCATGTAAATGCTAGAGTGCCCGTAGATTTCATGCAGGACAGCGAAATCTACATTTTCATAGACGCGTTTTTGGTAGCCGAAGGTCTTGCGGAGCGTATGCGCTCCAACACGGTACGTGATGCCAACGGCACGACACCATTCTTGCACAAGCAAGTTGATATACTTGCCGCATAACGGCTTTCCTTGATAGCCGATGAATAGTGGTGATGTCGCATTGAGGTCGGGTCGAGAGTTGATCAAACGAACTTTCGCATCAAACATGTCACGGTTCATCACAAATTTCCGAACTTTTCCGGTTTTCCGCTCACGAAACGTCCAAGGATCTCCAAGCTTGAGGTGCTGGACGTCATGAAAAGTCAACCGACGCAAATCACAGGCTCGAAGGGCAGTGTTGATTCCAAAAACAAACAATGCATAATCACGTGGGTCAGCTTTCGCTTTCAGCATGCGCTTGATTTGCGCGACATGTTCACGGCTCTGGATCGGATCAACGGCGAGAGTTTTTCCAGTTCTAACTTTTAGGCTTTTTGACATCGTAAATTTCCCGTTAATTCAACGATATAAACTTTACCTTTTATATATTTATATTAATGAGACTAGAAGTGTTTGAACACGTCTTTTTTGCTATTTTTTAACGAAAAAACACCGGCTTACGTTGACGACGGACACTTCCACGAATAATACAAAAGTGGAAGTGTCTTATGGCGACTGTGAAGAAAGGAGAGTGAAAAAGTTTGGATGTCTCACGAAGACATCGCCGTCCGTGACGGGCAGGTCGTGGACACTCACTCTCGCCCTTAGGGGGCGTGAGTGCCCACACAAGCCCTACCCCGTCGCGGTCTGCGTGTCTCATGTGAGGTGGTGATAGGGAGAAAAGAAAGCGTCACGTCGCTATTGAGACCTACAATTCCGTGGGCCGCTCCAAAGCGGCCTTCAAAAAGATCATTTTAAGATCGATCATTAAAGATAGGCTCATTGAGTCATACGGGAATGGCGTAGGAGTCATTTCCGTCACTTCTGCGGCCTTTTTGATGTCACAGTAATATGGAACCATACCGCGTCATGTTGGGTGCAGCAGGAGTGATTTGGGTGCGTTTGGTACGAGGGCGCGTGCTGAGAGTAGTTATAACTATGGCTCAGTCGAGCGAACGCAATGCAGATTTATGCGAATGGATTGCACAGTTATGACTAGTTATGACTACCTTTGGAAGTCATAACTGTGCTCAACGTAGCCACAAGATACGTCAAGAGCGAAAATAGTTATGACTGTTATGACTTGTTAACTTTTTCAACTTCTTCTTGTTTTTATATGATATTTTCTCAATGGTATTTTTTTATTTGAAAGTGTAAAAAAAGATGTAACAGTCATAACTATTGAAGAATTAACATATATATGGTTTAAGATAAAGATAGTTATATCTATATTTTTAAGTAGTAACTAAGATATAACAGATATAACTTTATTCTTTTTTTAGAAAATAAAGCATATTGCAGGATTATGATTAGAGAAAGAATCGATTATAAAAAGAACTCAAGAGCGGAATGTCTATTTACGTTCAATAAATGAGACCTTTATTTAATGATGGAACTTAGAATGATAAGCGGGGGCTCTGTGTTCAATAGAGCCCCGCTAAAATGAGATTTCCGCGCCTTGGGGCGCGGTAAGGCAAAACGCTTTGGAGCGTTGCCTTACGCTGCCACTAGTTCTGGATTATCCTGCGACAAGTCTACAACCAAATTGACCACCGAGGAACGATTGCCTGACAGTGTCTTCCGCACCACTTTCGTCTTGAGCACCCGCTGCACACGATGCGGTAGTGCACTTGAAAAGTTTCGGAGTTTGAACGACGGGTCCAGTCCTTGATTCTTGCAGAACACACAATAGAACCTGTAGAGTTGCGCGGATGTATATTCATGCATCTTGAGCCGGTCGTCGGTTACTGTTATACGATCATATATCCACAAATTAAGCGGGTCGGCGTCGGATGCGAATATTGCATCAGCCCATGATCTCACACGCTCAGGCGTTTCAAACTTGACCTTGAAGGCGCTAGTATTATGCCTAGTCGTATGCGAATGCCATAGCCATGCGATAATCTCAGCCGATGCATCAAACAGTAGCCTATCATAGCCATCTATGGCATTTTCTTTGCTGATGACCTTGTCAAAGCGCAAAATCACCATGCGGCGCGTCATGCCGAAAGATGTGTCAGAAATGCTCGGGCTATCATTGAGCGCAAACACGAGCTTCGTTTTCATCGCGGCAGTGATCGGATCACGATTTTTTCGATCAACCTGGACGGAGTCGCCGGTAACAATAGCTTTGAACTTGTGGGACTCAACAAAATCTCGGTTGCTGCTTTCCGTGGACAAATTTAGGCGCTTGCCGACCATTGACGACGCACCAAAGTTTGTTTGGAAATCTTGTAGTGACGCCGATGACACATGATGCCGACCGACCACCGATGTTAGCCATTTGATGTACGTTGATTTGCCGTTTGATCCATCGCCGACTAGAAAGTATGCCTCTTCTCTCGCGGTTGAGGTCGTGAGTAGATACAAGGTCAAGTCTTCAAAAAAGTCGGCAATTTCGCCCTCGAATCCGACACCATCTAAAAATTGCTGCCAGATTCTCGGTCGTTGTGTCACCGGCTGAGTCAGCAGCGAGACTTGAAGTGCGGATTGCCGGAATACGCTTGATGAGAGTTGCGTGACAGCGCCGGAACGCAAGTCCAGGGCATTGCCTTTTGCACATAAATACAACGTCTCATCAATGGCTTCAGGCGTCATTGTATCAATCAAGGTGCTTTTTGCGATTTTGCCGAAAACGCTAACAGGTAAACGCACATCATCAACTAATGCCCAATTGTTAAGCATCCGTTGCAGCAAATTAGCATAGGCCGTAGCGATAGCTGATTCATAAGCCTTGAAATCAATCTCATAATGCGCTGACTGCGACGGCAAGTACATGAAGCGCTGATTAACTTTCGGATCATTGAAAACATGGCATTCATTGCGAAGAATTTGACCGAGAGCGGCTTTTAGCTGTTCGGTGATTTCAACCAGCCGCTTTTTTTCTGATCGATCTTCCAGCCCATCCGATATTTTAGACGGCAATTTTGCAACGTGCAAAGCCATGAAACTGACGCCCAACCTGCGCCGTAGAGCTTCCTCAAAATCCTGAGCAATGAGTTCGGGTGTGGTGCACTCTTGCAGCTGGCATGTCATTGACATCGATGCCGTAAAATTTCTGGACTGGAAGTTGAAGCACGCCACGTCATTGGTGAGGTGAATATCTCCGAAGATCTCTTTGAGTTTTTCGGCAATAGCAGAATCATCGGCTCCGTTTTCGCGCCAGCACTCAACAATGTCGGTAATGTCACCTTTTTCGCCGATCAACAAGCTAGTGTTGCACAGAAATAACGATTTTGAGCAATCCTTGAACTCCTTGTAAAGAGTCTCGGCGCGTTTCCATCCGGTAGTGTCATTATCTGGGACGATGCATAAATGCTTGTCTGCCAACAGCTTGGTAAATTCCGGCTTCCATGCGGATGCACCGCCGGAGTTCGTGGTAGCACAGAAACCAAATGCACGAAGCGTCTCGACGTCTTTCTCGCCTTCCACAATGTAGAGTCGAGTGGATTTTTTGATTCCGGCTGAACCGAGTTCAGGCAAACGGTAGAGCACTCTTTCAATAGCATGGTCTTCAAGTTTGCCACGTACCCAACGCTTAAGAGTCGTATCAAAAATTTCAATGTAACGCTCGGGGCTGGATTCCGCATTAGCGGCAGGTCTTTTAACAAGCTTGTATAGCGGCGTCTCGTCAAAATCGGTGTAGATGTATTCTTCACCGGCAGAGCGGCGACTTCGCCACAGGCCAGACGCAACAAGAGCATCATAGACGGCTTTCTGAGAACAGCCAGCCTTACAGTTCCACAGTATTCTGTCTTTCTCTAGGTCGTCACTGACATATAGCGACGGCTTGTCATCTTCATGCGCTGGACATCGCGTCATCCAGCCATCACCGGAAGCCTTAGCGTCCGACGACAACGCATAAGCTAGGTCTTTGGCTGAATTGACATCTACAGCACTCTTTTGTGTATTTTCCGTAATCTTCTGTGTACTATTATCCATAATAAATCAGTCTCCTTGCAGGGACGTCGGGCACGGTTAAACTGGTAGCTAACCGTGCCCGATGTGTTTTTTGGGTTACTGCAACAACCAGCTTTGTCGATCTTTGTCGCTGAGATATTTCTTAGCTATCTCGGTAGCGTCCAGTACTTCTATTTCGAAAGCATTTCCGTGCAACGCATAGGCATATTCACACACTTGTTGCACATCATCGACGAACATCCTAATATGCACCGGCGGCTTCAAGTTACGGTTGGCTACATACACGAGCTGCAAATATGCGTATTCAACGGCGGAGTTGAAGTCGTCAAAGCTCAAGCTGGTCACTGGAATGGCATGCTTTGACTGAACACGATCCAGCGAACGGGTAAGCATTTGAAAAAACATGCACCGACAAGCTCGCGTAATATTTCCGGCGACGGACGCTGGCAGGACATCCGCACCGCGATGGAAATCAAGAAAATCAGTGTTAGCGAAAGCCGGAGACAATAACTCCGAGTACAGCGCAGCGCCAAATGCTTTGAACTTCGTTGCTTTGTTCATTTTCTTAGCTCCTTTCAATTATCTTAAACGGGCCGTTGAACCAGCAATGCTGGCCTCAGCCTCAGCAATACCTTCGAGAAGCTGTCGTTCTTCACTCAGCTTCCGTAAGTGTTCAATTTTTTCTTCAACGCTGCGCTCAAGCTCCAGCAGAGCATATTCCGCAAACACGAACTTAAGCAGTTGCGCCATTGAGACTTGCGGCGCTCTGGTGCGCTCCTGTACACGGAGACGGACGGCTTTGAGTGTGTCCGCATCCACATATCCGATGACACGTGTCATCTTGTTGTTCTCTTCCATTGATGATGCCTCCTTTATCAAGTGTTTAATCATCCTCTTAAGTATAATAATATATAGTAAGTAGACGATTTTACACAAAAAAATACCGCCGATGAGCCTTTTTTGTGCCAAGCGGCGGTATCCGTCAAGGAGACACTCAAGCAAGAGCAGTGTCTAGGTTTTCGTCCTCTTCAAGGCCATCCACTTGCGTAAGTGGGGATATGCTGTAGAACTCACAGCATTTCCCTTTGCGAACTTCTAGGCGCACTTCCGCTTCACATCCTTCCAGGTCAGCCGGTCGCCCACTTTCGACATTGAACGCTTCGAAAGTTTTCATCAATCTATCGATGTCAAGATTGGCGATAGACAACTTTGGGTGTGTCGGCTTGAACCAACTCTCAGCAATAAAGCCTTCGAACTCTCCGCTGACGATTTTGAACTTGAGCACGATACACTCAACAGTTTGGTTGTTTTCTAGCGTGCGTGTTACACCCTTGACCGCGATGATTTTAGTGCGCTGCGTGCTAGTTTTGGGTTTGAAGCTTTGGGTGAATACCTGCGTTATGATTGGCATGATGATATCTCCTGGGGTTTAATGAAATATGGGGTATACGATTTTGGGCCTACTGGGGAGCGCTATGCGCTTAATGCCGTTCAGTCCGCGATTTTCTCAAAGAGCAGGTACCCGGAGAACCAAGAAGTTCACCAGAGCAAGGGTTAGCGGCGCACCAAGAAGTGCGGCCAGAGTCATAAATTTTTTGTCACCTCCTATCCTGACGGTTGATGAAAGAGTCGTTGGCGTCTTTCTTGCCTGTAGATAATCAAAAGCAACGGAGAGCTGAACGCGGGGCTAACTGTTTGATTTTTTTTGACAATCAGAAATTTAGCATTTGTCATCATCGTCAAAATTCCACGATTTTTGACTTTTAGTGGAAAATTTAATATGCTTGTCTTGCGGGAGAATTTCGCTGGAATCCTTGCGGAACAAGGAATGAGGAGTGTTTGGTGAATTTTGCGAAAGATTAGCTGAAGCGGAGTGACATCATGAAGAACAAAACTAACTACTCGGAAATACTACGAAATAAAATGCGTCAGATGGTGCAACAGGGCACGCAAAAAGAAAAAATTATGACTATCATGAAGGTGTTTGGATGCAAAAAGTCATGGGCGTATAAACTAAGCAAGAAACTGACCGGCAATGACATAACGACTTTCGACCGCGACCTTTATTACCGGCAGCCGCAGTGTTCACGAGAAGATTTACTGTCTCTGGTAGCTATTTGGCATTCCAGCTGGGGTAACGTGATAACAACAATTGCCGGAGTCAAAGAGGTGTTGGGCCGGTCGATTTCTAAGGAAGATCTGAGGTTGATGTTGTCTCTGGCAGTTCTTGATGGGCACGTGGTTTTTTCCGCCGATTACCTCCGCTCCAGGAAACCTCCAGCGCCTGACCGCACGCAATATGCATCAATTCGGCTCCAGCCTCTCACGAAGACCGACATGCTTTTGCGCATTGACCAAACGTTTAGCGTATGTGACCTAACCGGCTCTCAATTAATTCAAGAATATACGAAGAAATCAGGAAGACCTGCGCGAAAGGTGCACAAAGCGCTTATACAGCATCTTAAGACTTCCAGTGAGGATCGGAAAGGCGACCCGACGTATGGCGGGGTTCAAGCAAAGCGCGTAGATCAACAAATATTTATGCATGCCACATTATGCGCCGCAAAACAGATCTTGTGTCAGCTACAAAATGAAGCACGTCGCGCACGTATGACAGTTTACGTCGAAACACATGAAGGGTGTGATGCAACAATTTTTGACGATATAACTGTGGATTTTCTCTCCGCAAACCTCGTCGATGTCTTACTGATGCAGCCGGGGTCATTATAATTCCCTGTTCTTATGATCGTTCCTTCATCACTTCAGCGAAAGACCGTGTTTTCCAGTAAAGATCTCGATCAATTTCAAAACCTTTCACGTTAATACTCTTCAGCTCTTCCAACGAAAAATATCCCCATTCCGCACAATCCAAGTCACCGTTCAAAATCGCGTACCCAAAAAACTTATCCTCACCGTCATACTCCGCCACGTACCAGTCACACGCACCGATAAAAAAGTGCATGTGAATGATTTTTTCATCACACGCTATACTCTCGGTTTCGTAAATCCTCGGCAGCGCCACTAAGTCTTTCTCTGTCGGCTCGTTCCACATCAGCAAATTCTCCTTTTTATTTGATGATTATGCATATATCTTAAACTGAATGATGGTTATTGCAATACATCAAGTTAAGTTGCAGTAAACTTTCATTGTACATGCAGTAAAATACTAATTAAATTGTAGTTAAGTGGAGGTTGTATTGAATTTAACTACGGAGAAGGAGGGTGATGAAAAACGAAACACATGTAACGGTTCGATTGCCACGGATCGAGCTTGTCGACGCACTGACAGCATACAAAAAGCACTACGTCGATGACGCTGTCGCTCAACTACAACCGAACCCATCAAACACGGCGCTGGCTATTTTGGGACTACAGATCTTGGCTGGAAAAATAAAACTAAAGGAGAGTGATAAATGAAAAAGAAATTTCTGACACTGGCAGCACTTGCATTGGTAGGGACTATGTCTACCGCCTGCATGTCATCCATGAGCATGGGCAACAACGACGCCAAAACGATGGCAACCGGCTCGGCTGGAGGTGCAAACTCCCAAAACGCAAATAGCGCCTTGGAAACATGCACTGAAACCATTGGAACCGTAGCAATTGCAGACTACGCGGCATCTTCAGCCGGTGACAATAGCTACATCATAACAACCGGCCCGCATGTACAAAATTCAGCCGCCATCGTTAAGCTGATAGCTCAGCAGAGCGGGTGCTTTATTGTTGTTGATCGAGGACACGCAATGAATATTGCCGCTGGAGATCGTGCTCTACGTGATTCCGGCGAGCTCCGATCAAATTCGAAATACCATAAAGGACAAGTTGTAGCGGCAGACCTCACGTTGACACCGACATTGACCTATGACAACAACCATGCTGGAGGCGTCGGCGGTGTCGTTGGCGGCCTCTTCGGTTCCATCGGCAGTGTTGTCGGCGCTGGAATGCAATCGAAGACAGCCTCCGCGCTACTGACATTGACGGATAACCGTACTTCCGTTCAGGTCGCGGTAGCGGAAGGTAGCGCCAAGAATTTTGACTTCGGCGGGTTTGGTGGAATGTTCGGCAGCAAGTTAGGTGGCTCGCTCGGAGCCTACGCGAATACCAGCGAAGGTAAAGTGATCGTGGCAGCCTATATGGATGCCTTCAATAATGTAGTCAAGGCCGCTAAGTCGTATAAGGCACAAACACAACGTGGTGGTCTCGGTACCGGCAGTGCTCTAAAAGTCAATTAAAGTCCGTGTTTGACACCGCAATTGGAAGGCCCGATCAGCATCGTCTGACGGGCCTTTTTTCGTTCCCTGGAGGTACCACACCAACTGCACATGTGCAGTTGGACACGCCTCTGACCCCTGGCAATGGCTCGCAACTGCACAGTGCAGTTCGCGGGGAGGCATTATCTACCATCACTTTTTTCCTGTACAGCCACACCGAAAAAGATTAGGATTTGGACACCGTTTGTACACAGATTAGTACACAATCGGTCGAAATTGTACGGCATCGAATTTTGAGAAGTGCGTAATTACAATGATATGGCGAGCAGTGAGTGGTAAGGGTTCGATTCCCTGCATCGCCACCATTTACAAGCATAGCTCGTTGAAATTATTGCGGGTTGGAGTATATAAAAAGCTCTCGCTTCGATTCTGTTATAT
>Ga0315272_10000177_pt1 | contig 29897 bp, 30 predicted proteins | sample C3_middle_MG_FD_203918 | JGI IMG/M metagenome (GOLD analysis project Ga0315272, IMG submission 203918) | Sediment microbial communities from Yellowstone Lake, YNP, Wyoming, USA - C3_middle | ecosystem: Environmental > Aquatic > Freshwater > Lake > Sediment | place: USA: Wyoming | collected...
CAGCTCCGCCCAGTATCATGGCGCCCACCTCCTTTATCAGCGGGTTGTCGCAGTCCCCCGGCCTGAAGGGCGTAGCCCAGCTCCTGACCTTGACCTGGCCGCTGGCCACGCACCTGGAGGCCTCCTCATAGAGCCTCTCGAGCTCCTCGTCGCTCAGGTCGACCTTGAAGTCGTAGTGTAACGTGGCCCTCAGCATGTCCTTAGTCATCCCGAGGGCTATTAGGCCGGCGGCGGCCCTCAGCACCCCCTTGCACTCCAAGGCCCTTCTCCTGACCTAAGCATATAGCTGGGGGCCTTTACGCTACTCCTTGCACAGCCTTGGACTGGAAGCGCTTGATGGAGGTCCTCTCAAGGGCGCCCTATCACGTCGACTTCTTGGTCTACAAGGACGAGCTTCCTGACCCTAGCTCCGCCTGTCTCGAGCCCTCCTGGGGGAGGCCCAGGGGACAGCTGAGGGACTGGAGGGCCACCCTACCTGACGGGAGCTGCATGCACGTTGTCGAGTACAGGAGACTCTACGTGGTCCACAGGGACAGGGCGAACCTGAACGACAGCATAGCGAAGCACGTGGCGCTTGACGAGCCAAAGCTGATACTGCCCCTGGCGGTCTGGCTTCCCTTCCTTGAGCTCGTCAGGGTCCTCTACAGGGTCGCCAGGCGGAAGAGGCTGCTGACGAGGGGCGACCCCTGCGCTTATAACGGGAGTGACGCCCTGCCTCAGAGGAGGGCAAAGGGACATGACGGGCGAGAAGGCCCAGGTCCTAATAGATAGGGAGCTTTACGAGAGGGCTAAGAAGTACGTGGAGCAGCAGGGGACCTTCTCCTCAGTTGACGAGCTGGTAGAGTTCCTCCTCAGACAGCTGCTGGAGGAACACCAGGGGGAGGTAATGAGCAGGGAGGAAGAGGAGGCGGTCAAGGACAGGCTCAGGAGGCTGGGCTACCTCTAGGCGTGGCTCCCCAGCGCCCTCTCTATGGCCTCCACCAGCTTAGCGGCGTTGACCTCGGGTGGGTCATTGGCCGTGTCAAGGACTAGGTCAGGCCTCTCAGGCTCCTCGTAGGGGTCGCTGACTCCGGTGAAGTTCTTTATCTCGCCCGCCAGCGCCCTCTTGTACAGGCCCTTCGGGTCCCTTTTAATGCAGACCTCCAGCGGGCACCTGGCGTAGACCTCGAGGAAGACGGCCTCCTCAGACACTATCTTTCTGACCTCCTCCCTGGCCTCCCTGTAGGGCGAGACGAAGCTGCATATCACTATGATCCCGTTCCTGGCCAGGAGCCTTGCCACCCACGCGACCCTCCTCAGGTGCCTTATCCTCTCCTCCCTGGTGTAGCCCGCTTCTGGGTCTATGTGGGCCCTGAACCAGTCGCCGTCAAGCACCTCTACCCTATAGCCCTTGGACTCCAGCGCCTCCTTGGCCCTGAGGGCGACCGTGGTCTTGCCGCTGCCCGGCAGGCCCGTTATCCAGGCCACCAGGCCCCTCTCAAGGCACCTCGCCCTCATGGTTTCTCCCGCTTGCCCTAGGCCGGGGGGATTTTATCGTGCTGAGGCTTAATTAAGCTTAATAGGCCCTCCTACGCAGGCTGCCCGTAGGCGAGCTGAAGTGGCCAGGAGGCCCTCAACCGAGAGGAGAGGCAAGTACACGACGGTCTCAATACCTACGCCCCTCTTCGAGAGGATAAAGGCCCTCATAGAGGGGACAGGCTTCACCAGCGTGTCTCAGTTCGTGACATACGTCCTAAGGGAGGTAGTGAGCGACATGGAGAAGCAGAAGGCCCAGGCAGCCGTCAGCGAGGAGGAGAAGAAGGAGATCATAGAGAGGCTGAGGAGCCTGGGCTACATATGAGGTGATTTCCTTGGTCTCAGCGCCTCACGGCGGCAGGCTCATAGACAGGGTTGCGAGGGGTCCCAGGGCCGAGAGGTTAGCCGAGGAAGCCAGCTCAATGCCCACCATTGATCTGAACGCCAACACGGCGTACGAGGTGGCCAACCTGGCCCATGGCGTCTACAGCCCCCTTGAAGGATTCATGACGCAGGACGACTATGAGAGCGTCCTCAAGTCTTCAAGGCTAGTCAACGATGTGCCCTGGACCATACCGATAGTGCTTGACGTCAGCGAGCGGGTAGCTAGGCAGGCCCTTAACAACGACGTGGCCCTCTCCTACCAGGGCGTGAGGTTCGCGGTCCTGAGCGTCGAGGACGCCTACAGGTGGGACAGGAGGGCCTTCGCCGAGAGGGTCTACAGGGTCCTTGACCCGGAGCACCCGGGCGTCTCGGCCACCATGGCCAGGCAGGGCGAGTTCCTCATAGGGGGGAGGGTGGAGCTGTTCAGGGAGCTTCCCGAGCCGTTTGAGAGGTACAGGCTGTGGCCCAAGGAGACGAGGGTCCTCTTTGAGCAGCTGGGCTGGAGGACCATAGCGGCCTTCCAGACCCGCAACGCGCCCCACCTGGGCCACGAGTTCGTGATAAAGTCAGCCCTTACCTTCACTGACGGCGTTTTCGTGAACCCGCTCGTGGGCTGGAAGAAGAAGGGGGACTTCACAGATGAGGCCATAGTGAGGTCCTATGAGGCCCTCCTGACCCACTACTTCCCCAAGGGGAGCTACGTGTTCAGCGTCCTGAGGGCGCCCATGTACTACGCTGGCCCCAAGGAGGCCATACACCACGCCATAATGAGGAAGAACTTCGGGGCAACTCACTTCATAGTGGGCAGGGACCACGCTGGCGTCGGCAAGTACTACGGGCCCTACGACGCCTGGAAGGCATTTGAGGAGTTCCCCGACCTGGGGGTCACGCCGCTGTTCCTCAGGGAGTTCTTCTATTGTACCAAGTGCAAGGCGGTCGTCAACGAGAAGATATGTCCACACGACGACAGCGCGAGGGTGAGGATAAGCGGCACCGAGATAAGGAGGATGATCACGCAGGGCCAGAGGCCCCCGGACTACATGATGAGGCCTGAGGTGGCTGACGTGCTCATAGCTATGGGCGAGAGGGCGTTCATTTAGGCAGCCTCGCTACGAAGGCCGAGATCGCTGTCGCGAGGAGGGCCGCGTCGAGGATGTATGAAACCAGGTCATCGTAGGCGTTACGCTGAAGGCTCAGCCTGCTGAGCCTGAGGGGCTGGGCCCTTTGCACGGAGACGTTAACGAGGCTCACGTTAAGCCCCTCAGCGCCCACGCTGGTCACGTTAACGGTCACGGGCGGGAGCCTCAGCGGCTTCGGCAGGGCCAGGGCAGGCCTTGATGAGGAGGCCCAGCCCAGCACCTGTCCGCTGGAGCTCAGGTAGCCCTCAGCGGTCCCGTTCACGAAGACCCCCACCTGCTCCTGCACGCCGCCTGGCAGGTAGAGGGTCCCAGTTATCTCGAAGCCTCCCTCAAAGGGGTAAAGGTAGTTGAGGGAGTAAGGGTAGTCAAAGGCCACGGTGACGCCATCCATGGCGCCTGAGCCCGTCAGGAACGCCTGGTAGGACCAGCCTGATGGGGGCCTCACGAAGAGGTCCCAGGTGTTGAGCCTCTTCGCCACGGCCTGGACGTAGCCGGAGGTCGAGAGGGCGTACGTTACGTTCTCCTCCATTATGTAGACGAAGGGCATGTAGCTCTGGTTAAGCGCGTACTGCCCTGCCATGACCCCCTGGCCTACGAAGTACACGCTCACGTAGTCAGGGGCCTTGAGCCTGTAGGCCCCAGACGAGTTGAAGAGTATCACATAGCTGGAGCCGTCTGTGACGTAGCAGCCGCCATCATAGCAGTAGGCGCTAAGCGGGTAGTCGTATATGACGGTGTCGGCCGCTAGCGCCCTCGGCGACGACGGAGAGTAAGCCATGAGGAGGGGCCTGTATGGGGGGCTCAAGAAGGACTCCTCGACGCCTGCCCCGACGACCTGGTCTCCCTCGCAGGATATCGTGGTCAGTGTCCCGTTGACACCTGCCACAAGGGCCTCAGCGCCCCTAGAGGTTACAACTGCGAGGGCTAGTCGATCTTCATAGCTTCCGGCTATGAAGACCTCGTTGCCCTCTGAGCAAGCCGAGCGTAGGGTCACTGGGACCCAGTAGGCCCTGTCGCCCAGCTGGACCAGGGCCGTGCCGTTCTGCGACGTAAAGATTACCTCGCTCAGGTTGAGCGGGTTGAACCAGGCGAGCGTCAGGCTGGTGTTAGAGGCCACACCCCAGGCAGGCGGGGAGGGGTAGGGGGCCAGGGCCATGGCGGCCGCTGAGGACATGAGTATTATGTACACCAGGGTCGCTGTCATCCACCACCTCAAGGCGGGACCCGGGCTTGTCTGTGGCCAGGGCTTTAAGTAGGGAAAGCAAAAAGAAAACGTCAGTGCCTCCTTGACAGCAGGACCAGGGCTACGAGGATCACAACGGCGGCTGTGGTGCCTCCTATGGTTGCGGCCTTGGCTGTGGGGCTGTAGCCGCTCGGTACCGTTACCGTAACTGAGGTCAGGTTGCCTATGGTCGTCTGCGATGGCTTAACTACGACGCCGTTGACGCCCACCAGCGTGACCTCAACGTTGTCTATAGAGTGCACCGCCCTGGCCAGCCTCGTTAGGTTGTTCTCCTGGAGTATCTCAGAGGCGTTGTTGACAAGGTATGTTATGGCCGCCAGGCTCTGCTTGGGGTTCTCAGCCCCCGCCTTCTCGAAGAGCGGCGTCGCTATCGAGTAGCTTACCGTTTCCTGCGACGTAGACACGTTAACGTAGAGCGTTGAGGGCACGACGACCCTGAAGTTCTCCTCTATGTAGGATGTTATCTGCGCGGTGGCGTTAGCGAGCTCCTTAAGCCTCTTCAGGCCGTGGTGACCGAAGTTGAAGTTAGGCAACCCCTGCTCCGCCAGGGTCTGGAGGGCCTTCAAGGCATCGTTTATGAGGTCGTTTGAGGCGTTGACCTCAAGGTCAAAGGCCACAGTCCTTGAGGTGAAGTTGACATCAGCGTAGCAGCTCCCGTTGAAAAAGCCAGGCCTAAGGGCAGCGTTTAGGGCTGCCTGTATCATGCCTAGCGTAGTGTTGGGCGGGGCCGGGGTACCGTTGACCACTATCAGGGCGTAGAGGGAGAGGTAGGTGGAGTTCATGGACACCTTGTACTCCTTGACCTGGACGCCGCTAACGTTGATTGACGTGAACGGGAGAGACGAAAGGGAAGGCACCTGCTGAAGCTGAAGCGTGAGGCCCTGCTGTAGGGGCGGGTACCAAGAGGCGTTGAGCCATATGGTCACCTGGTACTCAGCTGGGCTAGGGATCACCTCAACGGAGCCCAGGTAGGACACGTTAAGGCTCCTGGAGAGGGTGTTGTTGTAATAGATCGTGTAGCTGAGGGCCCTGGTGATCTCAAGCCTCCCGTTCGAGGTCCTGTTCAGGTAGCCCACGTGAACGAGAGCGCCGGTGAGCTCAGGGGGCTGTCGCTCCTCATTCCACTGCCAGTCGTCGTTCCATTGCTGGTCCTCCTTAAGCTCGCTCAGGTTAGGCATGAGGCCAAAGTGATGGATACGGACCAGTGTTGAGTTCTCATAAAACGTGACGGCTATCGAGGTGTTGCCCGGGACTTCATGGCTAAGCTCCGTCGACCCATTTACGAGGACCCTCACGGCGTTGTTTGGGTAGACGTAGATGTAGTTGGCGTCATGGGAGAGGGCCTGGGCTGGGAGGGCTGCCAGGAACATCAGGGCAACAAGGGCGATCGCTGCCAACGAGCCCATAAACCTATTGAAGTTGCTCATGTCTAAAGTCCCACTCACCTAATAGTGTCCCAGGCCTTATATACGGTTTCTCATATATCTGGAGGCCCTATATGGCACGATTATATGATATTGGTTAGCCCTTATTATCCTGAAAGCTACGTCCTCTGTGGTGTTCAGCTTGCCTGTAAGGCCGAGGCTCACCGTGAGCAGGTACGTGATATTCCTGGACTTCGAGGGCTTCAGGTACAGGGGTCACGAGGCCATAGAGCTCGAGTCGCAGGAGGACGTTAGGCTGGACGCAGAGGGGGTGAAGGTAACCTCCGTCAGGGCCAACGGGAGAGAGGTTGAGTTCAGCCAGGACGAGAGGGGCGTGACGATCAGGACCGGGAGGTTCTCAGGGGTCCTTGAGGTCGACTTCGAGGGGGAGGCCGCTGAGAGGCTGGTAGGCATTTACAGGGCTAAGCAGGACAACGACTACTACATATCGACCCAGTTCGAGTCAGTCCACGCCAGGAAGATGTTCCCGTGCGTTGACGACCCTGCCTACAAGGCCAGGTTCAAGCTCACGGTGAGGGTGCCGAGGGACCTCCACGTCATATCCAACATGCCCATAGAGAGGGTCACGCTTGAGGGGGACAGGAAGGTCGTGGAGTTCTATGAGACGCCCCCCATGTCGACTTACCTCCTCTACCTCGGCGTAGGCAGGTGGGAGGAACTTGTTGACGAGGGAGGCCGCTACGTAGTGGCCGCCCCGCCGGGCAGGACTAGGTACGGAAGGCTAGCTCTCTGGGCCGCCAGGAGGAGCGTGGAGTTCTATGAGAGGTACTTCGGCATACCGTACCCCATGCCTAAGATGCACCTGATCGCTGTCCCGGAGTTCGCCTTCGGGGCCATGGAGAACTGGGGCGCCATAACGTTCAGGGAGAACGCCCTCCTGGCCCCGGAGGACGCCGACCTGGCCCAGAGGAGGAGGGTCGCCGAGGTTGTGGCCCACGAGATAGCTCACCAGTGGTTCGGGGACCTGGTCACTATGAAGTGGTGGGACGACCTGTGGCTCAACGAGAGCTTCGCCACTTTCATGAGCTTCAAGGCCCTGAGCTCCTTCGCCCCGGAGCTGATGCCCTGGGAGAACTTCGTCCTCAGCGAGACGGAGGGGGCCATGCTCAGGGACTCCCTCAGCACGACCCACCCCATACACGTAGAGGTCTCAACGCCTGACGAGATAGAGGGGCTATTCGACGAGATAAGCTACGGCAAGGGCGCCAGCGTGCTTAGGATGGTCGAGTACTTCCTCGGGGAGTCGTTCAGGAAGGGTCTCTCGTCATACCTTGAGCACTTCAAGTACTCCAACGCTGAGGCCCGTGACCTCTGGGAGGCCATACAGCCCTTCACGACTGTTCCGGTTGTTGACCTCATGAACGACTGGATCATGAAGCCTGGCTACCCCTACGTAATAGTTGAACCCGAGGGGGACAGGGTCAGGCTAACTCAGCACAGGTTCTCCCTTGTCAGGAAGGTTGAGGACCTCACCTACATGGTCCCCGTGACGCTTGAGGTCAACGGGAGAAGAGTGGACGTGGTCCTCAGGTCAAGGGAGCAGGAGGTAACGGTAGGTGAGGAGGTCAGGAGGCTTAAGGCAAACCTTGACAGGGCCGGCTTCTACAGGGTCCTCTACAGGGACCTCTCGAAGCTCAGCGAGCTGAACTCCTTTGAGGCCTACGGCCTGGTCAACGACTACTACTACTTCATGCTCTCAGGTCTCGTTAGCAGGGACGAGTACCTCAGGGCAGTCAGCATGGTGGAGGGTCGCGCCGAGTACCTCCCAGCTCTTGAGCTGAGCGAGCAGCTCTTCACCCTCTTCCTCGTTAACCCGACGGCCTTCAGCGACAGGGCGCTGAGGTACCACAGGTCACAGCTGGGGGCCGTCTCGGCGAGGCCCGAGGAGCACTTCAGGGAGCTGGCCGGCAGGCTGGCCCACAGGCTGGCGGTGATGGACCGCGGCTACGCCGGCGAGCTGGCCAAGCAGTTCGGGAAGTCCGTTGACCCCAACATGAGGCAGGCCGTCTACACAGCCTACGCCGTGGCGACGGGCGACCTGGAGGGCCTGAGGAGGGAGTACGACTCCCAGCAGCTGGACTCAGAGAAGGTCAAGGTGCTCAACGCGGTCGTCCAGGTAAGGGACAGGTCGGTGCTCGCCAGGGCGCTCGACTGGGTGGCCTCAGGCAAGAGGCAGGACATGCTCTACGTGCTAATGGCCGCCTACAACCCTGAGGGCCGCGACGTCCTCTGGGGCTGGCTGAGGGACGGAGGCCTTGACAGGCTTGAGAAGGCCTTCGAGGGCACAGCAATAGTCTACAGGTGGCTCATGGGCGTCATACCCTTCATAGGGCTTGGAAGGGAGAGGGAGGTGGAGGACTTCTTCGCCTCAAGGCCAGAGGGCTCAAGGCCTGAGATAAGGGGAGGCCTGGAGATCCTCGAGGCGTACTCCAGGCTCAGGTCATAACTTTTTATTCACCTCAGGCCTTACCCCTCAGGTGCCCGTTTTGCCAGGGCTCAGGCCAGAGGACCTGGCTAAGTTCGTCCTGGTGTCAAGCCCCTCGGCCTCACCTGACGGCTCGAGGGCGCTGTTCGTAGTTACCAGGCCCAACCTCCAGCAGAACAGGTACGACAGCTCCGTCTGGCTCCACGACGGCAAGGGCTACTACCCGCTGACCTCAGGCCCAGGGGATACGTGCCCATCCTGGTCGCCGGACGGCTCGCTGATATCGTTCATAAGGACCGTCAGGCAGGAGGGACAGCCCCCTCAGTTCTCCCTGATGGTCCTGAGGCCCGGCCACGAGCCCTACGCCCTCTTCACCTGGCCCTTTGGGATATCATCCCCCTCGTGGTCGCCGAGGGGCGACTACATAGCCTTCACGGCCAGGAGGCCCCTCACCGATGAGGAGTGGAAGGACTACTCTAAGAGGGAGGTGCTCCTCGTCGAGAGGCTGCCCCCGTTCTTCAACGGGGAGGGCTTCATATTTGACAGGCCCCGCAACCTCTACCTCGTAGACGCCAGGGGAGGGGAGCCCAGGAGGCTGACCTCCCACAGCCTGGACGTGGGCGACTTCTCCTGGTCCCCTGACGGCAAGAGGCTGGCGTACGTAAAGCAGCTCGACGAGGTGCAGGCCCAGTACGACGAGCTGAGGCTCCTCAACGTTGAGACAGGAGAGGACGTGCAGTTGCTGTCGAAGGTCTCCATAGCCTCAGTGGCCTGGATGCCTGACGGAAATAGGCTGGCCCTCCTCATGCACAGGCTCGAGAGGGGGCTCTCAAGCCACTACAGGCTCTACTTCTACGACTTGAAAACCGGGGAGTTAACAAAGGCTGACATAGGCCTCGACAGGAACCTCCTAAACGGCGTCAACAGCGAGGCCAGGGGGCCGTCGTGCTCAAGGCCCCTGCAGGCCTGGGGCGAGTGGGCCTACTTCCTTGTTCACGACGCTGGCAGGACGTGGCTCTACAGGGCCTCTGCCTCAGGCAAGGTGGAGCCCCTGCTCAGGCCGGAGGACGCCGTCATAGACGAGTTCAGCGTGGGCCAGGAGGTCATCTACTACACGAGGATGACGGAGTCTGAGCTCAAGGAGCTCTACGTGCTGAGGGGAGGGGAGAGCGCTAGGCTCACAGACTTCAACTCTGAGCTGCTGAGGCAGGCCTCCCTGCCAAGGGCTATCAAGGCCAAGGCTAGGTCGAGGGACGGCACGGAGCTTGACTACTGGGTCCTCATGCCTAGGGAGGTCAAGGGGAAGGTCCCCTGGGTCCTCTACATACACGGCGGCCCGAAGACCAGCTACGGCTACGGCTTCATGTTCACGTTCCACGTGCTGGCCTCCTCAGGCATAGCAGTGGTTTACGGCAACCCGAGGGGGAGCGACGGCTACAGTGAGGAGTTCGCTGACATAAGGGGCAGGTGGGGGACTGTTGACTATGAGGACCTGATGGCCATAGCCGACGACGCCATAGCCAAGTTCCCCCAGCTGGAGCCCTCGAGGGCGGGCGTGGCAGGTGGGAGCTACGGCGGCTTCATGACGAACTGGGTCATAACCCACACATCGAGGTTCAAGGCGGCGGTCACCGAGAGGAGCTGCGTCGAGTGGTACAGCGACTGGGGCACAAGCGACATAGGGTGGTACTTCGACCAGGACCAGCTGGCGTCCCAGCAGCCCTGGAGGTCAACAGATGTAATGCTTAAGGCTAGCCCATTGACGTACATAGAGAACGTGACGACGCCTCTCCTCATAATGCACGCCCTAGAGGACTACAGGTGCCCGCTGAGCCAGGCCCTCCAGCTCTTCACGGCCCTGAAGACCCTTGGGGTCGAGGTCAGGATGGCCCTGTTCCCAGGCGAGAACCACGACCTGACCAGGAGCGGGAGGCCCAAGAGCAGGGTCGAGTACCTTAAGGTCATGCTTGACTGGCTGAGGTCACACCTGGGTGTTGCGTGATGGGCGAGGAGCCCGAGCTCCTGGGGGAGAGGGAGCTGTGCAGGGGCAGGAGGGTCTCGCTGAGGTCTGTCTCCTTCAGGTACGGGTCCTCGACCTTTGAGGCGGACAGGGTCTCCTTCGGGTCCTCAGTCGTGATACTCCCCGTGCTCGACGACGGCAGGGTCGTCCTCGTAAGGCAGTGGAGGCCTGCCGTGGGCTCCTGGGTCCTCGAGGCGCCCGCCGGCAGGGTTGAGCCTGGGGAGGCGCCTGCCCAGGCCGCGGAGAGGGAGCTCGAGGAGGAGACAGGCTACGCCGCCTCAAGGCTTGAGGAGCTCTACTCCTCGTACGTGTCCCCGGGCTACAGTGACGAGGTTCAGTACGCCTACCTGGCGACAGGGCTCAGGAGGGTGGGGGCCAGGCCGGAGGAGGACGAGATGATAAGGGTAGTTGAGGTCGACCCCCGCGAGTACCTCTCGCAGGCCTCTGTCGGCGTGGCTGACCTGAAGACCGTGGCCCTCGTGGCCCTTTACCTGCTAAGTAAGGAGCGCGGGATAAAGGCCCCGGCGGAGGGACACGGCTGATATGAAGCTGAGCGAGGAGGACCTCAGGAAGGCCAGGGAGTTCTGCGAGGACGAGCTGAGCTCATACATGCTCTACCTGACCCTGGCCCAGCAGGAGAGAGGTAAGCTGGCCGAGCAGCTGAGGCAGGCCGCGGAGCAGGAGAGGGACCACTACGAGTTCTGGAGGTCAGTGGTCGGCTCTGACTGCAGCATCAGGCCCCCGGGCAGGGCCTTTAGAATCCTCTACAGGGTCTTCGGCCCGGTCTTCACCCTTCAGGCCCTTGAGAGGAGGGAGAGGAGGGCGGCCGAGGAGTACAGGGCCTTCAGGGACAGGCTGCCTGAGGAGATGAGGCCAGCGCTTGACAGGATAATAGCTGACGAGGAAAGTCACGAGGGCGACTTCCTGAAGGGACTTGAGGACGTCAGGGTGAGGTACCTGGGCTTCGTGGCCCTCGGCATGGCTGACGCGATAACTGAGCTCATGGGGGTCTACGCCGGCTTCCTCGGCGCCACCATGAGAACCCTCGTGGTGGGCCTGGCGGGCCTCCTAGTGGGCCTCCCTGCGGCCGTCTCGATGGCGGCGGCAGCCTACCTGCAGGCCAGGCAGGAGGGCCATGTGAGCCCAGGCATGAGCGCGCTCGCCACAGGGCTCTCCTACTTCGTGGTGGCCCTGGTCCTCGCGATGCCCTACTTCCTGACCAGGAACATCGTGATCGCTATGACGGCCTCCGTGCTCCTGGGCGTCGCGGCCCTCGCGGCCTTCCACTTCTACAGCTCAACAGTTAACGGCGTCAGCTTCAGGAGGGAGCTTGCGATAGGCCTGGCCATACTGTTGGCGGCGGTGGCAGTGGGCCTGCTGTTTGGCGAGCTCATAGGGATGGCCTTCCACCTGAGGGTGCTGGCCTGAGGGCCCACATCCCTTAATTAGCGTTGAAGCCTATCGTTTAAGGGGGAGCCCTTTGTCACAGCAGCCAAGGGTTCAGAAGACCACGGTGATAAGGGTTGAGCTGACCGACCAGCAGTACGAGGCCTTGTCTAAGAGGGCCAAGGAGGCGGGCTACAGCAGCGTCGAGGCCTTCGTGGAGGCCGCCATATCGGGGGCCGCTGTCGCGCCCGTGCAGCTGCCGGAGGGACTTGAGGAGAGGCTCACGAAGAGGGTTGAGAGGATCATACAGGACGTACTTAACCCGTTCACTCAGAAGGTTGACGAGCTGGCGAGGAGGCTGGCCCAGGTCCAAGAGGACGTCGAGTTCTTGAAGGAGGCCCTGAGGCAGAGGCCCCAGGAGAGGCCCGTCCAGAGGCCCCAGGCGGAGAGGACGGCTGAGCAGTCCGCGGCCATTGAGAGGCTTAGGAGGCAGGGCGTGGTCTTCAGCGAGGACGTGGCCTACCTGAGGGCCCCCGACAAGTTCTTCGCCAAGCTTGAGAGGCTCGGGGCAGTAGTCATACAGTTGCCCGAGGGTCAGGTAGCCGTCGACGCTGACTTCTGGAGGAAGTTCCTAGCAGAGCTGGAGAGCACCAGCCTAAGGGACGCGAGGCAGGTGGCGGACAAGCTGGCCGCCAGCATGGGCGACAGGGCCGCCGCGCTCTTCAATAAGCTCGTCAAGAGCGGCCTGGCAGTCTATGACGAGGACTCAAGGAAGTGGTCCGTCAGGTCAGTTAAGGGCAGGGTCCGGGCCGAGGAGGAAGAGGGGGAGAGCGAGGAGGAAGAGGGGGAAGAGGGGGGTTATTAGCGAGGCAAGACAGCTAGGGTAAGGCCGGCAGCTTGAGGTTCAGGGAGCTCCTTAAGTTCATGGAGGAGCTTGACGAGAGGACGGGCTACCCTGTCCCAGCCCCAAAGGGGTTCGCCTCAGAGTGGTCAAGGGGCCTTGGCCTTGGCAGGTCTGGCAGCAGGAGGCTCCTCTTCACTGGGGCGCTCTACCAGCTCGTGCCGTACATAGAGGGCACTGTTGACCTCCTGAGGGCCATAGAGGGGAGCGATGCCGCCGGCTGGGCCGCCCTGAGGGTGGCCAGGGTCCTGTCGACAGGCTTTGACCTCTCCTCCCTGGTCAGGCCGGACCCTGAGCTGCTTGGCTGGTCCAACAGGGTGCTCAGGTCCATAGCTGGGCTCCTCAGGGCCTCGGGCGTGGAGTTCGACTACGTGCCTGAGCTGTCAGACATGTACAGCGGCGTCCTGCTCAGGGACTACGGGCTCATGGACGCCTTCAGGAGGCACGCCGAGAGGGTTGTTAACGCCATAGCCTCAGCTGGCTATGAGGAGGTCATAGTTGTTGACCCGCACACCCTTGACGCTGTTACCAACGGCTACAGGGAGGCCCTGGGCAAGGGGCTTAGGGCGGTCAGCTACCTTGAGCTCGTGAGGCCGACCTCGAGGGTCGCTCTCAGGGCAGCCGTCCACGACTCCTGCGTCTACGCGAGGAGGCTGGGCATGGTTGAGCTCCCCAGAAAGCTGCTGAGGGAGGCAGGGGTGGAGGTGGTTGAGCCCCCGAGGTCAGGGGCGTGGACCTACTGCTGCGGCGGCCCCCTCGAGGCCCTCATGCCATCCCTCTCACAGGCTGTGGCCCAGACGAGGGCCAAGGAGCTGAGGGTTATCTCAGAGGCAGCCATAACAATGTGCCCTATCTGCTACATCAACCTCAGGAGGGCTTCAAGGGACCTCGGCCTCAGGCTACTTGATATAGCGGAGGTGCTCTCGGGTGGCTGAGGACCCTCTAGAGCGCTACGCCGAGGCCGTCCTGAGGGCCCTCAGGGACCCTGACCTCCAGGAGGCGCTCCACACCTACGTGCCAGAGTCCGAGGAGAGGGTCAGGAGGTTCCTTGAGTCAAGGCCGGACATGGTTCAGCTGGCGAGGGAGGTCAGGGCCATAAAGGAGTACTCCATAGCCCACCTGGACGAGCTCATAGACCAGGCCATGAGCTCGCTCAAGGCCGTTGGAGCTACCCCTCACTACGCCTCTGACGCCGCCGAGGCCAGGGAGATAGTGGGCAAGCTGGTGGGCACGGGAAAGGTCGTAGTTATGTCGAAGTCCATGACGGCTGAGGAGGTGGGGCTCAGGGAGTTCCTCCAGGCCAGGGGCAACGAGGTCTGGGAGACGGACCTTGGGCAGCTGCTGGTGCAGCTCGAGGAGGGCAAACCGATGCACTCCGTGGCCCCCGCCATACACATGACGGTGAGGAGGGTGGCTGAGCTCCTGAGGTCCAGGCTGGGGCTTGACGTAAGCGAGGCCGACACCCCCCAGCAGATGGTAGCCAAGGTCAGGCAGTTCCTCAGGTCCAAGTTCGTGAGCGCTGACGTAGGCATAAGCGGGGCTAACGCCATAGCGGCGAGGGAGGGCGCTGTCCTGCTCATTGAGAACGAGGGCAACATAAGGATGGTGACCAACCTGCCGAGGGTCCATATCGCCCTGGCCGGCGTCGAGAAGGTGGTCCCGACGGTCCTTGACGCCTTCAAGGTGGTGCTCGTGCAGGCGGCCTTCGCCGGCGTCTACCCTCCCACCTACGTCAGCCTCATAGCGGGGCCCAGCAGCACTGGCGACATAGGCCACAGGAGGGTCTACGGCGCCCACGGCCCAGTGGAGGTCCACGTGGTCCTTGTCGACAACGGCAGGAGGAAGGCCGCAGGCGACGTTTTGCTGAGGGAGCAGCTGAGGTGCATAAGGTGCGGCTACTGCCAGTTCGTCTGCCCCGTGTGGGGCCAGACAGCTAACAACTGGGGAGGCTCAGCCTACGGGGGACCCATGGGGGTCGCCTGGACAGCCATAACCGAGGGGGTTGAGAGGGGCGCCGCCCTAGCCATGCTATGCCTGGGCTGCGGGAGGTGCGACCTCGCGTGCCCTGTTGAGATACCGCTCTCAAAGGTGATATGGGGGCTGAAGGAGAGATATGTCGCTAAGGCCTAGAGGTCATACTAATACTCTATTGAGAGAAAGGCTTTAAATCAGTCATATTCTCTATATAAAGAATTGGAGAGGGGTATGGCGCAGGCGCCGGTCCCCCTCTTCCAGGTATAGCCCTGGGTGACGGCGCTCTTCTACGCGGTCGTGGGCCTCCTCTTTGGGATCCTGGCCGAGAGGACCACGTACTGCATAGTGGTGGCGACGCACCAGGTCATGGGGGTTAAGTACTCGAGGATATACGAGATGATACTTGCGGGCTTCGCGGTCTCGGCGCTGCTTGACGGACTCCTTGTAGCCTCGGAGGTGGTCCCCGCCGTTGACGCCTACAGGTTCTTCTTTGGAGTTGGCTGGTGGACCTTCGTGGGCTCGTTCATATTCGGCTTCGGCATGATGCTCGGCCAGGGCTGCAGCGTAGGGGGCTTCTGGAGCGGCCTCGCCGCCCTCTCGCTCTACGGCCTTGTGTACACCGTGGGCATAGTGGCGGGCTCAATAGCCGGCTACTACGCCTATGTGGCCCTGAGCTCCTGGGCCGCCTCAAGGGGCGCCTCGACTGGAAGTCCCGTGATAAGGCTGATGGTGGGGAACTTTGACGCCGGTGGCCTGATAACCAGCGCGGTCCTCGGGCTCGCCATAGCCAGCATAGGCGTTGAGGTCATGGCCTACAAAGACTACCTTAAGGCCAAGCTGGCGCCGGCCGTCGCCTGGCAGTGGAGCCTTGTCCTCGTGGCGCTAGGCCTCTTCATAATAGCTGCCAGTCTAGTCATTAACCTGGTCAGGGCCAGGGGTCGTGGCGCTTAGGCCCCCTTAGCTCATGACTTGACGGCTTTTTGTCTTTCTTATCAGCCCTTATGTTACGTCCCGAGGCCTTGATGCCCTCGAGCCAGTTGGAGTTAAGCATAATCGGCCCTTTCCCTGAAAACGCTAATAAGCCTCAGCAAGCCGTTATGATATTAGCCGGGACGAACCCACGCGAACTGACCCGCGTCCCGGGTCTGCATGTGCGTGGGCGGTCCCCCTTGTCTTTTTCCAAGGCCAGGGTTTCTGTGCGAGGACCCGCCTTGGTCGTGATGTCACTCTCTACTCATGACTTCTTGAAGCCCGCCAGGGCCTCCTCTATGGCCTTCGTGTCATCGTCTTTAAGGCTCACGTTAACCGCCTCGACGGCCTCGTCGACCTGGGAGGTCCTGGTGAAGCTCGTTATCGGGATGATGGTGACGCCCAGCCGCTCTGACCTCTTTAGGACCCAGGCCAGGGCGAGCTGGGCCATGGTTATGCCCTTTGAGTCTGCAACCTCCTTCATCGCCCTGAGGACAGCTGCCGTCCTCTCGTTGAAGTACCTCTTCTGGAGGTCTGGGACGAGCGAGGCCCTGCTGAGCTCAGGGACCACCCACCTGCCCTCCTTGAAGTCGTAGTACTTGCCCGTGAGGACGCCCTGGGCCAGGGGGCTGTAGGCAAGTAGGGCCAGCCCGTACCTCCTGGCCACGTCGAGCCTGCCGTCCACCTCTATTTCCCTCTCAATGATGTTGTACTTCTCCTGCATGGATACAAAGCGGTCAGCCCCTATTCTGTCGGCCAGCTCGAGGAACTCGACAACTTCGTGGGCTGGGTGGTTGCTAACGCCCGTGTAGTGTACGAGGCCCATCCTGACCAGGTCCTGGAGGGCCCTCAGGGTCTCAAGCTTAGGCGTCTCTGGGTCGGGCCAGTGGAGCTGGTAGAGATCTATGTAGTCAGTGCCTAGCCTCCTCAGGCTCTCCCTGGCCTGCCACATTATGTGCTTCCTGCTGAGCCCCTCCCCGTTGGGCCAGGGCGCCATCTGGCCCCTGACCTTAGTGGCGATGACCACAGACTCCCTGTCAACTGTCGCCAGGAACCTGCCCACGACCCTCTCGGCGTTCCCCACGTGATTAATGTCAACGGGCTGCATGACGCCGTGGTACCTGTTAGCCGTGTCTATGAAGTTAACTCCGAGGTCGTAGGCTCTCCTCATGGCCTTAAGGGCCTCATCGACGTCGACCTTGAGGACGCCGTGTTCGTCGACCTCCTGTGAAGGAGGCAGGTGCCACGTTCCAAGGCAAAGGGCCGAGACCTTGACGCCGCTCCAGCCCAGCCTCACGTACTTCATGGTGTTCGCCTGGCTGGCGCGAGGCCAATTAATTTAAGGGTCTTATATGGCTGGCAGCCGCTCAGAGTTATTAGCCCTCCTTGACGTCCCAGCCCTCGTGGAGGACCCGGTCAGGCCCGGTGTACCAACTTGAGGTTCATAGTTATAGTGGGACCTGCGGGCTCGGGCAAAAGCACGCTGACAGCCCAGCTCTCCTCAGCCATGGAGTCCCAGGGGGCCTCCGTGGTCAAGGTGAACTTCGACCCGGCCGCCGATAAGCCCCCCTATGACCCAGACGTTGACGTGAGGGACTACGTGACCATTGAGGAGTTCATTGATAAGGGCCTCGGCCCCAACGGGGCTATGGTCAGCGCCGTCGACGCGCTCATAGGGCACGTGGACAAGATAAGGCAGGAGGTCGAGGAGTTCAGGGCAGACTACATAATCATTGACACCCCAGGCCAGCTGGAGCCCTTCGCCTACAGGGCCGGAGGGCCCCTGGTCCTTGACGCCCTGATACAGGACGACAAGTCCCTTGTCGTCTTTCTCATGGACGCCGTCTTCTTCGAGGACCCCGTGGACATAGTCTCAATACTGACGCTGGCCAGCTCGGTCAACGTGAGGTTCAAGAGGCCCCAGCTTAACGTGATAAGCAAGGCCGACCTCCTCCCCCCTGACGTGCTGAACAACGTGGTTGAGAGGCTCCACGAGGAGGGCTACCTGGAGGACGCCCTCAGGGACTCAAGGCTCCTCAGGGGCCTCGAGCTCCAGCTCTCAATGAGCCTGGCCAGGGCGCTCTACGAGGCCGGCTACGTGGGCCAGCTGTTGCCCGTGAGCGCCTACGACGAGGCCAGCGTCAGGGAGCTCTACGGCAAGGTCCAGGAGGTACTGGAGGGGGGCGAGGACTACAGGGTCTACGACGTTGACGAGAAACAGGACGAGGACTAGCTGACCTTCCTCACCTCGACCACTGTCGACACAGCGTGGGCCCTGTAGCCAAGCCTCGCCAGCAGCCCCCTGCTGACAGAGTTGTCGTACTCCACCGTGGCGTAGGCTTCCCTGGCCGAGTTAAGGGCCTCAGCAGTGGCCAGGGAAGCCAGGTACCTGCCTACCCCTCTCCCCCTGAACTCGGGGTCAACGAAGAGGTTGCCGAGGTACCACCAGTCGGGCGTAGTGGCGTAGGTCCCCACTATACCTACTAGCCTCTCGCCTGCCCAGGCCCCGTAGCTGTTGCCCCTCATCACCATGTCCGAGGCCTGGGCCCCCTTTACCTCATCCCAGCTGGCCAGCAGTGAGCTGGCGGCCTCCAGGTTGTGCTCGTCGAGGGCTGTGAAGCTGAAGCCCGGCGGGGGAGGGGAGGGCCTGAAGGAGGCGCCGTCAGCCCTCATGACGTAAAAGACCAGGGACTCGCCGAGCCTGACCCCTGAGGAAACGAGGGCGTCAACCAGCGAGGGGTCGGAGGGCGACACCCAGGCCCTCTCAACCGAGTAAATGTACGGGGAGACAGCCTCAAGGACCTTTCTCCCGCACCTGCCCCTGCAGATAACGTCAATGAACGTGTCGCCCGTGTAAGGGGACTTCATAAGGGCCACTACGGAGGGTCCCTCGAACTCCCTGACCTCCTCAAGCTCGTCAAGCCATAGGGTGCCCTCAAGGGCCCCGAGCACGAGGATTGAGGGCATGTCCATGAGCTCCCTGAGCAGCCTCAGCCCCTCATTTGTGAGCCCTGACAACCTGGAGCCCGCGTTAGCCCACCAAGTTAGGGTTTTAAGCGTCGCTGGCAGGGCCCCAGCGAAGCGTTATGACGGTGAGGTCAGTAGCGGTCATAGGCGCGGGCACCATAGGGAGGGCTATCCTGAGGGGCCTCATGAGGTCAGGGGCAGGCCTGAGGTTGATAGCGACCGCCAGGAGCGAGGCCAGCCTTGAGGAGGCCAGGAGGGCTGGGGCCGAGGTAAGCAGGGACAACGCCTGGGCTGTGAGGGAGGCGGACCTCGTGATCATAACGGTTAAGCCCAGGTCCGTGGCGGACGTGCTGAGGGAGGCATCAGCGGGGCTGGAGGGGAAGGCCCTGGTCTCCCTGGCCGCGGCGGTGTCATCGAGCTTCATAGCGTCGCTGGCCCCTAAGGCCAAGGTGATGAGGGGGATGACGAACGTAAACGTTGAGGTGGGCCACGGCTTCACCACCCTCTCGGCCGGGCCGGGGGCCGACGCTGAGGCCAGGGCCATAGCTGAGGAGGCCTTCAGCAGGCTTGGTGTCGTGGAGTGGGTTGACGAGGAGTACCTTGACGCCCTGACGGCCCTCAGCGGCAGCGCGCCTGCCTTCATAGCTGAGATAGTTGACGCCCTGGCCCTTGGGGGGATAGCGGCCGGCTTGCCGAGGGAGCTGGCCTACAGGGCCGTCCTTCACGCCATGCTCGGGACCGCCAGGTCTCTCCTGGAGAAGGGCTGGTCGCCTCACCAGCTGAGGGACATGGTCCTCACCCCCGCTGGCACTACCATAAGGGGCGTCATGGTTCTCCAGGGCAACGGCCTCAAGAGGACGCTCATGGAGGCGGTCCTGGAGGCCACCAGGAGGGCGAGGGAGATTAGGGAGGAGCTGGCCTCAGGTAAGCTTTAGTTGGCCTAAGCCATCATCATTATTTACGCTAGCTGATTTCATTAAAGTTAATAAGGGCTTCAGGACATTAGTATATTGCTCTAACCTGGTCCCGACTCTCTACTCACTGACGGCCTTGCGGAGGTGATGGCCTGAGGTGATGCGGCTTGATCCCAAGGGAGATGCTGGACCGCTCTTCGAGGCTGCTCGCTCTGACAGGCCTGGCCTGGCTGCCGCTGGCGGCATACGAGATCTACCTGGGCCTGACGAGGGGTTATTATATACTTCAGGCCGATGGCTATCACACGCTGTTTGACTCCGTTACGGCCCTCCTCTACGCCGTCCTGCTTAAGGTCGCCTACACTAGGTCGAGGAAGTACACGTGGAGGCTTTACGACGTTGAGAGCATGGCTACGATATTTGTCTCAGTGTTTGTCATCTACCTGACGGGCTCGGCGCTCCTAGAGTCCCTCCACGGAGGGCCTGTGATGCCGACCTGGACCTCATGGCTCATATGGGTGAACGCCGCTATGTCAGCGGCCGTGGCGACCCTCGAGGCCAGGTACGCGAGGCTGCTCCTCGTCAGGAGCGACGTCCTGCACGCCAGCGTGGACGCGGCCGTGGACCTTATCGCTGGAGGGGTGGTGGTCGGGGCTTACTTCAGGCTGACACCACTGATCATGGCGATGATCTTCGCCGTCACCCTCTACAACGCGGTCAGCAACTCCCTACTTGCGGCCGAGTCCCTGCTCGGGCTTGAGGTCCACGCCTCTGACCTAAGGAAGAGCGTGGAGGCCGAGCTCAGGTCAGCTGGCATCAGGCCCCTCAGGGTCTACGTGGCGAGGGCGGGGTCCTTCTACCTCGTCCAGGCAATAATAGCGTTGCCGCCGGAAACGACGCTGGCTAAGGCTTATAGGGTCAAGAAGAGGGCCGCCAAGATAATATCGTCAATGGACAGCGTACTAATAGCTGACGTGAGGGTGGTGCCCAGTTCCAGCATGTCAAGGAGACCCAGGACCCTCTCAGAGGGGTCTGAGCGCGTCCTCATCAAGGGCATGATAGCCCTTAGCGGTAGGCACTTCCCTTGACCGGGAGCCAGTTATAAGGGGGGGCTTGTGGCCCCTATCCAACAAGCATCTTTATTTAGAACATGGACGTCCTGCGCGGTTGATATGAAGCGGTCAGGATACCGCTGCACGAGAGGAACGGCCCCCTACGCGATCAAGCTGTCCAACGGGCAGGAGTTTCGCATCTGCGCTTGCGGGCTCTCTCAGAACAAGCCCTACTGTGACGGGCATCACAGGCTGACCCATGACGAGGGGCCGGGCAAGGTCTATGTCTATAGGCCTGACGGGATCAGGGTCGAGCTCATCAATTACTAGTAAGGGGTTAAGGCTTCTTCTAAGGCCCTTAGGCCTTTGACGCCTTCTTTATCTCATTTATCATCGCCTCGGCTATGCTCTCCTTGCCAGGGAACTCGCTCGGCGGCATGTAGAGGACCCTCAGGTTCGGCAGCCCTAGGGCCTGGGCCTGTGACGCCAGCCTCTTATCACCTGTGAAGAAGAGCACGGGAACCCCAGACGAGGCGAGCCTGCTCACAAGCCTCAGGACGTCAAAGTCATCTGAGGCAGGCTCAAGGTACCTCCTCTCGCTCACCCTGAGCGTCTCCTGGACCCCTCTTCCGACGACCTCGTGGATCTCCGCGTAGGGCGCCTCGCGCTCTATAACGTCAGCGTAGTACCCCCTGAACATCTGGTCCAGCACAGCTATGACCTTCCTTGCCTGCCTCTCGGCCTCCCCTAGCTGGGCTGGAGCTGTCTGGGCCGCGGTCTGGGCAGCGGCGGCCTTAGCGCCCTCGCCTCCCCTCAGCTCAAGGGTGCCCAGGGCCACTACGTCACCCTCGATGATGGCTATTGCTGCACGCCCCTTGACCAGCTTGTCCAGCTGGGCCAGGTCAGAGGCCTCTAACACCTTAGCGCCATCGCAGTCGAATACTATCAGCTTCCTGGCCACTTAGCATCATCATTAGCTCGTCAAAGTTAGATTTATATGTGTCTATGGGCTGCCTGGCAAGCGGCGCGGTGCCCAGGGCGTGGCCTCAAGCATAACTGTCGCTACGCTTGTCGAAAGGCTCATGGCAATGTCCCAGGGGGTTGAGGACGCGACGGCGTACCTTCTTCAGGGAATAGACTGGGGGTCCCCCTCACCGGAGGTCGTTGAGAAGGTATACAGGCAGGACCTCATAACCTTCAAGGACACGGTCAGCAAGGGCAAGGAGGGGCTCCTCGACTTCCTGGTGAACGGGAGGCTGTCCCTGGTGCCGTACAAGGAGTTCTTCATAGAGGCCTCCCTGCAGCTTGAGTGCGTGATGAGCAGGCTTGAGGCCGGCACGTACAGGCTCCTCCTGCTCCTAAGCATCGAGAAGGCGCCGCCGCGCGAGATACTCGACGACGTAAGGTCCCTCCTCAAGGAGCTCTACAACTCCTCAATGGTGCTGGTCGACATACAGAGGGCCAGCGAGGCCCCTCCGAGGGACCCAGCAGCCAGGAGGAAGCTCATTGATGACAAGTTCGCCAGGGCGGCCGAGTCAGAGGCGAGGGCTGACACCATATACCGCCAGGCCCTCGCAAAGATAGTGGCCAGGTACTCAGGGGAGCCCGCCAAGATGCTGATGTTCAAGGAGGTGATAGACGCGTTTGAGGACGCCGTGGACTGCGTCTACAACGCGTCAACCTATTCAAGGCTCGTAGGCCTCGGCATGTACGGCTGAGCCATGCCCAAGGCTAAGCTCGTGGGCGGCAGGGTCGTAGTGCCATCGGTTGAGGATTCAAGGCGGCTCTACGCGAGCGGCTTCTACGGCCAGCCCCTGGGGGTCGAGAAGGTCAAGGACCCATCCCAGGTCAGCTCCCCCCTCGTGCTCGACCCCCTTGAGGCCCTCTACCTTGTCGAGACGGGACAGCTTGAGGTGGAGGACGAGGACGGCAGGCCGCTGGGCTTGGAGGAGCTGGCTAGGAAGCTCAACGTGACCGAGAAGGCCTGGGGGGCCTACCTGGTCTACAGGGACCTTAGGTCAAGGGGGCTCGTGGTCAGGTCAGGCCTCAAGTACGGGGCGTCCTTCGTGGCCTACAGGAAAGGGCCTGGCCTGGAGCACGCGCCCTTCGTGATTCACTACTACCCTCCTGACGAGCCCTTCGACCCAGTCGAGCTGGTGAGGGCGGGCAGGGTCAGCCACAGCGTCAGGAAGGTCTTCGTCCTGGCCACTGCGGGCCCAGGTGCTAAGCAGCCTACTTATATAACATTTAAATGGCTTCGCCCCTAGCTTAGACCTGTGATTCAGCGAAGGTGCTAGGCGTGGGCCCTCAGGACCAGAGGCAGGGCAGGCCTCTGCAGAGAGGCCCGCCACAGGTCGGCAACAGCCAACAGAACTCGGTCGCTGAGCAGAGGCAGGAGCCAAAGCCCAAGCCCATAGGGGACAGGTGTAACCCGCTCTGCCCCTTCTTCAGGTGCGCCCAGAAGGCCCTAAGGATAACGGTTGAGCACTACAGGGGCAGGCCCGTGAAGGTGGCCATGTGCGCCATGGTAGGCGACAGGTGCGTGGGCCCCCAGTGCAGGTTCGCCTACTGTGAGAAGAGGGCGATGCTGCCTGACGGCAGGTGCGCGTTCGCCGTTGAGGCCAAGTCCAGAGCCATGAAGTCGTTTGAGGAGGAGCTGCAGGAGGAGGTTAGGCTGGCCTCCTCACTTGGCATCAAGGGGAAGAGGTTGGAGGAGTTTTAGGTCCCGTCCATCTGCGGTAGAGGTCATGTTTAACTCCCAGGGCGTCAAGGACCTTGCCGACCATGAAGTCCACCATGTCGTCTATAGTGCGGGGCGAGTGATAGAAGCCAGGAGCTAAAGGCATCACTATGGCGCCCATCCTGGCCAGGGTCAGGAGGTTCCTGAGCTCAACGACCCCTAGGGGCGTCTCCCTGAAGGCCACGACCAAGGGCCTCCTGAGCCTCAGGACGGCCAGGGCCGCTCTGGCGACTAGGTTAAGCTCAAGGCCTGCCGCCAACATGGCGACGGTCTTCATGCTGGCTGGGACTATCGCCATGCAGTCAGGGGAGCTGCTCGAGCTCGCGAGGGGCGACGTGAAGTCGTCCTCTCTGTAAACAGGCGCATACGACGATAGCTCCTTGGCCAGACCCCCCTCAGCCATCCCCTCCTCGGCCTGGGCCACGAGGTCAGCCGACCTAGTTACTATGACCCCTGTAAGCCTCAGGCCCAGCTCGGCTGAGGCCCTGACCAGCCTGACCCCGTACCTTACGCCGCTGGCCCCCGTTATGGCAACAGCGAGCGAGCCGCAGCCCATTCAGACCCCTGCACCACCTGTGTAGACTCTTATAACTGCCTTCCTCACGAGGTAGAGGGGATAAGCTATGGCTCACCCAGGAGTCAGCTACTCAGCTGTTGGCGTCAGGGTAAGGCTGGGCAGGATACTCAGGGACGGGAAGACGGTGATATTCGCCTTCGACCACGGCCTTGAGCATGGTCCCAGGGACTTCCTCCCGGAGGACAGGCTGGTCGCCAGGAACATAATACAGCAGGTCGTGGAGGCTGGCGTAGACGCGATAATGCTGCTGCCTGGCATGGCGAGGCTGACTCATGACATATGGGCCAACAGGGTGGCCCTCATAGTCAAGCTGACGGGCAAGACTGATATGAGGCCTGAGGAAACCGTGTACCTTCAGAGCAGGCTGGCAACTGTTGAGGACGCTGTTGCCCTTGGGGCGGACGCCGTGGCCGCCACAGTCTACTGGGGAAGCGAGCACGAGGACCAGATGGTTGAGACCTGGCTCTCGATAAAGGAGGCGGCGGAGGCCTACGGCCTGCCCGCCCTTCAGCTGGCCTACCCGAGGGGGAAGAGCATAAAGAACCGGTATGACCCCGAGATAGTCATGTATGGGACCAGGGCAGCGGTTGAGGTCGGCGCTGACATGATAAAGACCTACTACACGGGCTCCAGGGAGACCTTCGCCAAGGTGGTAGAGATGGCGCAGGGGATACCGGTCGTCATGAGCGGGGGAGCCGTGAGGGAGAGGCCCGTCGACTTCCTTAAGGACGTAAGTGACGTCATGGCTGCAGGCGGCAGCGGCGTGGCCGCGGGAAGAAACGTCTTCAGGGCTAAGGACATAAAGGCCATGGCGAGGGCCGTGATAGAGGTAGTCCACGAGGGCCTGAGCCCTGAGGAAGCGGCTAAGAAGTTCGGCCTCACGTGAGAGCAGGGACAACGCATGGAGAGGCAGAAGGACCTGGACGTAGTGGCTGTCGGGCACTCGCTCATAGACCTAAGGTTTACGGTTAACAAGTTCGCCGCCCCTGACGAGGAGGCTGAGATACTTGAGCAGAGCACAGGCCCTGGTGGCTCAGCTGTCAACGTGGCGCTGATAGTCTCAAAGCTTGGGGGCAGGTCCGGCATAATAACGAAGGTGGGGCTTGACCACTTTGGGAGACAGATAGTAGAGGAGCTCCTCAGGCACAAGGTCGACATATCCGGCCTGAGGGTAGGGTTTGGCTCGACGGGCTTCTCGGTGCTCATGATAGACAGGGAGGGCAACCTGATACTCTACGGCTTCAAGGGGTGCGCCGAGAGGCTGGAGCCTGACGAGATAGATGAAAAGGTCGTGGGGAGGGCTAAGTTCATTCACATAGCTAGCCTCAGGCCTGACACCTCGATCAGGGCCGCGGTCAGGGCCAAGGAGCTTGACGCCCTGGTCTCGTGGGACCCGGGCAGGAGGCTCAGTATGGCCGGGCTCAAGGCCCTAAGGGGGCTCGTGAAGTTCACCGACATAGTTGAGCTCAATAGCAGGGAGTGCGCTAACCTGACGGGCATCAGGGACCCAGTGGTCTGCGCAGCCGAGATACAGAAGGTAGGCCCTACCACAGTCATAGTTAAGATGGGCCCCAGGGGGCTCTACGCGCTCAGCGATGACTTCACGGGCTACATGCCGGCCTTCAGGGTTGACGTAGTCAGGGACTCGACGGGCAGCGGCGACGCCTTCGCGGCGGCCCTGCTGCTGAGGCTCTCGCGCGGGGACAGGCTGAAGGACGCCCTCATATATGCCCAGGCGGTTGCGGCACTTAAGGTCACCATGCTGGGCGCAAACGAGATACCTCCGCTTGAGGAGATCGAGAGGTTCCTGGCGGAGAGAAGAAAAGACGTAGAGGGAGCTATCGCGGACAGGCCTCCTCAGGAGCCCTCGGCGGGGACAAGCTCGTAAGTGAGGTAGCCCTCAGGCTCCCTCCTTACTACTTCAAGCCTGACCTTCATGCCCACCTTGAGCTTCTTCGGGTCCCTCTCCCTGACCCACGCCAGCACCTGGACCCCGTTGCTGAGCCTCGCTATGCCCACGGTGTAGTCCTGGTAGTGGCCGAAGGTGTAGGGCTTTGTGTATATCACTGTGTAGGTTATCAGCACCCCCTCCTTCGGCAGCTCGACCCACTCGACCTCGCCGTCCTTGACGCCAGGGCAGTCCACCTGGGGCGGGAAGAACACCTCGCCCGTCTGCTTACACCTGGTGGCGTAGACCTTGCCTCCGCTGAGGCCCTCAAAGAACTTCCTGGTCTTCTCAACGCTTATCAGGAACCTCAGCCTCAGCTCCCTCTGGTCGAACCACACGGCTATGTTAGTCTTAGGGTCTATTATTACTGGGACGCCCACGCTCCCCTTCATGGCGTTGGCGAAGTCCTCAAGCTGCTTAAGGTAGAGGTCCGCCTCCTCCTTCTGGGTCCTAGCGCTCATGCCCATCACCTCCCCCTCGGCTTCTCAAGGCCAAGTATGGTGACGTAGGCGTAGTGGCCCGTCCCGCCGACGTTGTGGGCCAGTGCCATGCCCTTCTTTATCGGGGCCTGCCTCCCCGGCTCCACCTTATTGAGGAGCTGCTTGGTCAGCTCAACTACCATGCTTACGCCCGTCGCCGCTATCGGGTGACCCTTGGCCTTCAGCCCCCCGCTCAGGTTGACCGGTATCAGGCCGCCTATGTACGTCTGGCCCTCCTTGACCAGCTTGTAGCCCTCGCCCCTCCTGACGAAGCCTAGATCCTCGTAGGCCATGACCTCGGCTATCGTGAAACAGTCGTGGACCTCGGCCACGTCGAAGTACCTGGCGGTGTTCTCGGCCTCAAGGCCTGCCTTCCTGTACGCCATCTGGGCGGCCAGCTGGGCCGCCTTAAGCCCCGTGAAGTCCTCCCTCTTGGAGAGGTTGGCGGTCCCGGAGGATGAGCCTATGGCATGTATCCAGACAGGGGAGTCCGTGAGCTTCTTGGCCACCTCCTCGCTGGCGAGTACGACAGCGGCGGCCCCGTCAGTTATCGGGGACGAGTCGTAGAGCTTTATGGGCCAGGCTATGTAGCGGCTCTTCATACAAGTCTCAAGGTCTATCTTCCTTGGGAACTGGGCCTTGGGGTTCATGCTGGCGTAGTAGTGGTTCTTGACGGCGACCTGGCAGAGGTCCTCCTCAGTGGCCCCGTACCTGGCCATGTAGGCCGTGGCGTAGAGGGCGTAGTAGCCGGGGAACGTGAGGCCGAAGTTCTGGAACTCCCAGAAGTAGTTCCCGGCCCTGCCTATGAACTCGACAACTGTTGGCGTGGGGCTCTCGTTCATCTTCTCAACTCCTACGGCCAGGGCTATGTCCGCCTGGCCTGAGGCGACGGCCATGTAGGCGCTGGCTACCGCAGCGCTACCTGAGGCGCAGGCGGCCTCAACCCTGTGCAGGGGCTTGCCTGTGAGGCCAGCGTACTCAGCAACTACCACTGCCGGCAGGGGCTCACTGCTCCAGCCCCCCGCGTTAGCAACTACCACATGCTCTATGTCCTTTGGCTCAAGGTTGGCAGTCTCCAGCGCCTCCCTGATGGCCTCATAGGCCAGCTCGGCCATATTGACGTCGTTCCTTACGCCGAACCTGGAGTGGCCGTAACCCACCACAGCCACGTTCCTCAAGGCGTCGCACCTCCTGGGCTAAGGAAGAGGTAGCCCTTATGGGGGCTTGTCAAGTCCTGTCAGGATGGGCTGTTGAGTCATCTTTTTAAAGGGAAATCGTATTGGGGCTATATTATCTGCTTATGAAGGAGTCATTATTGCGGCATCCTCCTCAGTAGTTAATTCCCCTTACGTTACAGATAATTCGTGGCGAGTGCCTTGGTGACCTTCGAGGACGTGAGGAGGACCCTTGAGCAGCTCTACGCCAAGGCGTCAGAGGCCCTGCCGGAGATCAAGGGCTGGGACAAAGTCTATCAGTTCTCCGTGGCCGGCCTCGGGGACTTCTACGTCGAGATAAAGGGCGGCAGGGTCAACGTGGTCCGGGGCAAGCACCCGAGCCCGATAGCGACCCTGTCGACCTCGGCTGAGGTTTTTGAGAAGATAATGAGTGGTCAGCTCGACGCCATGAAGGCCTTCCTGGCGGGCCAGCTCAAGATAACGGGTAACGTGCTGGACACCATGAACCTGAAGAGGCTCATAGACGCGGGGCTCGGTAAGAGCTGAGGTCAACGTAGCTGGGACCGTCAACCCTGGCGACCAACCACCCCCTCGCTCTTTTTGCTATCGCTGACATCAGGTCTAGGGCCGAAAGTATACCGGAGTCGCGCCCGTTGACCAGGAGGAGGTGGGCCCTCAGCCCCTCCTCAATAAGCCTTGGGCCCAGGCCCAGGGCTCTGTAGCCGCCCACCAGGAGGGCCTCAAGGACTTTCCCTGCGGCGTCCCGAAGGCCCTGCTGCCTCGCTATGAGGAGCGCCACCTCAGCCTCACCCCAAGGGTCAGGCTCAGACCAGGCGGCATTGTCAGTCCCCAGCCCCAGCGTCACGCCAGCCGTGAGGGCCTCAGCGACAGGCGGCGGCCTGAGGGAGTGCCACATGTTGCTCCTGGGGCACATCACGAGCCCTATGCCGGCTTCAGCGAGGGCCTCGAGGTCCCCCCTTGAGAGGTAGGTCCCGTGGACGACGGCCGTGAACCTGGCAGCTATGGCGATCTCTAGGTCCTCCATGGCCCTGTTAATGGGGTCCTCCGCCACGTGAGTCAGGGAAGGTCTATGCTTTGCGGCGAGCTCGGAGACGAGGCTTGGCGGGTAGTCGAGGGGGCTTGAGAGCCCGAGGCCCGAGCATCCCTCAGGGAAGCCGGGGCCGGGCGTACCAAGCACCAGGACATCCATGTCCTTGGGCAGGGAGGCCCTGGCGAGCTGGGCCTCGGCGCAGCCAGCGCCTCCTCCCTCCCTGAAGTCCGCCAGGAGGCCCACGCCGCGCGCGTACGCGGCCCAGTAGGTCCTCGCTATTGAGGCGACGGTCTCGGCGTGCCCCAGGGAGCCCAGGAGCCTGTACTTGAGGCCCTCAGGAGGGGCTACAAGGTCGTGGAGCCCAAGCTCAGGCCCGAACTCGGGGAAGGCGCCGTCAGCGCTGTGAACGTGGGCGTTCGCAGGCTGGGGCAGCGCCACAGCCCACGACCCCCCAAGGGAGTCAGAGGGGCACGAGCCCCAGCCCTCTATGGACTCCACCAGGCCGTCAGCCGAGACGCCTATGCAGGCGCCCTGCCTAGGCTCAAGCCCCTCGCCGACGAGGGCCAGCGAGGCCCTGATGTACATGTCCCTCAGCGAGACCTTAAAGTCCCTGACCTTTAAATAGGGCTTAGGCCAAGGGAGGAGGGCGTGGGATGTCTTACATTGAGAAGATGAGCAGGCTTGTAGCCCTCAACCAGCTCTACATACTGATCTACAGCGTGCTGGCGGCCATAATTGGTGTTAACATCTACCTCTTCCTCCTGGTGTTCGTCTTCATAGCCATAAGCATGATAGTCCAGAGCGTCGTGACGAGCAGTAACCTGAACGAGAAGGGCAGCTATGTGCCTGAGATACTCTCAGGCAAGAGGCTCTTCCACGAGGACAACACGAGGGCCATACAGACGAGGGACCAGCTGATATACCTTGACCTGCAGGAGCAGACAAAGTTCTCCCTCTACACAACGCTCGGCGTCCTGATAGGCCTGGCGTACTTCTTCGCGCTGTGGAAGTACATACCCGACCTCGCGTCCTTCGTAGCGCTGAAGCTCTACGGCTCCTCCGCCCTCAAGTCGCTGCCCATCTGGGAGGCCAGGCTTGCCCTCTTCCTAGCCTTCCTGGCCTACTTCGAGGGCTACTTTGCAATAAACCAGGGCATAATGATGTGGGCCCTGAGCAGAGTCAAGAAGCTCCCGGCCCTCAACATACCCACCTCCTACATAGTCACGGACAAGGGGGTAGTCATAAAGGGCCTGGTAACGACCAAGGGCGTGAAGTTCCCCCTGCCTCCTGACGTAAGGCTCAACATGGACAAGAACAGGAGGTTCGTGGAGCTCGTGAGGGACGGGAGGAGGACTGTGACCAAGCTGAGGCTCTACACAAGGAACCCGGAGAAGCTTTACGATATACTTAGGAGGGTCGCCCTGGCCTCCTCCCAGCAACAGGAGGGCTGAGCGTACTTACTTCTCCTTAAAAGCGTTTTCAGCCGGAGAGGACCATGACTCCTAAAAAGAGGTCCCCGCAACAGGTGCCAAAGGCTGATGGGCGCGTCACGGGACGAGCAGGTATATGCGCTGCTGAGGCCGTACGTGGCGG
>Ga0315272_10000178_pt1 | contig 29845 bp, 27 predicted proteins | sample C3_middle_MG_FD_203918 | JGI IMG/M metagenome (GOLD analysis project Ga0315272, IMG submission 203918) | Sediment microbial communities from Yellowstone Lake, YNP, Wyoming, USA - C3_middle | ecosystem: Environmental > Aquatic > Freshwater > Lake > Sediment | place: USA: Wyoming | collected...
ACTCAACGGCCCCATCGTACTCCCCTTTGCGCTGGACGTTCAGGAAGATCTGGCCGGCTTCGGTGAACTTGATGCTGTTGCCCAAGAGGTTGGTCAAGATCTGCTGGAGGCGAAAGGAATCGCCAATAAGGAATTCTGGAACATCCGGCTCGATATGACAGAGCAGTTCCAGTCTTTTTTCCTGCGCCCGAACAGCCAGCTCCTGGGTCGTGTCCTCGATGGTTTCCCGCAGATTGAAGTCGCTGTTGGTGATGTCCAGCTTGTGCGCCTCGATCTTGGAAAAATCAAGGATATCGTTGATAACCTGGATGAGGCGGTTGGCTGAAAGGTCAATGGTTTCAAGGAAATCGCGTTGTTCCTCGGTCAGTTCGGTTTGCAGGGCTAACTGGGTCATGCCGATAACCCCGTTCATGGGGGTGCGGATTTCATGGCTCATGTTGGCGAGAAATTCGCTCTTGGCTTGGCTGGCTGCTTCCGCTGCTTCCTTGGCAATAATGAGATCGTGGGTTCGTTCCTCGACCTTTTTTTCAAGGCCGCTGTGCGCCTGGGTAAGGGCCTGGTCTCGAAGCTCAATTTCATGGAGCATTTCATTGAAGCCTATGGTCAGGGCACCGATTTCGTCATTGTTTTTTACCGGGGCCCGCAAGGAATAGTCCTGGTTGCGCGTAATCCCGCGAATGGTTGCGGCAAGCTGTTCGATGGGTTTGGTAAAGATCCGCTGAAGTTTTCCCGTGATGAGCCAGACGAGGAAAAAGGTTGTTCCCATGACCACAAGGGCCACCAGGATATAGCGTTGGATCAGAACCTGTTCGTCGTGGAGATCGGAGCGGGCAAAGACCAGGCCCACGGTTTTGCCTTGGAGTTTTATTTCTGTGAGGAAATCGACGGAATTCTCACCAAAAACGGGGGTATTGAGGGGGATGGATGGCGGCCGAAAACTGTTTGCGCCTGTGCCATAGGTGGCAAAGACCCGCAGGTCCGGGGTGAGGACGGCGGCGTACTTGATGCCGGGTTCGGCGCGGAGGGCCAGCAGGGTTTCGGTGGCGGCATCTGGGTCGGAAAAAACCACGGCGGATGATGCGTTTTCGGCAACGGCTTTGGTCAGCACGGCCAGATTTTTTGCCAGGATATGTCTGAAGGTGTAAAAATCGTAGGCAAACATAACGCTATTGACAAAAAACAGCACGCCGCCGGTAACGAGCATGATTATCAGCAGAAGCTTTTTTCTGATGGGAAGCGCGTTAAAATATTCCATGTTCCCCCGGTGTTTCCTGGTTCTGGCGCAGGCGCGAGGTTATGGTATTGGGGCCGGTGGCGCGGATGGGCCTGTCGTAATCGGTTGCAGATTGTTCGGGGGCAACGGCCAGCATGAGAAGCCGCGAGCTGATCTTGAGATCGGTTTTTTCCGTTGAGCCCGAATTGATCTGAAATTTGATCTTTGCTCCCTTTTGCACAAAGTTGATATCGCCGCCCAGGGTGATGAAGTTTTTCTCCTCCCCCACGGTGATTACCGGTTTTCCCTTGAGCTGGGCCAGCACCCTCGGCAGGTCGGCATTTTTATAGGACTCCAGGAAAAAAACCATATGCGCCTTGCCAAGATCCTCAATGGAGTTGGTGGTGATAATTTTTAAGGGCCGGGCGCCGATAGAGCTGTTCTGCAAGGCATGTTCGATGGTGTGTTCTTTGCCCCCGCCACCGACAAGAACCAGGATAAAAGGGCTGTTGGGGGCATCAAAGGAACGGTCCGGCCATTTGATGAAATTGAAAAAATTGTAAAGAAATCCAGCCTTGAGTTCGTACTCTTCATAGTCCGCCCCATATGCCTTGGCAAAAGGCAGGCACAGAAAAAAGCACAGGAGCGCGAACATCGCGAAGAGGCGCGTGCTGCCTTGGGTTGTCTGTCTCTCTGAAATACCAGTCGCCATGGACTCTGCCTAGAAGGTCATGCGTGCTTGCGCATACACGCTGCGCGGAATTTCTGAGGGGATGATGTTGATGTACAAAGAGCCAAATTCGGGTTGGGCGTTATCCAGCAGGTTGCGGCCCACCAGGGAGAGTTCCAGCGCGGGGTTGACCTGCCAGCCGACCCGGGCGTCGAACGCGACATAGCTGCCGATGCCATAGGTCGGCAGATTGTCCACATACCGCAGCCAGGTGTCCAGGGTGACGTTGTTGCTTAGATTCATCATGGATCGCAGGGAGATCTGGTTGCGGGGGCTTTCCCCTTCGGCATCCTCGCCAGCATACAGGCCCTGGCCGGTTTCCTGCAAATCCATGCGCAGGAAGGTGTAGGCCAATTGCAGCCGCCACCAGTCCAGGGGTTTGGCGTCGGCTACCAGCTCGAAGCCGTAGGTGCTCCCCTCCATGGTGTTGCCGTCTTTATAGTCGAGCTGATAGAGGTAAGCCGGATTGCCGGTGGGGGTTATGAAAGAGCCTCCTGCCAGGGGGATTGTTCGCAGTCGATTGTAGTCGTTGAAAAAGGCGGTGAGATCGAAGGCCAGCTTTTCATGGACCTGGGTCCGGTAGCCGATTTCGTAGGCCGTGAGTTTTTCGGACTTGAACTCCTCGTTGCCGCTGATGGTAATCTCCGTTAATCCTGGAGGAAGAAGGGAAAGAGGGGCTGGAAGCATCACATTGGGAACAATGGCGCTACTGATCCGGACATCGCGATCCGCCTGCGAGGGGGTCCGCACCGCCTGACTCACTGCGGCCCAGAAGGTATGGTGCTTGTGCGGCGTAAAAAGCAGGCGCCCGCTGGGTTGGACCTCGTAGCCGGTGTAATCGTTGTGCTCGAACTTGCTGCCCAGGGTGAGGCGGAAAAGGTCTTCGACCAAAGTGATCTCGTCTTGGACAAAGGCGCTGAACAGCATATCAGTTCTACTGGTCGGAGCAAAAGCGATGGTCTGGCTGTTTTCCAGGGTGTTATGGCTGTAGCGGTAACCCAGGCCCCAGGTAAGCTCCTGCTTCGTTGTGGCCTGGAAGCGGTGCTGGAATTCGATGTCCGCCGTGCCCCGGTCGTCGCCCAAAACTCGGTCATTGTTTCGCTCTCGATCGTAATAGGCCTGAAGCGACATCTCCGAGTTGTCCCTTTCTTTTTTGCTCAACCGGGTCAGAAGATTCCCGCCCCTGACGTTGCTGGGGTTGACGATATTGGTCGAGAGGTATGGGCTGGTTGCGTCGGGGATGTTCGTTGTGGCGTCGGAATACCCGTTGAAGCCATCGCCCTGGACGGTGAAGGAATAGGGGGAATCCGGGGCGGCGACGCTGTCCAGGCGGAAGCCGCCGCGCGCTTGGTGCCAGTCGTCATTTGCCTTGCTGCCGTCGGTTGCTTCCAGATCGCTGCGGGAGAAATTTTTCCCATACACCCGGTAGGTGGTGTGGTCATTGATTCTGGTGCCATAACGGACAGAGCCGAACCCGTTTTCCTCGGTGCCGGTTCCCGCAGTGAGCAGCCCGCCCTGGGTGTCCGCCGAATGTTTGCTGATGACATTGATCACGCCATTGACCGCGTTGGCGCCCCAGAGGCTGGCCCCAGGACCTCGGATCACCTCGATCCGTTCGATGTCATCGAGCATGGTGTCCTGGGTGTCCCAGAGGACTCCGGAAAAAAGCGGGTTATACATGGTCCGGCCATCCATGAGCACCAGCAGTTTGTTGGAGGAAAAGCCGTTGAAACCCCGGCTGCTGACGGCCCATTTGTTGGCATCTATCCTCGCCACCTGGAGGCCGGGCACCATGCGCAACACCTCGGGGATGGTGGTGGCGCCCGAGCGCTTGATGTCTTCCTGGTTGACCACAAAAACTGCGGCGGCCGCATCGCTGGCCTTTTCGGCTTTTTTGGAAACCGAGGTGATTTCCACGGCAAGCAGCTCTTCCAGGGAAAGCGCGGTGATGTTGGAGTGCGCCGCCCAGCAGGGTTGGCTGCTGGCCATGAGGATGGAGATTGCCGCAAGACCGGTTGCCGCTGTGCGGGATAAAATCCGTTTTCTTCTACGGAGTGAGCGGATGGCTGCCATGGCTATACCTCTCTTTGTGGCCCTACGGCTATGTCTTGTGGAAGCAATAATAAAATTCTACTCTTTTCCCGCAGGCCTGGCAAGCGGGAGAAAGATGCTCGGCGCAAGGGGATGTGCGTTGATAGTTTCATTGGATCACCTTGGTAGCCAGGCGTAGCAGCTTGGAGCTGAGATTCAATCTATTACTGCGGGCGGCTGCCAGATTGGCCTCGAAGGTCACCTTGTTTTGGTCCATGCTCATGTTGAGGGCGACGCCCTGGAGCGCGGCGTCTTGGGAGTCGGCCACGGTCAGCACCGGCTTGTCGCTCAGATTGTCGAGTACGCGTCGCAGGTTGCCGATCACCGGATGGGTGATGAACACGACCTGACAACTTTGCAAGCCATCCACGCTGTTGACGCGCTTCACCGCCAGGTTGCGGGCGCCGACGCTCTTGCCCTGTATTTTGTCCAGGTTCTCGCCAAAAGGGTCTGGGCCATAGACGCACAGATTGATGGTGTTTCCTACCTCGGCGGGCCACTCGGTGAACGCCAGGAAATTATACAGAAAGGCCGCCTTGATCTGATACTCGGCCAGGGTCTCGGCATGCGCCCACGACGGGTAGCACAGCAAGCCAAGCACCCAGAAAATGAGGCGAAGCCCTGTGTTCCTCCCCGCCTTGCGCCAGGTGGAAAAATGATGGCGGCAGGAAGACATTAGAAGCGGTAATCCATTTTAAGCCAGGCGCTTCTGCCGTCTTGATCCAGACGGGTTTGCCAATTGGAGTCGGCGCCAGGGTGCTGGTAGTGTTGGTTGAACAGATTGCGCAGCCCCAGGGATACCTCCATCCCCGTGGCCCACTTGTCGGCAAGCAAAGTCAGGTGGGAAAGCCAGTAGCCATCGAGGGAAGAATTATCGATGGCCTTGCGGCTTGCGTCGTACTGGAGTTCGTAGCCCAAACGCAGACCCTCCCACGGCAGGGGGCTGGAGAAAAGGAGCTTGCCCAGCCATTGCGGGGCATTTGGCAAATCGACGCCGTCGACATAAGCGATCTCCTGATACGACACACTGCCGCGTGTGCGACCGCCCCAGCCCCAGCGCTTGTCGGCGGACAGCTCCACCCCGTCGGCCTTGATCTTGTTGCCGGATTGGTATTGCGGCAGAATACCGCCGACCGGGTCGATGCCCAGGGTTATGATGTCCTGCATGCTCCAGTGGTAGATCGAGGCGCGCACGCTGAAATCGCGGGCCAGTCGGTGATCCATGACCAGTTCCGTGGTATCGATGGTTTCGCCCTTTAGGGCGGGATTGGCAATCTGTGATGAGCCATCGCCGTAGAGCCGCTCATAGGCATTTGGGGCACGATGGGCCTGGCCGTAGAGGGCCTTGAGCGTAGTCGCAGGGGTGGTTTGCCAGATCAGCCCGGCGCGCGGGCTCAGTTTGGTGCCGGTGATATCGTTGCGGTCCACCCGCATGCCCAGGGTGGTGGACCAGGCGTCGCTGAGGCGCCATTCGTCCTGGGCATAGACCCCGGCGCGATACCCCGAATCCTTGATTTCGGTGTCCAGGCCCAGGGTGGTGCGGTCGTCATTGGTCTGGTCGATGCGGGCATTGTCTTGGTATTCCAGGCCCAGCATGAGCTTGTGGTCGGTGAACCCCGAGTACAGGGAGCGCAGTTCTGCGCCACGCCAATTACTGGCGCCGGTGGTGTAATTGGGCTTGCCTGTGTAGGTGAAGATACTGTCAAAGCGTTCCTGGCCCAGGAACAGGCGACCCAGCACATTGAGCGTGTTGCCGACGAAGTTGTCCTGATAATGCAGTTGCGTCAGCGTATAGATGTCGCGCTCAAACTGCCCCGTCGGCGGGACATCGGAATTATAGGCTGCCGTGGGGTCGTCCTTGCGCCGATCGCCGTAGGCGAAATCCAGGGCCCAGGGGCCGCGGCTGACACGGGTAAAGATCTCCTTGTCCTTCTCGCCATCCTGGCCGACCACAAGGCTCTCCCCGGAGCCCGCAGCCGAGAAGTCCATGAGCAGATCCTCGCCCCGGGCGTGCATGCCCGAGGCGGACACCAGCACATCGACGCCGTTGTTCAGCACCTTGCCCCAACTGATCCGCCCTTCCCCAAGCGACTGGGGGCTTTGCCAACCAGCGGACAGCTCGCCGCCGTCAACCTGGGCTCCGGTGCGGGTGATCACGTTGACCACCCCGAACATGGCGTTTTGGCCATAGACCGCGCCGCCAGGGCCAGCAACGAATTCGATGCGCTCGATCAGGTCCAGGTCCAGGGGAAAGTCGCGGCCGAAACCGGCGCCGTCATACACCAAATCATTCACGCGATTGCCGTTGATGGCCAGCAGCACCCGGGTGTTAAAATCTCCGGGCAGGCCGAAACCCCGGGCGCCCAGATAGGAGTATTGCCGGTCGTAGGTGGTGTGAATGCCGGGCAGGCTGGCCAAGGCCTGATCCAGCGTGCGCCAGCCAAAGGCCTTGATCTCGTCGCGGGTGATGATGCTGACCGAGGCAGCCACCTCGGATTGTTTCTGTTCGTACTTGGAGGCGCTGGTCACCGTGGCCTCCAGTAACTGCTCCAGGTTTAACTCGGCCAGTTCGGTGGCGGCCTGGGCAGGCAACGCAAAGGCAAGGATCAGTCCGACGGTGAAGGGGATGCTGGAAGGGGTGGCCATAAAATTGCCTCGAGGAGGTTGGGGTTGGGGACAATACCGCTGAACACTATACAATTACTTGTACATTTTGCCCAGCAACTCTGGCAAGCGAAAGAGGCGATGGGCAGATGATTTTTAGCGAGGAAAAGGCAGGGGGGCACCGGTGGCGCAGGATTCCGTAACGGCACCGGGAGCCTTGTGAAAATGAAAAAAGAAAGCCTGGCTTTTTGTCCGGGGTTTTGAGTACTTTGTTTTCTGCGCAAAAGAGAAGGGAGAAGACATGAAACAGAAAGCTTCGGTGATCAACATCATCTGGCTGTCCATGGTCGTGCTGGCCACGGTGACGGCCAGCTATACCAACCGGATGGACGCCCTGACCAAGGCCTCGTTCGAATCGGCCAAGGATGCGGTGGTCCTGGCCATCGGCCTGATCGGTCCCATGGCCCTCTGGCTGGGGATCATGAAGGTGGCCGAGGCTGGGGGACTCATGCGGATCGTGGCCCGGTGGGTGCGGCCCCTGATGGTGCGCCTGTTTCCTGACGTGCCCCACGACCATCCGGCCATGAGCGCCATGATCATGAACATGGCGGCCAACGCCCTGGGCCTGGGCAACGCGGCCACGCCCATGGGGATCAAGGCCATGCAGGAGCTGGAAAAGCTCGCCCCGGAAAAGGGCACGGCCACTAACGCCATGTGCCTGTTTCTGGCGATCAACACCTCCAGCGTCACCCTGCTGCCCCTGGGGGTGATCACCATCCGGGCTGCGGCAGGCGCAACAAGCCCGGCTGCCATCTTTATCCCTTCGCTTATCGCCACCACCTGTTCCACTATTGTGGCCATTGTGGCAGCCAAGATGCTGGCCCGCAAAAACAGCGGGCTGGAACCGGTCATGGTGCCGCAAACCTATGCGGCAAGCGAATCAGAGATCGAGGCAGAGTGCGCCGAACCGGAGCTGTTCCCGCCGAGTACGACCGGGAAATGGTTCATCGGGCTGTTGGTTACTGTTTTTGCGGGGGGAGCGGTGTATCAGCTGAGCAGCGCGACAGAGCCGCTGGCCTTTTCCGCAGACAGCCTCAACAGCCTGTCCAGTTGGCTGATTCCGGCCTTGATCTCCGGGCTGCTGATCTTCGGCTATCTGCGGGGGGTGCGGATCTATGAAACCATCACCGACGGGGCCAAGGAGGGTTTTACCACGGCCATGCGGATCATTCCCTTCATGGTGGCGATCTTTGTCGCCATCGGCATGTTCCGGGCCAGCGGCGCCATGGATATCCTGGTTTCCGTCCTTTCGCCCCTGACCTCTGCGGTGGGCATGCCGGCCGAGGCCCTGGCCATGGGCCTGTTGCGGCCCCTGTCCGGCAGCGGCTCCTTCGCCTTCATGAGCGAGATCATCAAGCAATCGCCGGACAGCCTGCTTTCCGCAATGGTTTCGGTCATTCAAGGCTCCAGCGAAACCACCCTCTACGTGCTCGCCGTTTACTTCGGCGCCATCGGCATCCGGCGCACACGGCACGCCCTGCCCGCCGCGCTCTGCGGTGAAACCGCCGGGCTTATTGCTGCGGTGACGGTCTGTAATCTCTGGTTTTAAGGATGGTCGCGGCTATTTGCCCAGCACCGTATTCTTGAATTTTTCCAAGTCGGTGCGCTCCATGAAGCGGGCGGTGCGTTCCAGTTTGCGGGCGTTGGCCGCGTAATGGCGGAGGCATTTTTCCGCCAGGGCCACCACCTCATCATCATTTAAATCCTGGGCGATGATGTCGCCAATCCTTGGCAGCCCTCCACCGTTGCCGCCAAAAATCAGGGTCCAGCCGTTCTTCTTGCCGAACACCCCGACATCCCGGACAAAACTCTCGCAACAGTTCATGGAGCAGCCGGAAACACCGAGCTTGGTTTTGGCGGGGAGCGGGATGGTCATCAGGACCTCCAGCTTCTTGCCCAGGGCCGGGGAATCCTGTCTGCCGAACTTGCACCAGTGCACGCCGGGGCAGGCTTGAATGTAGTGGATGCCCACCGGTTTTTTGGGACCGTCTGCTTGGCCGAAATCCTGCCAGATCGCAGCCGCCGCCTCGGGGGTGTGACCGCCGATGGCGATCCGCTGGGCTGAAGTGAGCTTGAGCAGCGGGATATTGTGCTTGCGCGCTGCCGCCGCAACGGCTTCGAGATAGTCTGGGGTGACAAGGCCCATTTTGGGTCCGGGGAGAATGTTGTAGGTCTTGGGATGTTGGTCTGACATGGGGCGTCCTCCTGAGTTAAGATTCTTTGGTAATCTATTCCCCATTGTCCGTGAAAACCTTGACCCAGGTCAAGGGGCGTAGATTTTTTTCAAAAAAATCATGGGCTGGCCCGGTCTTGACTTCCGACGGGGATACGGGTAAATGAGCATTGTGTCGCCGCAACGCAGCCTGAATCCAGAGGAGAAAAAATCATGTTCAATATATTGGTGCTGGCCACGACAAATAAGGGCAAGCTCAAGGAGTTTAAGGAGCTGCTCAAGGATTTTCCAGTGGAGATCAGGAGCCTGGCCGATTTTGGCCCCATCCCCGAGGTGGTTGAGGACGGCGCAACCTTTGACGACAATGCCTACAAAAAGGCGCATTTCACCGCCAAGGTTTTGGGGCTGCCCTGTATCGCCGATGATTCCGGGCTGGCGGTGGAGGCCCTGGATGGTGCTCCCGGCGTGTATTCCGCTCGCTATGCCGGGGAAAAAGCCCGCGATGTGGAGAATACCGCCAAGCTGCTCAAGGACATGGAAGGCGTGGCCAACCGCAAGGCTGCCTTCCACTGTGTCATCTCCATCGCCGTGCCTTCCGGCCCGGCTCTGACCTACGAGGGAACCTGCGAAGGCGAGCTGCTCACCGCACCCCGGGGCGAGGATGGTTTTGGCTACGATCCGATTTTCTTCTATCCTGAGCTGGGTAAGACCTTTGCCGAATTGACCATGGAGGAGAAAAACAAGGTGAGCCACCGGGGCCGGGCCATGGCCGAGATGGCCGCCGAGTTCGATCAGGTACTCAAGTGGGTGAAACAGCGGCTGACTGAGGAAAAACCGGCTAAGCCGGACCATGAGCAGTTTGAGCACAACGACTGGTCCGAAGAGATCATGGTACGTGAAGTGAAGTAGAGCTTAGTTGCTCCTCAGGGGGCCGGGCCTCTACTCCCCTCGCCCACCTGTGGGAGAGGGGCTGGGGGAGAGGGCGATTGCCCTCCGTATCTGCTCCAACACCCCTTCTAACTGCTGCATGATTTCGTGGTTCCAAAAACGCAATACCGTATAGCCTTGGCTACACAACCAAGCATCTCGATGCTGATCATATTCCGCCTGTTCGGCGTGTTGACCGCCATCGATCTCAATAATCAGTTGCCGTTCCACGCAGACAAAGTCCACGATAAAGCGACCCATGGGTTTTTGCCGCTTGAATTTCAAATCCATGAAACGATGTGCCCGCAGGTGATACCACAGACGCTGTTCCGCTTCGGTCTGGTTGGCGCGTAGTGTCTTGGCGTTGAGGAACTTTTTCAGTGATCATTGACCCTCTCCCCCGGCCCCTCTCCCACAGATGGGCGAGGGGAGTCTCTGTAAGTGAATCTCCCCGTTTTTTTCAACATATTCTATCCCAGACCCTGCCAGCTGCTTGAAAAGTGGCCTGCCAAAGAGAAAAAACTCCATCTCCAGCGAAATCCCTGTTTTTTGGGCAACCTCGGCCCTGATGGCCAGATCGGCACGCACCAGCTCGCTGAGGCGGGCGAGATCCTCCGTCCCGTCGTCTTGGGTGAGCAGCTCGGTGAAGACCCGCCCCGGACATGCCTGTTCATGGCGGGCGATCTCCGCAAGGATCGGGTCGCTGGGGTTGATCAGGTCGGTGCGGCGCAGGGTATTCTGGTAGATGGTGGCCAGGAGCGCCTCGGGCTGCCAGCACTGGAGAATCTTGCAGGTTGCGGGGCGGTGCGCATAGATGGTGCAGGCGTTGCCTGCTTCGGCAAAGAACAGGCAGGTCCAGCCATTCCCCTGTCCCCGGATCTTGAGCAATTCCACAGGCACTGGCTCAAGCCTAGCGGTGGCTGGGTTGTACCCTAGCTCCCCTTGCCGGATGGTGACCAGCTGATCGTGCCGGATATGGCCTTGGCGGATAAGGTCGAGATCCTCCCGGCTCAGGGCTGGTCCGCCTTTTCGGCAACAGGTGCCGCATTGTTTGCAATGTTTGGTATCTGTCATGTTCTAGGAGTAAAATGGGAAGGGGTATTCCGGGCGCAATATGATCCATGCCAGATAGGTGTTGGGCTCATTGTTAGCCTGTTCGTGAATGAATAATTCCGTTATCCGGTTATATGTTTCTATGTAAATAATTTTTTTCATGATTGGCAGCTGCCTGTTTTTATGTGAAAAAAATTATCCTGGCTCTTCCCATGTTCTTCCATTTCGCCTCTCCTGGCATGGCCCTTGCGTATATACCAAAGCAAAGCGGGGCATGAAATGATTCTGCGCCGCCCATGACATCCGGGACAGGAGGTCGGCCATGAAGAAAATACTCTGCAGCGAAAAAAAAGGAACAGCCCCGATTGTTGTCGTGGCCTCTGGCAAGCTAGCCGAAACCTGCTGGTTTGTCAGCTCCTTTGTCCTCTCGCTGCTCATGGGTCCTTTCGCCGCCCTGCCCGCCATGATCGCGATTTTTTCCCTGAAAGTCGATGGGCCCATGCCCATGGAAATATCTTAATAACGAGGCTCCACCATGAACGCACCGTCCCCGACATCTGAAACCTCTGCCCCCATCTTTGGTCATCCATTGCTGGCCGATGACCAGGCCGTCCTCACCATCAGCGCTGCCGCCGAGATGCTGGGCGTTACCCCCCGCACCCTGCGGATGTACGAGCAAGACGGGCTGCTGGCTCCTGCTCGCCATGGCAAGTGGCGCTATTACAGCCTGGACAACCTGAAATGGGTTTCCTGCCTGCGCACCATGATTCACGAACATGGCATCTCTCTGGCCGCCATCCACAAATTGCTGCAATACACCCCCTGTTGGAACATTGCCGGTTGCTCTTTTGAGAAACGCAAGCTCTGCACGGCCTTCATGTCCAGCGGTCTGGTGCCAAAAAAGATCGACCGATTGGGCGGCTTGCCCGGCGACCAATCAATCTCCGCCTGATTGCTTGCATCCTTCACCCCGCATCGTGTACAAAGTAAGCAGTCACAGGGCACCGCATCTCCTTTGTCATCGGCCTGTTCGCATACTTGGTGTATAGCGAACAGGCCTCTTTCGCGGATCTGCAGTGCCCTGTAACCACTTACGGTTTGTCTTGCCCGTGATCAGTTATTGTACAAAGTGTAGAAAAACAACCCGGAGGTACGCCTTGAACCAATTTTACAAGAACCTGTCCATCTGGCTGGTTATCGCCCTGGTGGGCCTGCTGCTGGTCCATCTTTTTAATCCCGCCGGTGAGCCGATCAACCAGATCAGCTACAACGATTTTCTGGAAAGCGTCAACACGGGTAAGGTGAGTAAGATCACTATCAGAGAAAATGTGGCCGAGGCCCAGGATCTGGTGGGCAACCGCTTCCAGACCGTGCTGCCGGATAGCCTGGAGCAGGTGCAGCCCTTTATGAAGGAGGGGATCACCCTCCAGATGGAAAAGAAGAAAGAGCCCCATTGGCTGGTGAGTATCATCGGCTCCTGGTTGCCCATGATAGTGCTGGTGGGTCTGGGCCTCTATTTCATGCGCCAGCAGCAGGGCGGAGGCGGCAAGGGCTTGATGACCTTCGGCAAGAGCCGGGCCCGCCTCATCGAGGGCGAGGAATCCAAGATCACCTTTGCCGACGTGGCAGGCATCGAAGAGGCCAGCGACGAGTTGGGCGAGATCGTTGATTTTCTCCGCGACCCTGGTATCTTCACCCGGGTGGGGGCCAAGATTCCCAAGGGCGTGCTGCTTTCCGGCGAGCCGGGCACGGGCAAGACCCTGTTGGCCCGCGCCATTGCCGGGGAGGCCCAGGTGCCGTTTTTCTCCATCAGCGGCTCGGATTTTGTCGAGATGTATGTGGGCGTCGGTGCGAGCCGGGTGCGGGATTTGTTCAAGGAGGCCAAGAAAAAGGCGCCCTGCATTATCTTTATCGATGAGATCGACGCCGTGGGCCGTCAGCGCGGAGCAGGAAGCGGTGGCGGCAACGACGAGCGCGAGCAGACCCTGAACCAGTTGTTGGTCGAGATGGACGGCTTTGAGGCCAACGCCGGGGTCATCATCATTGCCGCCACCAACCGGCCCGATATCCTGGATCCGGCCCTCAAGCGGCCGGGCCGCTTTGATCGGCAGATTATCGTGCCCCTGCCCGATGTGCGGGGCCGGGAGAAGATACTCAAGGTGCATGCCTCTAAGGTCCAGCTGGATACCGATGTGGATATGTCCATCATTGCCAAGGGCACCCCTGGTTTTTCCGGGGCCGAGCTGGCCAACATGGTCAACGAGGCAGCCCTGATGGCGGCCCGTTTTGAGGTGGGCAGAATCTCCATGGCCCTCATGGAAAAGGCCAAGGACAAGGTGATGATGGGGGCGGAGCGCACCAGCATGATCCTCACCGCCAAAGACAAGGAACTCACCGCCTATCACGAGGCAGGCCATGCCCTGGTGGCCCGGCTGCTGCCCGGCACCGATCCGGTGCATAAGGTGACCATCATCCCCCGTGGCCGCGCCCTGGGTTTGACCATGCAACTGCCCACCGACGAGAAGCACTCCCAGTCCCGCTCCTGGCTGATGAATAACCTCTGTATCCTTCTGGGCGGGCGGGTGGCCGAGGAAATCGTCTTTGGCGACGTCACCACCGGTGCGGGCAACGACATCGAGCGGGCCTCAAACATCGCCCGGAAGATGGTGTGCGAGTGGGGAATGAGCGAGGCCATCGGCCCCATGAACTTTGCTGGTCCCGATGAGTCCGGGCGGAGCAGGCAAGCATACAGCGGGGAGACGGCGGTGCGCATCGACCAGGCCGTGACCGGGTTGGTGACCGAGGCCAGGGAGACGGCAACTAGGCTGCTCAACGAGAATCGGGCGATTTTGGAGGCCATGGCCAAGGATTTGTTGGAGAAGGAAACCATTGGCAGCGAGGATATTGAGCGGTTGATGGCGGCTGGCTGATAATTACGAAGATGGCTATGAGCATTTGGGGCGGCAGGGAGACACTCCTGTCGCCTTTTTTGTTGTTCCCTCTTTCTTCTTTTGCGTGCCCAAAAGAAGAAACAAGAAAAGGGCACCCGTGTCACTTGTCCCGCCGAAGGCGGGATGCCCTGCGCTCCTCAAAGCTGCCGGGATGTTGCAAACTCGCTGCGCTCAAACAGTGCAACCTCCCTTTTCGGCAGCTTTTCCGGTGCTCGGCGGCGTGCCAATGGGAATTCTCTCCCATGCTATCCGTCTTTCAGGTTCTCCTTGACAGGTCTGGTCCGGCAAGGGTAGGAATCTGGTTTGAAAAAATCACCGGGCTGCCCCGGTTTCTTATTATGCAAGGAGGTATTTCCCATGCTTGAGGCATATCAAAAACATGTTGCCGAGCGGGCTGCTCTTGGCCTGCCCCCCCTTCCCCTTTCCGCCGAGCAGACCACCGCCCTGGTTGCGTTGCTGCAAAAACCGACTGCCGGAACGGAAGCAACCCTGGTCGACCTTATCAGCAATCAGGTGCCGCCGGGCGTGGATGAGGCTTCCATGGTCAAGGCTGGATTTCTCGCCGGGGTGGCGCAGGGGAAGATTGTCTCACCGCTCATCGACAGGAAGGAGGCGGTGCAGCTCTTGGGCACCATGCTGGGCGGCTACAATGTGCAGCCACTCATCGATCTGTTGGACGATGCCGAGCTGGCTTCGGCGGCGGTGGCGGCTCTTTCGTCTACCCTTCTGGTCTATGATTCTTTTGGCGAAGTGGCTGCCAAGGCAAAGAACAACTCCCATGCCCAGCAGGTGGTGGCAAACTGGGCCGAGGCGACTTGGTTTACCAGCCGCGAGACCATGCCCGAGGAGCTCACCGTCACCGTGTTCAAGGTGGCGGGCGAGACCAACACCGATGATCTGTCTCCTGCCTCCGAGGCATGGAGCCGCCCGGACATCCCCCTGCATGCCCAATCCATGCTGATCAACCGGTTGCCCGGCTCGCTGACCGTGATTGAGGAGTTGAAGAAAAAGGGCCACCCCATCGCCTATGTGGGCGACGTGGTGGGCACCGGTTCTTCCCGTAAGTCTGGGGTCAACTCCATGCTCTGGCATATGGGCCGCGACATTCCCTATGTGCCTGCCAAGCGCACCGGCGGGGTGGTGATGGGCTCCACCATCGCGCCTATCTACTTCAACACCGCCGAAGACTCAGGCATGCTGCCCATTCAGTGCGATGTGACCAGCCTGGAGACCGGTGATATCATCACCATCAACACCCGCACCGGCACGATCAGCCGGGACGGGCAGACGGTTACCAATTTCAGCCTCTCCCCCGCCACCCTGCCCGACGAGGTTCAGGCCGGGGGCCGGGTGAATCTTATCATCGGCCGTGGTCTCACCGCCAAGGCCCGCGAGGCTCTGGGTCTGCCGCCGTCCACCCTGTTTAGGGAGCCGGAGGTGCCCAAGGATACCGGGAAAGGTTACACCCTGGCCCAGAAGATGGTGGGCCAGGCCTGCGGGTTGCCAGGGGTTCGGCCCGGCATGTACTGCGAGCCCAAGATGACCTCCGTTGGCTCCCAAGACACCACCGGCCCCATGACCCGCGACGAAATCAAGGAGCTGGCTTGCCTGAAATTCTCCGCTCCCTTGGTGATGCAGTCCTTCTGCCACACCGCTGCCTACCCCAAGCCGGTGGATGTGAAGACCCATCAGACCCTGCCCGGCTTTATCAGCGAACGGGGCGGCATCAGCCTGCGTCCTGGGGACGGAGTGGTCCATTCCTGGCTCAACCGCATGGTCTTGCCCGATACGGTGGGCACCGGCGGCGACTCCCACACCCGTTTCCCCGTAGGTATCTCTTTTCCCGCTGGATCCGGTCTGGTGGCCTTTGCTGCGGCGACCGGCTCCATGCCCTTGGTCATGCCGGAGTCGGTGCTGATCCGTTTTACGGGCCAGATGCAGCCCGGCATTACCCTGCGGGATTTGGTCAACGCCATCCCCTGGGTGGCCATCCAGAAGGGGTTGCTCACCGTGGAGAAGAAGGGCAAGAAGAACCTTTTTGCCGGGACAGTGCTGGAGATCGAGGGTCTGCCCGACCTGGCGGTGGAACAGGCCTTCGAGCTGGCCGACGCTTCGGCCGAGCGCTCCGCTGCTGCTTGCACCGTGCGGCTCAACAAGGAGCCGGTGGCTGAGTTTCTCCGCTCCAATGTGGAGTTGCTCAAGAATCTGCTGACCCGAGGTTATCAAGACGCTGCGGCCATCCGCAACCGGATCGCGGCCATGGAGGCATGGCTGGCCGCGCCCGAATTGCTGGCCCCGGATGCGGATGCCGAATACAAGGCGGTGCTGGAGATCGACCTCAACGCGATCACCGAGCCGGTGCTCGCCTGCCCCAACGATCCTGACGATGTGAAGCTGCTGTCCCAGGTGGCGGGTACTGATATCAACGAGGTATTTGTCGGCTCCTGCATGACCAACATCGGCCACTTCCGGGCCCTGGCCAGGATTCTTGATAACGGTCCCCAGGTGGCAGTCCGTCTCTGGGTTGCACCGCCCACCCGTATGGACGAGGAACAGCTCAAGGCCGAAGGGGTGTACAGCATCTTGGGCAAGGCCGGAGCGCGCACCGAGATTCCCGGTTGTTCACTCTGCATGGGCAATCAGGCCAGAACCCGCGACAATGCCGTGGTCTTCTCCACCTCCACCCGCAACTTCGATAACCGCATCGGCACCTCCACCAAGGTTTTTCTGGGTTCCGCCGAGCTGGCCGCAGTCTGTGCCGTGTTGGGACGCATCCCCACCGTGGCGGAATACAACACCATCCTTGCCGAACGGGTCACCCCCAAGGCGGACGAGGTGTACCGGTACCTCAATTTTGACCGGATCGAGGGGTACGCAGAGAAAGGCTGGTAGATTCAAGTTGGTCGAAAAAATCAAGGCGAGCTTTCCCTTTGCGGGAGGCTCGCCTTTTTTTGTGCAGTGTTGATGGCGCGGTTTAAACCCCGTACAGCTCCTTGATCAGTGCCAGCATCCCAGGTCGTCGCTGGTAGGTTGCCTCGGCCTCCCGTTCCACGCGGGGGGGGAACAGGTGCGGTTGTTTGGCAGGCCCTTGCGGTCGTCTTTGGCGTGGATGAGTTCGTGCAGCAGGGTCATGTCCCGGTCGTGTTCCGAATGGTGTCGTTTGGCAATATGACCCCATTGTGCGTGGAAAAAGGAAAAATGGCGATTCTTTTTTTTGCAGGGGGGAATCGGCTCTGGCCTCATGCCAGCCGGTGCAAAAAAAGCTGGCAAAGCGCCTTGGGCAACGGTAGGGTAAATAAAAGGACAGTAATTTTATCCAATACCGTTTGGGGCCGATTGCCCATCAACAGCAAGAATGCGGAGGCGTGTATGTTACGGTCTGTTTTTCGCCACACAGTAAGGTGCCTGCTGTTCCTTCTTCTGGGCGTGCTTTGTGCCGCTTCTTCGGCGTGGGCTGCGGATGCGGGCGGCGCCAACACCTTTGTCAAGCTCGATGCCAACGGCAATGAACTGGCTCCGGATGCGGCGGGTTGGGCTATGGTCAAGGACACCAAGACCGGCCTGATCTGGGAGATGAAGACCACTGACGGCTCGGTGCATGATGCGGGCAATCAATATACCTGGAAGGAGGCCAAGGAGGTTTTTGCGGCCGAACTGAACAATACCAAGTTCGGGGGTTTTACCGATTGGCGCATGCCCAATGACACGGAAATCAAGTCGATCATGCGGCAGAATCAGGAGGAGCCCTTTGTCGATGCCACCTACTTTCCCAACATCCGACCAGCCAATTACTGGGATTTTTACATCTGCGGCAGCGGTGCGGTCATGAGCGATACCAAGAGTTTCGGTAAAAAGAGCGTGCGGAGCGGCAAACAGCATGTCATCGCGGTGCGGGACAAGGAGCAGTAGGGGGGCGCACGCCTCACTGCGAGGCGGCGATCTTCCAAAAGGCCTGAATCTTTGGGTTGCGCAGGTTCTTTTTCACTGTGCAGACGCCTAAGGAGAACGGGGCCAGCTCAGGGGAGATGGCGAGCACCGTGATCTGTTTTTGCAGCGGACTCTTTTCCAGCACCAGTAGAGGCACCACCCCCACCCCGCAGCCCAGGCTGACCATGGCGATGATCGCTTCGTTGCCCGCCACCTGGGCGTAAACGCTGGGCAGAATCTTTCGGGCGGCAAACCAGCGGTCCAGCCGCTCGCGGCTCAAGCCCTGCTCGGCCATGATCACCGGGGTTTTCCGCCAGTCGATCTCTTTGCCTTCATACACGACGGTTTCTGGGAAGTCCATTGGCGCGATGAATACCAGCGGCGTTTCGGTGATCTGCATAAATTCCAGGCCTGCGGGCGGCCTATCCGGCAGGGCGTCGATGATCACCTCCACCTCGCCGTTGCGTAATTTGGTTAATCCTTGGGCTGCGTCGCCGGTCTGGAGCTTGATCTGCACCTCCGGGCAGGCCTTGCGGAACCTGCTGAGTATTGCGGGCAGGATTCCGTAGGCTGCGGTCACCGAGCAGTAGAGGGAGATGTCGCCGTGCAGGGCGGCGGAGTTGGCAAGGCTGTTTTTCAGCGCCTTCCAGCGTTCGATGGTCTCCTCGGCGTACTGCTTCAGGGCCTCGCCAGCCGTGGTCAACCGCACCGAGCGGTTATCCCGGTCAAAAAGCCGCTCTCCCACCTCCGCTTCGATGCGCTGGATGGTGCGGGTGAGGGCCGAGGGCGTCACATGGCAGGCCCGGCTGGTTCGCCCAAAGTGCAGGGATTCGGCCAGGTGGCGAAAGAGTTTGAGTTCTTCCATGTCCATGGGGTGGTTTCCTTGGGTCGTGGTCAAGGGTGTCGGCTGCGCAAAAAGCCGGAACGCCCGGTTTCCCGTCATTCCGGCGGCGGCCGGAGGTAAGCGAGCTTGCGAGACTCCGATCCAGGCTCTCGAATCGGGTCTGGACCCCGGCTTTCGCCGGGGTGACAGAGTAAGGCAGTAGAGCTTGTTGCAATTTTCGCAATACAATATCGCGAACAAGTCACTTGACGCAACAGAAAATGCCGCTATGATGGGCCGAAGAGTAAAAATAAAAACATATTTCCAATACGATAAGGAGAACACAATGGGAAAGAACTACTTCAACAGCCTGCCGCTGCGTTTGCAGCTTGAGGAGCTTGGCCAGTGCCGCTTCATGGATTCTTCCGAGTTCAACGGGGTTGAGGCGCTCAAGGGCAAGAAGATCGTCATCGTCGGCTGCGGCGCGCAAGGCCTGCACCAGGGCCTCAACCTCCGCGACAGCGGCCTGGATGTTTCCTACGCCCTGCGCGAGGAAGCGATCAAAACCAAGCGCCAGTCCTACAAGAACGCGCACGGCAACGGTTTCACCGTGGGTATCTTTGAAAAGTTGATCCCCAAGGCCGATCTGGTCATCAATCTCACCCCGGACAAGCAGCACACCAAGGTGGTTTCCGCCATCATGCCGCTGATGAAAAAAGGGGCGACCCTTTCCTACTCACACGGCTTCAACATCGTGGAAGAGGGTATGCAGATTCGCAAGGATCTTACGGTTATCATGGTTGCCCCCAAGTCGCCTGGCACCGAGGTGCGGGAGGAGTACAAGCGCGGCTTCGGCGTGCCCACTCTGATTGCGGTACATCGCGCCAATGACCCCCAGGGTCAGGGCTGGGATCAGGCCAAGGCCTATGCCTGTGGCACCGGCGCTGACCGGGCCGGGGTTTTGGAGTCCTCTTTTGTGGCTGAGGTGAAATCCGACCTGATGGGCGAGCAGACCATCCTCTGCGGCATGCTCCAGGCAGGGTCGCTCCTTTGCTACGACAAGATGATCGAAAAGGGCATCGAGAGCGGCTACGCCTCCAAGCTCGTCCAGTTCGGCTGGGAAACTATTACCGAGGCGCTCAAGCACGGCGGCATCACCAACATGATGGATCGGTTGTCCAATCCGGCCAAGATCAAGGCCTTCTATCTTGCCGAGGAACTCAAGGAAATCTTGGCCCCGCTCTTTGCCAAGCACATGGACGACATCATGAGCGGCCATTTCTCGAAAACCATGATGGAGGATTGGGCCAACAACGACAAAAACCTCCTCACATGGCGGGCTGCCACCGGCAAGACGGCCTTCGAGAAGTCCACCTCCGGCAAGAAGAAGATCAGCGAGCAGGAGTACTTCGACAACGGCATCCTGATGGTGGCCATGGTCAAGGCCGGGGTTGAGCTGGCCTTCGACACCATGGTCTCCGCTGGGATCAAGGATGAGTCGGCTTACTATGAGTCGTTGCACGAGGTGCCCCTTATCGCCAACACCATCGCCCGCAAGAAGCTCTATGAGATGAACGTTGTCATCTCGGACACCGCCGAGTACGGCTGTTATCTCTTTGCCCATGCGGCCGGGCCCATGCTGGCCGCCTTCATGAAGAAGATCGACACCGACGTGATCGGCAAGGGCCTTGTTGTCAAGGACAACGGGGTGAGCAACGTGGAGCTGGTCCGGGTTAACGAGGCGATCCGCTACACCGGGGTCGAAGAGGTCGGCGCGGAGCTGCGTTCCTACATGGAGGCGATGAAGCCCATTATCTAATCCCAACGCAAAAATATATCGCAGTAACGGGGGAGGTCCGAAAGGGCTTCCCCCTTTTTTTCCCTTGCACCCTGGCGGTTTGGGGGCAGCAGAGAATTTTTGTGATTTCAGTGTAGCACCCCATGATAGAATGGTTGAATCAACGGTCGGGATGTTTGCGGAAACACCTCACACATAAGGAGGGCAAGACAATGAGGAAACGGGAATGGATTGGCTCAATTATGGTCTGGCAGAGCCGCAAGTGGTTGTTGGGGCTGTATGAAAACCAAGAATAAATTCATCCACAAGGGGGAGCCTTATGAAGCTATTTAACCTGTTTGTTAATTTTCTTCTCGTCAGTCTGTTGGTTTCTTTTCTGGGTTGCGCATCGACGTCAAAGCAAGAGGGGACAGGAGAGTATTTTGACGACTCCGTCATTACTACCAAAGTAAAGGCGGAAATTTTCAACGACGCTTCGCTGAAGTCGAGCGAGATCAACGTGGAAACGTTCAAGGGCGTGGTTCAGTTAAGTGGTTTTGTCAATTCCCAGGCTGACATCAACAGAGCGGTAGCAGTTACACGCACCGTCAAGGGTGTGACCTCGGTCAAGAATAACATGCTGATTAAGCAGCCGAAGTAAAAGGCTGTTGAGGGCTGCTAAGTGCGACCTCGACCAATAATAATGGTACATTGAGTAGGCAGTAAAAGCGGCTCTGGTTTGTGACCAGTCCTACAGCGCTTCCCGGAGGGTTGCTCCGGGAAGCAAGTGGATCGGCATAGTTAGAGGATAAAACGATGCGCACGGGCTCTGCATTGAGGACAGGAGCTGTTTCCCGCAGGAATAAATCGGTGAAAAGGACTGTGGCTTTCCATCCCGTCGCCGCACTTCATCCTCTCCGGGTTGACCAACAGAGGAAATAAAGGAGCAGCATATGTTGTGGACGATTGCGGTGATAATGATAATTCTCTGGGCTTTGGGATTGATCAGCAGCCACACGATGGGCGGTTTCATCCATCTCCTGCTGGTAATTGCCATTGTTGTTGTGCTGCTCAACATCATTCAGGGGCGGCGTCGCAGGTAACCGGCGGGGGAGAATTTCTCTTCAGCCCAGTTGATAACAGAAAGGAACGAAATGAAGACAAACACGATGCTCGCCATCATGCTCATTGCCATTGGGATTCTGGCCCTTACCTATCAAGGCATCACCTACACGACAAAAGAGAAGGTCATCGATCTCGGTCCTCTCCAGATGACGGCTGAGAAGCAAAAGACGCTTCCGCTCCCGCCGATTGTGGGGATTGTTACGCTGGTGGGCGGGATTGTTTTGCTGGTCATGGGAAGGAAAAATGGCTGATGGCGGCAGAATATTTTAACAACGCAGGGGTTGTTATGGGCACCCATTTTGAACGAGGAGGAGACGAAGAGGACGTGTTTGTCTGTTTACTGGTTGTCCCTTGTGGCATGAGGGCGCAGTTTTTTTCGCCAAAAATAAATGACTTGACCTAAGTCAAGTACCCCGTGCTACACTTTCTGTATCCTTGGAGTGTGTTTTTTAAAAAAATCACCTACATAGAGGAGGAGCAGAGAATGAAGAAGAGGATATGGATAGGCCCGCTTATGGCCCTGACCCTGGTCTGGGCAACCCCAGGTCTTGCGGCAACCAAGGCCAAGCCCGCTAAGGGCGTGGATGAGGCCACCTGTTTTTCCTGCCATGAAGAGGTCAAGGAGCTGAAGAAGGGCGGGAAGCACGCGGGCCTTGCCTGCACGGTCTGCCATTCCCAGTTGGATGCCCATCTGGCCAACTCCGAGACCAAGCCGACGACCAATCTTGATCTCGCCACCTGCGGCGGCTGTCATAAGGACCAATTCAAGAGTTTCAACCGGGTGAACTTCGACGCCCAGGCCCGCAAGGAAAAAGGCACCCCCACCGGCCGCTCTCCCATGCAGGACAAGCTTCTCTCCCCCCACGGCTTTACCAAGGAACACAACGAACCCCGCTCCCATCCCTTTATGGTTGTTGATCAGCTCTCGGTGGATCGTTTTGCCGGGGGCCGCTACCAGTTCAAGGATATGTACGGCGTGACTCGGCCCGGCAAGACCTGGGATGTGCTGGTGGACACGGGCAAGTTTCTGCCCTACACCGCCAAGGCTGGCAATGCCGTGTGTCTGCAATGTAAGACCTCAGATCTGATCCTCAAGTGGAAATACATGGGCGACAAGGACCCGCAGGCCAAGTGGGACCGGACCTCCGACGTCAACGAGCTTATCAAGGACGTGAACAATCCGGTGGGCTGTATCCAGTGCCATGACCCCCATGCCACCAAGCCGCGTATCGTCCGCGACGCTCTCATCGACGCGGTGGAGCGGGACGGGGCTCGACCCTATGATGCCGACAAGGGCAAAGGCAAGGTCAAGGTTATTGACTTCCGTGGCTTCCGTAAGATCGGGATTCTTAACAAAACGGATTCCGTCCTGATGTGCGGCCAGTGCCATGTGGAGTACAACTGCAATCCGGGCTTTGAGCCGGAAAGCGGCGACAAGGTGACCATGGCCGACCGCCGCGCTAACCATTTCCCTCTGAAGAACGCTCTTGATCTTTTGGCCCATTACGACAAGCTCAAGTTCCGCGATTTCAAGCACGCAGTAACCGGCGCCAGCCTGGTCAAGCTCCAGCATCCGGAGATGGAAACCTATTGGGGCAGCGTCCACGACAAGGCCGGGGTGCAGTGCCACCAGTGTCATATGCCCCAGGAGAAAAATGCTGCGGGCAAGGCGTACACCTCACATCAGGTGGTGCGGCCCAAGGATCATGTCAAGCAGTCCTGTCTGAAATGCCATCCGAAGTCCACGGTGGAGGAGAAACTCTACCAGATCCAGGCGGTGCAGAACTACACCAAGGGCAAGATGCGCAAGGCCGAGGCCGCTTTGGGCGAACTGATCGACACCTTTGCCGCTGCCCAGAAAGCCGGGGTGCCGGAAGCGACCCTGGCCGAGGCCCGCAAACAGCATGAGATCGCCCATGTGCTCTGGGAGTGGTGGACCGCCGAGAACAGCGAGGGCTGGCATAATCCTGGCCTGGCCAGGGAGAGTTTGACCTCTTCCATAGCCGCTTCGCAAAAGGGCATTGACCTGCTCAAGGAAGCGATGAAGAAGAAGTAATCCGGCTTAGTCTCAGGTGGGGGAGAACGGGTGGTACCCGTTCTCCCCCCTTTTCTTTTGACTCGACTATCTGTCTTTTTCAAAGGAGGAGAGCATGGACATTGCGAAAGCGGGAAGAAAGAGACGCGATTTATTCCTCATCAGTTGCCTGGCACTGGGGCTTATGGTTCCCTCCGTGGCCATGGCCGCAGCCAAGAAGCATCCCCGTGAGGCCGCGGGCCAGGAGTGCACCGAATGCCACATCGACCAGGAGAACATCTGGGAGGGAGGCAAGCACGGTCTGATGGGGGTGAAATGCGTGGTCTGCCACGGCTCACCCGAGAAAAACTTTGCCCCCAAGCCAGCGCTGACCCGGTGCCGGGGCTGTCACAGCGACCAGGTGCGGCAGGTGACAACGGCACGCAATCCCAAGGAGCGGACCTGTTTTCGCTGCCATGATCACCACTCCGTCGCTGCCTCCGAGGCGGCAGTCAAGCAACACAGCGGATTCCATCAGAAAGGAGGCGCGCAATGAAGATCACCCGACGGCAGCTCATGAAATATTCCGCCACCATGGCCGCAGCCTCGGCTCTCGGTCTTGATTTTTCCTTCCCCGGCCAGGTGCTGGGCGGCACCGAGGCGGATGTGGACCTCTGGACTAAGGGGGTCTGTCGTTATTGCGGGGCCGGGTGCGGGCTTTACGTCGGCTCCAAGGGCGGCAAGGTCACGGCGGTGAAGGGCGACAAGGAGAACTGGAACAAGGGCTTTCTCTGTCTCAAGGGCAACTTCCTGCCTGCGATTATGACCGCGCCTGATCGGGCCAAATACCCGCTGCTTAATAAAAACGGGAAGTTCGTCCGCATCTCGTGGAAGGAGGCCATGGACCTCATGGTTTCCAAGTTCGGGGACGCCTATAAGGCCAATCCCAACTCGGTGGCCTTTTACGGCTCTGGCCAATCCTACACCGAAGAGTCCTACGTGATGAACAAGCTCTTCAAGGGGGGCTTGGGCACCAACAACATCGATGGCAACCCCAGGCTCTGCATGGCCTCCGCCGCGGTGGGCTATGTTTCCACCTTTGGCAAGGACGAGCCCATGGGTGCCTACGACGATATCTACCACGCCGATTGTTTTTTCATCGTCGGCTCCAACATGGCCGAGGCGCATCCGGTCATCTTTCGGCTGCTGAACGAGCAGCGCAAACGTAACGTCAAGATCATCATGCTCGACCCGCGCAAGACCCTGTCTGCCAAGATTGCTGATCTGCACATGAGTTTCACGGCGGGCACCGATCTGGCGATTTTGAACGCCATGGCCCATGTCATCGTTAAGGAAAAGCTCTACAGCACGGAATACCTCGACAAGCATCTGGTTTTCAAGAAGGTGACCGATGCTGGGCCGCCGCCCAAGATCGAGGGCACCAGCTGGGACGATTACGTAAAATTCCTCGACGAAGACACCCCCGAGGCGGCGGAGAAAATCACCGGCTGCCCCAAGGAGGATATTGTCAAGGCGGCCCGTTGGTTCGCGCAATCCAAGGGCACCATGAGCTTCTGGTGTATGGGACTCAACCAGCGGACCCGGGGCGTCTGGGCAAATAATCTGATGCACAACCTGCACCTGTTGACCGGCCAGATCAACCGGCCGGGTGCGACCTCTTTCTCCCTTACCGGCCAGCCCAATGCCTGCGGCGGCGTGCGTGACGGCGGCATGTTGAGCCACCTGCTTCCTTACGGTCGTCTTGTTGCCAACGACAAGGATCGCGAGGAGATGGAGGATTTCTGGGGTGTGCCCAAGGGCCGCATTCAGGCCAAACCTGGGCTGACGGCGATGGAGATGTTCCAGGCCTTTGGCAAGGCCGAGATCAAGGCGATGTGGGTCGCCTGCACCAATCCCGGCCAGAGTCTGCCCAATGTGGACGCCTACCGCAAGGGGATGCGGCGGGATGATACCTTTTTGGTGGTCTCCGAGGCGTATCATCCCACCCGCACCTCGGAGCTGGCCGACTTGGTCCTGCCCGCAGCGCTCTGGGTGGAAAAGGATGGCACCTTCGGCCAGTCGGAGCGGCGGTACCAGTATGTGGCCAAGGTGGTGAACCCGCCTGCCGAGGCGAGGCCGGATCTTGACGTGATGATTGAATTCAGTCGCAGGCTCCTAACTGCGGTGGGCCGCAAGGACGAGGGTGCCAAGCTCTTTCCGCACAAGAACTCCGAGGAGGTGTGGAACGAGATCCGCCATGCCTCTAAGGGTACGGCCTACGATTTCATGGGCATGACCCGGGCTCGCCTTACTGCGGCGCACGGCATCCAGTGGCCCTGCCCCACCGAGGACCATCCCGGCACCGTCCGCCGTTATACCGCCAAGTACGGCGATATTCTGGTCAAGCAGTTCGATGCCAAGGCCGAGGATGTCTCTTTTTACGGGGCCAAGAAGGACAACAACCGGGCCACGGTCTGGCTCCGGCCGCACAAGGGACCTGCCGAGCCGCCCGATGCGGAATACCCCTTTGCGCTCACCACCGGTCGTCAGATCGAGCACTGGCACACCGGCACCATGACCCTCAACGTGCCGGAGCTGAAGCGTTCGGCACCTGCCGCCTATGTGGAGATCAACCCCAAAGATGCCACTAAGCTGGGGGTCAAATCCAAGGACAAGGTGCGGCTCACCTCGCGGCGCGGTACCATCGTTTTGGAAGCGAAGGTGATCGACATGCCGCGGGAGGGGCTGGTCTTTGTGCCGATGCACTATCCGGATCAGCTTATCAACAGTCTGACCAACGACGCATTTGACCAGCTCTCCAAGCAGCCGGAGTATAAGATCTGCGCGGTGAAGCTCGAAAAGGCGTAGTTGCCGATCATGGCTGACGCACCTCTCAGACCGCCTGGCGCATTGCCGGAGGAGCAATTCCTCGCCACCTGCATCAGGTGTGGCAAATGCGCCCAGGCGTGTCCCTTCCGGGCCATCGTGCAGGCCGACCTGTTCGACGGCCTGCGGGGCATGGGTACCCCGGTGATCCGGGCCCGGCAGGCGCCGTGCTACCTGTGCCTCAAATGCCCACCGGTTTGCCCTTCCGGGGCGCTCCAGCGCAATTTGAAGGAGAAGGAACAGGTCCGCATGGGTACGGCCAGGATCGACACCAAGCGCTGTCTGGCTTGGCAGGGCACCCTCTGCCGGAGCTGCTACGACGACTGCCCGATCTTCGACATCGCCATCCGCATGGACGATATGCTCCAGCCGGTGGTGGAGCCGAAACACTGCGTTGGTTGCGGCATCTGCGAACGGGTCTGCCCGGCGGAACCTGCGGCAATCACCGTCTGGGCATCGGGGAGACAGAAGCGATGAGACTCACGGCCATCCGCCGCACCGTGCAGGTTTGCCTGCTGCTGCTCCTCTTTGTGGTGCCGCTGCTCAACCAACAGGGCATCTCGCTGGTGAGCGGCACCCTCTACTCCTTTGCCATTGGCCCGCTGTGGATTACCGACCCGGCCATCGGCCTGCAAACTCTTTTCACCACCCGCACCCTGGATCTTGTTTTGTTGCTGTCGGTGCTCCTGCCCGTCGTGCTTGCCCTGGTCTGTGGCCGAGTCTTCTGCGGCTGGCTCTGTCCGCAGAACACCCTTTCGGAGTTGGCGGACGCGGTGGCGGCCCGACTGAAGATTCGGCGCGCCTTGTCTCCGGCTCCGACGCCAAAGCTGCGTTTCGTTATGCTCGGAATTATCCTGTTGCTTGCTGCCGTGGTCGGTCTGCCGCTGATCAGCCTGCTCTCGGCGCCGGGGATTCTCTCGGTGCAGGCGGCCAGGGTTGTTTTGGAAAAAACAGTGGGCGCGGAACTGGCCCTTGTCGGCCTTATTGTGGTGGTGGAACTTTTTCTGGTGCGGCGGGCATGGTGCAACCTTCTCTGCCCGGTGGGTACGGTGTTGGGGCTGTTCCGGGTAAGGCGGACCATGAAGGTAGTTTTTTCAGAGGAGGTTGGCCGCCACTGCACCCGCTGCCATGCCTGCGCCCAAGCCTGTCAACTGGGTCTCGACCCGGTGGCAGGAAGTCTCTACCCCCAGTGCCATAACTGCGGGGCCTGCATCGAGGCCTGCAAGATCGATCTGATTCGGAAACCCCTCTTTTTCCAGTTCTAAGCATAGAGGAAAAACCACAAAAAAGGCACGACGGGTTGAATCCGCCGTGCCTTTTTTTATGCAAGAAGCTGCAAACCGGAATCAGTCCGCGCCTCGCACCAGGGCGGTCAGAGTCTGCACCGTTTCCTTCATCTGTTCCGCCTGTGCGTCCAGCTCTTCGGAAGCACTGGCAGCCTCTTCGGCGGTGGCGGCGTTCTGCTGCGTCACCGAATCCAGCTCGGTAACAGCCAGATTGACCTGCCCGACCCCCGAGGCTTGTTCCCGCGAGGCTGTGGCGATTTCACTCATCAGCATGGCGATCTTGGCAGTGCTGTTGGCTACCTCCTGGAAGGATTGGTTGGTGGAGGTCACCAGCTTTTCGCCGGTCTGCACCTTCTGCACGGTTCCTTCAATAAGACCGGCCGTGTTTTTCGCCGCCTCCGAGGCCCGCATGGCCAGGTTGCGCACCTCATCGGCGACCACGGCAAAGCCGGCTCCGGCCTCTCCGGCTCGCGCCGCCTCAACCGCTGCGTTCAGGGCCAGCAGGTTGGTCTGGAAGGCGATCTCGTCGATGGTCTTGATGATCTTGGAAGTTTCCTCGCTGGCCTTTGAGATTTCCCCCATGGATACGGTGAGCTGGCCCATGGAGACATTGGCCGTGTCGATCACCTTGCGCGCCTCGCGGGTCAAGGCCTCGGCCTGGCCAACGTTGTCGGCGTTCTGCTTGGTCACGGCGGCAATCTCCTCCAGAGAGGCGGAGGTTTCCTCGATGGCGGCGGCCTGATTCCCGGCCCCGTCGGCCAAGGACTGGCTCACCGAAGAAACCTGGCCTGCTGCGGCGTGGACCTCGGCAGCGCCGTTGGTCAGGTCATCGCTGATTTGCTCCAGCGAGCCCACGATGAGGGAAGAAAGATAGGCCGCCATCAGGATGCTCAGGGTAATGACGATCAGGGCGATGGTCGCGGTGAGGATCAGCGATGACCTGTCCGCCTCCATCCTGCTGTCCGCCATGGCAACGAGGTCCGAACCGAGCTGGGTTTCCACCTCTTTCATCAGCTCGATTTTCTTGGTGATGGTGTCAAACCAGCGCTCGGGCTGGATAGCAAAGCCGCCCTCCAGATGCTTGTCAAGGGCGGCGGTCTCCATGGCGGCAACTTCTCCGATTGCCGGAGCGTTCATCTTTTCCTTGTAAAAATCCTTGGCAGGGGATTCGGCAAAGGCCTGGAAATTATCGAGAAAAACCTTCTGCGCCGAGAGAATCTCCACATATTTCCGGTACATCCCAAGGGCGAAGCTGTCGTTGGCAAAGGTGTTGCTCAGCACTGCCCGCTCCATGCCCATCCGCTCCTTGGCTTCCACGAAATTGTAGTAGGCGGTGAGCGCCTTCATGATCGCCTGGTCCGGGCTGGTTCGGGCGATCATGGGGATGGTGGTCAGAAATTCGTGGATCACCCCGGTGTAAAAGGCGATGGCCTCCGGCCCGGCGATGGACTGGGCATCGGCCTGCTGGCGGATCGCGGTGATCTTGTCGATCCCGGCCAGGGCGGTTTGTAATTTTTCGTGCAGGGCAGGGTCGGCCTTGTCGGCCTTGGAATGGGCGAGGAAATCCTTGAGCGCGGCAAGGCGCTTGTCGGTTTCCCCGCGCTGGCCCGGGAGCCGGTCCGCAAATTTTTGCCCCTTGCTGCCAAGAAAACCGGCGGTCATCCCCCGTTCCTTCTGGGCCTCATGGGCAATCTCCGTGCTCAGGCCGGCGATGGCGGCAAGTTCTTTGATGGCAGCGGCTTGCCGCAGGGTGGTGTAGCGTTGTGCGCTGTTGCTGAGAAGAATTGCGATCAGAAACAGCACCGGCAGGCAGACAAGCAGCCGCAGCATGCTTTTGATGGTGAGGTGTTTGATGAAATCCATGGGCGACATCCTCCTAGAGCGTGGTGTGCGTTTCCCCTCAATTTCTTTCAGGGTATCACAGGAGGAAAAAAATACACATGACCTAAGTCAAGATTTTACGGTGCCTTGTGGGAGTCGCCCCTTATCTCTGTAGAGGCAAGCCCGCCGCCTTCCAGGCGCTGATACCGCCATTCAGGTTGTAAATCTCCCCGTAGCCCTTGCCGGAAAAATACTGGCCCACCGCATAGCTGCGCCCACCCACGGCGCAGATCAGCAGGATGGGCTTGCCCGTGGGCAGGGTTGTTCTGCCTTGGGCGAGATCGGTGAAGGGAATGAGCTGGGAGCCGGGAATGGACCCCTCGT
>Ga0315272_10000179_pt1 | contig 29832 bp, 29 predicted proteins | sample C3_middle_MG_FD_203918 | JGI IMG/M metagenome (GOLD analysis project Ga0315272, IMG submission 203918) | Sediment microbial communities from Yellowstone Lake, YNP, Wyoming, USA - C3_middle | ecosystem: Environmental > Aquatic > Freshwater > Lake > Sediment | place: USA: Wyoming | collected...
AGCGAATACGTTACATTTCATAATAATTTAGTTAAAAAATTTTACTGAAGGAGAATAAATATGCCTACGATCGAGCATAATGGTTCAAGCTTCACCGTTGACGAAGACGGCTTCCTCACTGGCAACATGGATGCCTGGGACCAGAACTGGGTTGACTATGTAAAGGGTGTTGAAGGCATCGGCGACATGACCGACGAGCATCACAAGGTTATCGATACCCTCCGCGACTACTACAAGAAGAACGGTATCGCTCCGATGGTTCGGATTCTTTCCAAGACCACCGGCTTCCCGTTGAAGCGGATTTACGAGCTGTTCCCCTCCGGTCCCGGCAAGGGCGCTTGCAAAATGGCAGGTCTGCCGAAACCGACCGGTTGTGTGTAACCACCACGCCAGTCGATTCGTTCAGGATTGAATGAAAAAAGGAGAAGGCATTTGCCTTCTCCTTTTTTTTCGTCCAAAATCGCTAGCCAGCCCCCCGTCCCGGTCAAGCGGACCCTCGAAAAGCCTCCCCCTTAGAAAAGCATTTCCAGAAAGTGATTGTGATATTCGGAAAGATCCTGGTTGCACTCGCCGCAGAAGAACTTGATCTCTCCCAGCACCTGGGACTCGTCGCCTTCCTGGATAAAGCTTCCATCTTCATTCTGGAGATAGCGGGTGGTCAGGACAACCCCGTCGGCGATCTCAAAGAAATCGGTATCGTTGCCGCAGTGCGGGCAACGGATGCGCGCCCGGCTTTTAGGGGGAACCCTGCGGGAGGTTTCCATTTCGGTTTCCATTCCATTCCTCGCCAGAAAAAAAGGGAGAGTGTTTCCCTTATGATAAAAGGGCGGATTCTACGGCAGATGGTGGAAAATGTCAATTTAGAGCTTGGTGGGGCAAAACTTTTCTGATTGTCGAGCAAATCTCAGTAGGCAGAGGAGTGGGCTTTATTATTCTGTTCTTTTTCTTTTTTCGATAGCCTCTCCGGTGCTCAACTGCGGGCCAATGGGATTGAGAGCAAAGGACTTGGCGGAAATTTCCGCCATTACGATGACCACTGGAAGGTGGGTACCGCCGGTGGGTGGCCCTGTCTCAGTTATACCGGATGGCAAAGGCGGTCTTGTCGCCCAGAGGCTGCTCCTCTGTCACCTGTACCTCTTTAACCTCGGCCTGGGGCGAGCCGTTGTGCAGCCAGGCGATCATTTGTGCAACCTTTCCGGCCTCGCCCTCCAGCACTGCCTCCACCGTGCCGTCCGGTCGATTCCGCACCCAGCCGCTCAGCTCAAGGGATCGGGCTTCCTTCTGGGTGTAATCGCGGAAATAGACGCCCTGCACCAAGCCTTCAACCCTTGCCACCACCCGTTTTCTTGCCATATGTGGCCCCCCGCTCTCCTTGCCAACGATCAGATCATGGTCAGCGGCCAATAAGCCGCAGAAATTCGTCCTCGGTGATCACCGTCAAGCCCAATTCTCGGGCTTTTGTCAACTTGCTTCCGGGGCTATCCCCCAGGACCACATGGGTTACCTTGCGGCTGATGCCCGAGGCCACCTGGCCGCCCATCTCCTTGATTCTGGCCTTGGCCTCATGCCGGGAAAGCCGGGCAAGCGCCCCGGTGAAAAGAAAAACGCTGCCCGACAGGGCGCCTCGGGCGTCCGCGTCCGGTTTTTCCTCCTGTATGCGGACGCCCAAGGCCTCCAGCCGGGCCAGCATTTCTTGGACTGCCGGGTCCTGAAAATAATCCACCAGGCTGGTGGCCACCTGTTCGCCAATGCCCTCGATTTGTAAAAAATCAGCTTCTCCGGCCAGCAAAAGGCGGGAAAGGGAAGCGAAATGCCGGGCAAGAAGTTGGGCGGTTACTTCGCCCACATGCCGGATGCCGAGGGCGGCGAGAAATTTGGCCAGGGTGGGGGTTCGGCTGGACTCAATGGCGCGCACCGCATTCTCCGCCGATTTGTCGCCCCAGCCGTCAAGGGCGGCGAGAGATTCGACCTTGAGTTGATAAATATCAGGGATATCCTGGATAAGGCCCTGGCTCACCAGCTGCTCCACCGCCTTCTTTCCCAACCCCTCGATGTCCATGCCGCTCTTGCCGGTGAAGTGGATCAGACCTCGCACCCGTTGGGCAGGGCAGTCGGGGTTGGGGCAGCGGGTTATCGCCTCCTGCCCGGCCCGAACCAGCGTAACGCCGCACTCGGGGCAGGTGGTGGGCATAATGATGGCCTGCTCCCGACCGGTTCGGCTCTCCTGTATCGGCTTGACCACCTCGGGGATCACATCGCCTGCCCGCTGCACCAGCACGGTATCGCCGAGCATCAGCCCTTTTCGGCGCAGCTCGTCTTCGTTGTGCAGGGTGGCCCGGCTCACCGTGACCCCGCCGATCCGCACCGGCTCGAGGATGGCCACCGGGGTGATCGCCCCGGTCCTGCCTACCCCGAATTCGACGGCCATCAGCCGGGTGGTGGCTTGGGAGGCGGGAAATTTGGCGGCGATGGCCCAGCGCGGGCTGCGGGCCTTGGCGCCCAGCCGCTCTTGCAGGGCAAAATCGTTGACCTTGACCACCATGCCGTCAATATCATAGGCCAGCACCGACCGTTGGCTCTGGAGCTGGGCGAATTGGCTGATCGCCTCCGAGATGCTCTGGCAGAGATGGGCCAGGGGATTGACCTTGAAACCGAAACTGCCGAGATGATTGAGCAGTTCATGCTGGGTTCGGCAGGGCAGGGACGTGGGATCGCTCACTCCATAAATGTAAAAATCAAGGGGCCGGGTCGCGGTTATTCTGGGATCAAGCTGGCGCAGGGAACCGGCTGCGGCATTTCTGGGGTTGGCAAAAAGGGCTTCCCCTGCTTTGCCGCGCTCTTCATTGAGTTTCTTGAAACCTGCCAGGCCGATGAAGACCTCGCCCCGCACTTCGAGCCGTTTGGGGACTGACGCCCCATTTTTGGCCAGAAGACGCAGGGGGATGGCCGGGATGGTTTTCAGGTTTTGGGTGATCTCCTCGCCGACCAGGCCGTCCCCTCGGGTGGAGCCAAGGGCAAAGAGCCCGTCTTCGTAGACCAGCTCAACGGCCAGCCCGTCAAGCTTGGGCTCGGTCACATAGGAGATAGGCGTTCTGCTCTGCAAAAACCGGAAAAGACGCTCTTCAAAATCCACAAGCTCTTCGGCGACAAAGGCGTTTTCCAAGCTCAGCATGGGCACGGTGTGCGCCACCGTGGCAAACTGGGCCAGCGGCGTTCCGCCCACGCGCTGGCTGGGTGAATCCGCAGTAATCAGCTCGGGATGCTGCTGTTCCAGCGCCACCAGTTCCTGGAATAGTTGGTCGTACTCCGCGTCGGCAAGGATAGGGTCATCCAGCACGTAATAGCGGTGGGCATGGAGATGCAGCTCCTGCCGCAGGGCTTGCAGGCGTTGGCGGATGGCGTCTTTGCCCGAGATGTTCAGCAAGGAGAGTTGGGCCATCAGGCAGGTTTTTTAAGGAGCTTGCCACCCTTGGCGATATTCTCGTGCTGTTCTTCGTCTATGAAGATCAGGATGGCATCCTCGGGTTTATTGGTCACCTCGGCGATCACCTTGGTTACCCCGGCGCACATCTTCTCTTTTTGCTCCCTGCTCAAGGTGCCTGCAAGGCGGATGCTTACGTACGGCATGGCGGTTCCTCTGTCTTGTGTTTTTGATGTTCCCTGAGGGGAAAGTTTCTGCCAATATACCGTACCAGTCGTAAAAAATGAAGAAAGAGAGTGGCGCGATGCGAGGGGGGCTGCATTTTTTAGGAGCCGTTACGGAAGAACCATAGCCGGTAACCTTGCGTCCTTGCGGCTCCTTATGCCGTTCTTGCCATGTAACGGGCATGTTTTTTTGGTATAACGGCTGAGAGGCCATGCCCAAGAAAAACTCCCGATTTTTTACAAAGATGACTAAATTGTGGGTTAAAGCGACGAGGGAAAAAATGACGCCATTGATACTTGTGACCAACGATGACGGGGTCCGCGCCCCGGGCCTTGCCATTCTTGCCCAGGCCTTGCAGGCCATCGGCCAGATCGTGATTGTCGCCCCGGATCAGGACAACAGCGCGGCCAGTCATTCGCTCACCATGAAGCGACCGCTGAGGGTGAAAGATCTTGGTCAGGGCCGGTATTCCGTGGACGGCACCCCCACCGATTGTGTGACCCTGGCCATGGGCAAGATTCTGCCGCACAAGCCGCAACTGGTTGTTTCCGGGATCAATCCCGGGCCGAACCTGGGCGACGATGTCAGCTACTCCGGCACGGTCTCCGCCGCCGTGGAAGGCACCATGCTCGGCGCGCCCTCCCTGGCGGTTTCCCTGGCCGGGGAAGAGCCCTTTTGTTTTGAAACCGCTGCCGCCTTTGCCGTCATGCTGGCCAGGACTATTATGGATAAGGGTCTGCCCAAGGACACCCTCCTCAATGTCAATGTTCCCAACCGCAGGCCGGAAGAAATACAGGGTGTGCGTTTTACCAGACAGGGGCGGCGGGTTTACGACGGCGCGATCAAGGAGACCTTTGATCCGTGGGGCCGACAGCATTACTGGATCGGCGGCGGCACCCCGTTTTGGGACGAGGGCGAAGACACCGATGCCCAGGCCATTCTTGCCGGGTATGTCTCCGTTACCCCACTGCACCTTGATCTTACCAACCACGTGGCTCTCAGGAAGCTTGGCGCGGAATGGTCGCTGAGCATCTGAGGGAAGCTCCCTTTTTCGGCAAGCGCCCTATCTCCGCAGTCCCTGTACCCATCCCAAATGTTACGGCTATTTCCCATCCACCTGGTCAACCAGGGCGCATTGCTTGAGAAAAGGCTGGTCGCTTTCCTCGTGGATTTCCTGGAGGAGCTGGTTCGGGGTGTGCATAAATTCCTCGGCCCGCCTGCGGGGGTCAAAAAACACCTTGTTGAACGGCTCGATGAGGTTCAGATGCTCCCAGCGGGTTACATAATATTCAATAAGCGCAGGGAGTTCGGTGAAGATCGTCGCCTCCGGGTCGGGATCGTTGAAGCTTGAGCGCCGCAATTTTGCCGCAGACAGGGTTTGGGTTTCGTAGAAGTTTTTCAAAAACATCAGCTCGGCCGGCATGCGCGCTTCGATGCCGAGCCGGGTTATCAGCCGCACCAGCCGGGCCATGATCCCCATGCCGAATTGTGCCACAGGGAAAGGAAGGTAGATCTCCCGCGGGGTTTTCAGCTCAAGGTAAGACTTGATGGTGAGGATGAGCTGGCTCAGAGACACGGGATTTTTATCGACAAAGTTGTAGGTTTGCCCGGAAAACTCGGCCCGGTTGTCCAGCACCTGGGAGATGAAATAGGGCAGTTTTCGGGCGTTGGAATAGGAGTGCATGGCTCCCTGCCTGGTAAAGAGCACCGGCATGGACCGGTCGGCAATGGCGAAAAACAGCCGGTGAAAGCCCTGAATTTTGTGGTCGTGGGCGCCATAGACGATGCCCAGCCGGATACAGGTGTAGTCAAGGCCCCCGACCCTGCGCAGATGTTCAAGGGTCAGCTCGGCCATGAGTTTGGCCTTGGTGTAGTTGGGCATATCCGGGCGCAGAGGCAGGCGGTCTTCTTCGTCCAGATTGTGGCCGTTTGGCATGACCGCGGCTGAACTCAGGTGAATGTAGGGGATGCCCAGTTCCTGGGCGGCCTTGGCCAGATAGACCGTGCCCTGATAGTTTATTTCGTAGGCAAGCTGCGGGTCGCTGTCAATGGCGGCAATGGCGCAGTTGATGATGAAGGCGGGTTTGGCTCTTTCAAAATAGAGGCGGATATCGTCCGGGTCGCGCAGGCTGAGCTTTTTGCTGTTGGGGGCAAGGACGTTGATCCGGCCTTCGGCCTGGGTTTTGAGATAGTACAGCAAGGTGCCGCCGATCAGGCCCGAGCCGCCGAGGAGCACTCCTGTTTTTTCAGATACGGCTGACGTCATGGCGGGTCTTTGTGGGGAATCGCTTATTGATGAAGGCTGCCGGGTTTGTCAGGGATTTTTTCAGTGACAAGGGCAACGAGACACATTACTTACTATGAGAGTAGCAACAAGGGCTGCACCAGTCAACAGGAAGCACGTTCGGTCTATGGGCGTTCAAGGAAATCTGATGACCAAGCAATCTCGGCAGCAAGAGAAATACGCTTGGTTCTTCTGTTCATTTCTTTGCTTGCCCAAAGAAACGAACCAAAGAAAGGGCACCCGTGTCCCTTGTCCCGCCGAAGGCGGGATACCCTGTGCTCCTCGATGCTGCCGGGGCTTTGCAAACTCGGCTGCGCCTCAAACAGTGCAAATCCCTTTTCGGCAGCCTCTCCGGTGCTCGGCTGCGTGCTAATGGGATTTTAACTGCATGAGAGCAAAAGATTCGGCTGAGATTGCTTGGTAACCAGATAAGGAAAAAAGGGATGGCGGTTTATAAACGACAGGAAGTGCATACGCTGCTCAAGGCCGTGGAGCGTGGGGAAACCGCGCCGGTCTATTTGCTGTTTGGCGAGCGTTATCTCTGTCAGGAGATCGCCAATGATCTGGTCTGCCGCCTGCTGCCCGATGAGGCCCGCCGCCAGAGCAGCCTGAAGGCCATTGACGGCGACCAGGAAGAGGTGGGCGCCACGGTGAACATGCTGAAAACCTACAGTCTGTTCGGCACCAGGCAGGTTATCCGGGTGATGGACTCCCAGATTCTCTACTCCAAGGTCGTGGCCAGCGCCTTCTGGGACAAGGCGCGCAAGGCCTGGGAAGGAAAAGAGCCGAAAAAAACCCTGCGTTTTCTGACCCAGATGCTGGCCCTGGCCGAGCTTGCCCCGGCGGATTGGGAAAAAGAGGAGATGGCCGCCTGCGCCCCGGGCCGCTGGCAGGAGCTGTTCGGTTTTGCCAAACCCGATGATCTTGTCTGGGTGCAGGAGGCATGCGCCGCAAGCGATAGCGCGGTCTCCGCAGTCGCGCCCAAGGCCGACGGGGCGGAGCTGCTCATGGCGGCCCTGGAGACGGGAATCCCGGCGGGCAACACCCTGATCTTGGTGGCCGAGGCAGCGGACAAGCGCAAGAAGCTCTTCAAGTATCTGGAAAAAAACTGCGTGGTGGTTGATCTTTCGGTGGATACCGGGGCCAGTTCCGTAGCGCGCAAGGATCAGGACGCCCTGCTCAAGGAAATTGTCCAGCAGAGTCTGGCTCGATTCGGCAAGAGGCTGGAGCCGCGGGCCTTGCCGGTGCTCCTTGAACGGGTGGGCTTTCACCCGGTGGCCGTGGCCATGGAGGCGGAAAAACTGGCCCTGTCCGTGGGCGAGGCGGAAACCGTCACCATGGATGATCTCAATGCCATGGTTGGCCGGACCCGGGAAGAGGCCCTGTACGAGCTGAACGAGGCCTTTGGCAATCATGATCTGGCCGCTTCGTTGACCATCTCCCAGCGCCTCCAAGAAAACGGGGTGCATCCCCTCATCGTGGTGGCGGGGTTGCGCAATTTTCTGCGCAAGCTGCTCCTGGTGCGGGCCATCATCGAGTACCCTGCCTTCGCCTATCCCGAGGGCATTTCCTATGCCGCTTTTCAAAAGGGCTTGCTGCCGCAGCTGCAAGAGGCCCTTGGTCCGCAGCAGAAGGCGTTGGCTGGTCATCCCTTTGCCGTATACAAGAGTTTTCAGCAGGCCGAGCGTTTTACCCTGGCGGCTTTGAACCAGGCCCGAACCGCCCTGCTCGAAGCGGAATACCGGCTGAAAGGCTCGGGCCTGCCGGAATATCTGATCCTGGAGGATTTTATTTTCTCCGTTTTGCAGGCGCCGCAACGGTCCAGGCAAGGCGCTGTGGCCGGATAAGGCTGGGCCGTTTAAAAAGATGTGCGCCGAACGTGCGGATCAAAAAAAGATGATTATTTTTATCAAACAGGAATGACCGGGAAGGATAACAAGGGAGCAGGAGAAGCATGGGCGCCGCGGGCAGGGAGAGTGAAGGTTCGGTTGTCACCGAAAAAAAGCAGCAGACCAAGCGGCCTTCCATGTACAAGGTGCTGCTGCACAATGATGACTATACCACCATGGATTTCGTGGTGATGGTGTTGGAAAAGATATTTCATAAGAGCGGGGGAGAGGCCACCCGGATCATGCTCAATGTCCATGAGCAGGGGGTGGGGGTGGCCGGAGTATACCCCCGCGACGTGGCGGAAACCAAGGCGATTTTGGTGCATGACCTGGCCCGCAAAAACGAATATCCTTTAAAATGTTCTGTTGAAAAGGCGTAACGGGTTTCCCGTGAGGAGCGCGAGATGATAAATGCAAAATTGGAAATAGCTTTGGTGCGTGCCATCCGGGAGGCAAAGATCCGCCGGCACGAACATGTCACGGTTGAACATATCCTGTATGGCTTGTTGGATGACGAGCTGGCCGCCCGAGCCATTGTGGTCTGCGGCGGCGATCCCGAGGGGATGAAGAAAAGGCTGGAGGAATTTTTTGCCTCCAATTTGCCCATGGTCAAAGAAGGTCTTCCCCACGACCCCATCCAGACCCTCGGCTTCAACAGGGTCTTGCAGCGGGCCATTGCCCATGTCCAGAGCTGCGGCAAAAAAGAGGTGGATGCCGGGGATGTGCTGGCCGCCATCTTCTCCGAGGCAGAGTCTTTCGCCGTGTATTTCCTCCATTCCGAAGGGGTCAGCAAGCTTGACGTAACCGAATATCTCTCCCATGGCCTTGAAAAGGAGGAAAAGCCCCAGGAGGAAAAGAAGGCGGACGAGAAGGGCGCTGAAAAAACCAAGGAAAATGAGGCCCTGGAAAAATACACCATCAACTTCAGCGAGCGTGCCGCCCAGGGGTTGATCGATCCCCTGATTGGCCGGACCACTGAATTGAAGCGGGTGATGCAGACCCTGTGCCGTCGGCGCAAGAACAATCCGCTGCTGGTGGGCGAGCCGGGCGTAGGCAAAACCGCCATTGCCGAAGGCTTGGCCTTGCAGGTGCATGAAGGCAAGGTGCCGGATTTGCTACAGGGCGTGGAGATCCGGCTTCTGGACATGGGCGGGCTGCTTTCCGGCACCAAGTACCGGGGCGACTTCGAGCAGCGGCTCAAGGCGGTCATCTCCGCGGTGGAAAAAGAGCCGCACATCATTCTCTTCATCGATGAGATCCATACCATTGTCGGGGCCGGAGCAACCAGCGGCGGCAGCATGGACGCCTCCAATCTGCTCAAGCCCGCCCTCCAGGCCGGGTCGCTGCGCTGCATCGGCTCGACCACCTATGAAGAATACAAAAACTACATCGAAAAGGACCGCGCCCTGTCCCGGCGCTTTCAGAAAATCGACATCGAAGAGCCCAGCGTGGCCGAGACCTACGCCATTTTGCAAGGCCTGCTGCCCCGCTACGAGGAGCATCACGGCATCACCTACTCGGCCCCGGCGGTAAAGGCCACGGCGGAGCTGGCCAGCCGTTACATTTCCGACCGTTTTTTGCCGGACAAGGCCATTGACGTGCTGGACGAGATCGGCGCCGCCTTCCGTCTGGCCGCACGGCCAACGGACAAGCGGCGGACGGTGACGGTGCGGGATGTGGAAAAGGTGGTCTCCCGCCTGGCCCGGATCCCGGCGAGAAGCGTCAGCGGCTCCGATCTGAGCCATCTCCGGGAGCTTGACACGGTTCTACAGAAAAATATTTTTGGCCAGGACCAGGCGATCAGCGCCCTGGTCACGGCGGTGAAACGTTCCCGGGCGGGCCTCAAGCAGACGGAAGGCCCCACCGGCTCTTTCCTTTTTGCCGGACCCACCGGGGTCGGCAAGACCGAGGTCGCCAAACAGCTGGCCGCCGCCATGTCCGTGCATTTTGAGCGGTTTGACATGAGCGAGTACATGGAAAAGCATGCGGTTTCCCGGCTCATCGGCGCGCCTCCGGGCTATGTCGGCTTTGACCAGGGCGGCCTCTTGACCGACGCCATCCGCAAGCATCCGTATTGCGTGCTTCTGCTCGACGAGATTGAAAAGGCCCACCCGGATCTGTTCAGCATCCTGCTCCAGGTTATGGATCATTCGACCCTCACGGACAATGCCGGACGCAAGGCGGATTTCCGCAATGTGATCCTGATCATGACTACCAATGCCGGAGCCCGCGAGCTGAGCGAGCGGGCCATCGGCTTTACCGGGGACAGCAGGGGTCGAAACGACCGGGCCTTGAAAAATCTCTTCTCGCCTGAGTTCCGAAACCGGCTGGACGCGACCATCACCTTCAACCCCCTGGATGCCGTGCTCATGGAACGGATCGTGGACAAGATGGTCGCGGAGCTGCAAATTCAACTGGCCGAGCGCAAGGTGACGATCAGCCTCAGCCCCGCTGCCCGGACCTGGCTGGCCGCCAAGGGCTATGAGCCGGAATTCGGGGCGCGACCGCTGAGAAGGCTTATCCTGCAAGAGGTGGGGGATGCCTTGACCGAAGAGCTGCTCTTTGGCCGGTTGGTCAAGGGGGGCAGTGTGCGGATCGGGGTTAAGGCCAATAAGCTGACCTATCAGTACGAGGGCAGAGGCAGAGAAGTGAAGCAGGAGAAACCCAAAAAAGCTGCCAAGCGAAAATTAGGAGCCGTTACGAAATAACCTGTGCTTTCTTTATTCTTTTGTTACGGCTCGTTATCCCATTCTGGTCATCCAAATGGCGACATTATTTTATTATTATAACGGCTAATGCGAACTTTTTTTCCGGGGAGCTGTCTTGAAAAAGGGTTGGCGCACGGCAGAAAGGCTGCGGTGCGCAGTTTTCATATTCCAGAAAGAACGAGCAGAGGGAGGAGCGTTGAGCGTATGGGCGATGCAATGAAGTGGCGGAATTTTCTGGTGGGCGGGTTGTGTCTGGTGGCGCTTGTTGCCTGTAATAAGCAAAAGGCGGAGACCAAGACCGCGGATCCGGCTGCTGCTGCGGCTGGAGTGGAAGGCGGAATCCAGCAGGCGGCGAACCCCACCGGAGCAATCAAGGGGAAGGCCAAGGAGGTTCTTTCCGGCGGCGGCTTTACCTATGTGCTTATTGCTGCTGAGAAGGGAGATACCTGGGTGGCGGTGCCGCAGACCAAGGTTGAGGTGGGTGAGGTGTGTACCGTTGCCGGGGCCGGAGGACAGGTCATGCAGAATTTTCCCAGCAAGAGCCTGAACCGGACCTTTGCCGAGATTGTCTTTTCCCCGGGCATTGAAGGTAAAAAAGCGGAGATGGGCGCGACCCATGGCGGAGAAGTTGCAGGAGCCCCTGCTGCCGCTCCCACAGCGAAGTCTACAACCCCCCCTGGAGCCGCCGCGCCTGCGGGCGCTTTTGGCGCAGCCATGCAGAAGGAAGGTGGTGCCGCACCTGCTGCTTCTGTGCCAGCAGACTCTGGTGAAACGGCCCCGGGCAGCGGCAAGGCCGTGGTGCCTTTTGTGGAATTGAAGATTGCCAAGGCCAGCGGCGAGAACGGCTACACCGTTGCGGATATTTTCAGCAAAGGCGTAGGCCTGAATGGCAAAAAAGTGAAAATCAAGGCGCAGGTGGTCAAGTTTTCTCCGCAGATCATGGGGAAAAATTGGTTGCATTTGCAGGATGGCACCGGCGATCCTTTGAAAAACACCCATGATCTGGTGGTGACCACGGCGGGCAAGGCGGAAAAGGGCGATATCGTCACGGTGGAAGGCGTACTTGCCGCGGACAAGGATTTTGGCGCCGGGTATAAATATGCGGTTATTGTTGAAGACGTGACCATTACCCGTTAATCGCCAACCATGCGGGACACCCTCAAGAGGGTCGCCATCGTCGGCCCAGGCGCTCTGGGCTGTCTGCTGGCCTCTGCCCTCTGCCGGATCAGTGGGGAAGAAATCTGGGTGCTGGATCATGACCGCCAGCGGGCTGCCATGATCCAGCACTCGGGTCTTACCTTTCAACGTGATGATCGTCTCGAACATTTCCCGGTTCAGGCCACTGCCGATGCCCAACAAATCGGGCCGGTGGATCTGATCCTGCTCTGCGTCAAATCTCCAGTCCTTGCCCACACCCTCCCTTCCCTTCTTCCCCTACTCGCGGAGAACACCCTGCTGCTTGCCTGGCAAAACGGTATCGGCCATCTGCCGCTCCTGATGGGGGCGGAGTTTCCCTGTTCTGTGGCCTTGGCGGTTACTTCCCTGGGTGCGCATCTGGTGGGGCCGGGGCGGGTTCGTTTCGGGGGGGAGGGAGCGACCAGTCTTGGCTTTCTGGGCGAAGTTTCGCCGCAAGCAAAGCTTGCCTTGGCGAGGGTGGCGGAACTTTTCCGGATGGCAGGCCTGGAGACGCGGGTTGAGGCCGACATCCTGGCTCAGGTATGGAACAAACTCCTTGTCAATGTGGGGGTCAACGCTCTCACCGCCATCCATAACTGCGAAAATGGCAGGCTTCTGGAGAACGGCGAGGCGCTTGGCCTGATGCGGGCGGCCGTGCTGGAAGCAGCCAACGTCGCGCGGGCCAAAGGGATTGCCATTGCCCCTGAGCCGGTGGCCCGAACCATCGCGGTCTGCCAAGCCACGGCGGGCAATATCTCCTCCATGCTTCAGGATGTGCGGGGCAACAGGCAAACCGAAATCGAGGCCATCAACGGCGCCGTGCTGGAAGAGGCCCGGCGGCTGGGTATTCCGGCGCCGGTCAACGCGGAACTTTTCGCTGCGGTAAAGGCTTTGGAAAAAGGGTATCTGCCGGGATAAAGGAAGTCTTTCGCTGCATTTTTGTCGTGATTCTCCTTGACAACTTCCTGTATTCTAATAAAAATAGAAAGTTTCGTGGCTGCCGCGCAGCCTGTTTGCTCACAGAAAATTATGAGGAGTTGGAATGTCAAATTATCTCTTTACCTCGGAGTCTGTTTCAGAAGGCCATCCGGACAAGGTTGCCGACCAGATCTCGGATGCGATCCTTGACGCCATCCTGACCCAGGACAAACACGCCAGGGTGGGCTGCGAAACCCTGGTCACCACCGGCATGGCCATCATCGCCGGCGAGATCACCACCTCGGCCTGGGTGGATATGCCTGCCGTGGTGCGGGAGACCGTGCGGGAGATCGGCTACAACTCTTCGGAAATGGGGTTTGACTGGCAATCCTGCGCCGTGCTCACCAGCATTGACAAGCAGTCCGCCGATATCGCCATGGGCGTCAACGAGGGCACCGGCATTGACCTGGATCAGGGCGCCGGCGATCAGGGCCTGATGTTCGGCTTTGCCTGCGACCAAACCAAGGTGTTGATGCCCATGCCCATCACCTACGCCCACCGGCTCGTGAAGCGGCAGGCCGAGGTGCGCAAGGCAGGGATTTTGCCCTGGCTGAGGCCGGACGCCAAGAGCCAGGTCACCATTGAATATGAAGACAAAAAGCCCAAGCGGGTAGAGGCCATTGTCCTCTCTACCCAGCATTCCCCGGACGTTGACTACGAAGATCTCAAGGAAGGAGTGATGGAGGAGATCATCAAGGCCATAATTCCTGTCGAGATGGTGGACAGCAACACCAAGTACTTCATCAACCCCACCGGGCGTTTCGTCATCGGCGGGCCGGTGGGCGACTGCGGGGTTACCGGCAGGAAGATCATTGTCGACACTTACGGCGGCATGGGTTCCCACGGCGGCGGTGCGTTCTCGGGCAAGGATCCTTCCAAGGTGGACCGCTCTTCTTCCTACATGGGCCGTTATGTGGCCAAGAATCTGGTGGCCGCCGGAATCGCCACGGAGATCGAGGTGCAGATCGCCTACGCCATCGGGATCTCCAAACCGGTGTCCATCAATGTCAACTCGTTCGGCACCGGCAAGATCAGCGATGAGCGGATCAGGCAGCTCATTAACGAGCATTTTGATCTGCGGCCCAAGGCCATCATCCAGCACCTTGATCTTTTGCGGCCGATCTATAAAAAGACCGCAGCCTATGGCCACTTTGGCCGGGAGCGGGAAGAGTTCACCTGGGAGCGCACCGACAAGGCTGAAGCCTTGAAAGATGCCGCCGGAATCAAATGTAAATAATTACGACCACCCTGCGTCAAGACGCAATCAGGAGAAAACAACGATGAAGGCACCAGCAAAAAAAGTACCAGCAAAGAAGGCCCCGGCAAAGAAACAGGGCGATTTCAAGGTTGCGGATATGGGTCTGGCCGATTGGGGCCGCATGGAAATCAAGATCGCGGAAACCGAGATGCCCGGCCTCATGGCCCTGCGCGAGGAGTTCGGCAAAAAGAAACCCCTCAAGGGCGCGCGAATCTCAGGCTCCCTGCACATGACCATCCAGACCGCGGTGCTGATCGAGACCCTGGTTGCGCTTGGCGCCCAGGTGCGTTGGGCCTCCTGCAATATTTTCTCCACCCAGGATCACGCCGCCGCAGCCATTGCCGCGACAGGCGTTCCGGTCTATGCCTGGAAAGGCGAAACCATCGAGGAATACTGGTGGTGTACGGAAAAGGCCCTGACCTGGCCGGACGGCAACCCGCCCAACATGATTTTGGACGACGGCGGCGACGCCACCCTGCTGGTGCATAAAGGGGCTGAGTTCGAGAAGGCCGGCAAGGTGCCTGTGGCCAAGAAGACCGATAACGAGGAATGGCAGGCCGTGCTGGCCGTGCTCAAGCAGGATTTTGCCGCAGACAAGAAGAAATGGACCACCGCCGCCAAGACCATCCGCGGCGTGACCGAAGAAACCACCACCGGGGTGCATCGCCTCTACCAGATGGAAAAGGCTGGCGGCTTGCTCTTTCCGGCCATGAATGTCAATGACTCCGTGACCAAGTCCAAGTTCGACAACCTCTACGGTTGCCGCGAATCGTTGATGGACGGCATCAAGCGCGCCACCGACGTGATGGTGGCAGGCAAGCTCGCGGTGATCTTAGGCTACGGCGACGTGGGCAAGGGCTGCGCCCAGGCCTTCCGCGGCTTAGGGGCCCAGGTGTGGGTCACCGAGATCGATCCGATCTGCGCACTCCAGGCGGCCATGGAAGGCTATCGGGTAATGACCATGGAAGAGGCTGCGGCCCATGGCGACATCTTCGTCACCTGCACCGGCAACGAGAAGGTCATCACCCACGCCCATATGAAGGCCATGAAGGATGAGGCCATTGTCTGCAATATCGGCCATTTCGATTCTGAAATCGACGTGGCTTCCCTGCGCAAGTACACCTGGGAGAACATCAAGCCCCAGGTGGATCACATTGTTTTCCCCGGCGGCAAGAAGATCACCCTGCTGGCCGAGGGACGTCTGGTGAACCTGGGCTGCGCCACCGGCCATCCGAGCTTCGTGATGTCCGCCTCCTTCACCAATCAGGTGCTGGCCCAGATCGAGCTTTTCGCCAACGCCAAGAAGTATCAGAAAAAGGTATACGTGTTGCCCAAGGTGCTGGATGAGAAGGTGGCGCGGCTGCATCTCAAAAAGCTCGGCGTGCATCTCACCGAGCTTTCCAAGATGCAGGCTGCGTATATCGATGTGCCGGTGGGTGGGCCTTATAAGGCAGACCATTACCGGTATTGATTTTTAGGAAAACAGGATGTGTGACAGGGGCGCCGGGTTTCCGGTGCCCCTTTTTTGTTTCTGGGCAGAAGAAGGGAAGGGCTTTTCTGCAGTTCTTTCTTCTTTTGCTTGCCCAAAAGAAGAAACAAGAAAAAGGCACCCCGCCACTTGTCCCGCCGAAGGCGGGATGCCCTGCGCTCCTCGATGCTGCCGGGGCTTTGCAAACTCGCTACGCTCAAACAGTGCAAATCCCCTTTTCGGCAGCCTCTGCGGTGCTCGGCTGCGTGCCAATGGGAATTTTTCCCAGAGTGTGTCCTTGGGGGGTTGGCTATGAGCGCGATGCCTGAAGCCACTGTTCAAAGGTCTGGCCCTTGATCTCCTTGGCGAGCAACCCATGGAGAAGCGGCTCGACAAGACCGCGTTCGTCCGGGGCGATGAGGAAGCCGAGGATGGGGGCGGTGGGTTCCCCATAGTCTTCGGCTTGCCCGGCGTTCAGTCCTGCCAGCAGTTCCACCATGGTGCCCCAGCAGCCGCCGTTATCCAGATGCTCGATATATTGCAGCAGGGCGGTCGCCCCGGCGAGATAGCCCGGCGGCATGTCTGCCACGCCGCTTGCGGCGCAAGGGTCTTGGGAGGCAAAGAGCCGGCAGCCAAAGGGCCGCACCGGGTAGATGGAACAGCTCTCGTCCTTGAGAAACGGGCAGGGCCGTAAATCCCAGCTTTCTGCCTCTTCCACGGCCTCGCCTCGGAGATGGGCGGCGACAAAGGCGTTGGTGGTGTACTGTGTTGTCCGGGTTGCTGTGGGCTGAAATGCAGGCGCAGCCAGCTCGGACAGGCGATTTTCCTCGGCGAGAAAGGCCAAGATTCCATCCCCTTCCAGACTGGTCAGGGTGACACTTCGGGTGCAGCAGGTGGCGCACCCCTTGCGGCAGGCAAAGGCGAACGTGTCGGCCCACTCGGCAAAGGCGTCATAGAGCGTGGCCAGCAGCAGGCGCTGGGTCGGGCGGGGAATCATGGTAGATTTATTTCCTGCGCCAGGGAGATATCCCCGGAGATAACGGAATGGACTTGGCCTTGGGCATCCCGAATATGGAGGAATCCCTCTTCGTCCGGGCCAAGGGAGATGCCGGTGATGATCCTCCCTTGGGTGTTCAGCCAGGAGACCTGTAGACCGGCGTGGATATCCCGTTGCCGCCATTCGGCCAGGATGCCTGGAAAATCGCCCTGTTCCAGCCGGGCCACCACGAGGTCCAGTTCGCCGAGAATGGCCGCAAGCAGAGGGCCGCGTTCGTGGGGGATGCCTGTCTCAGCGAGCAGTGAGGTGGCCTTAGGGCGCAGCCCCTCGGAAAATGCCTCCGGTGGGGTGTTCACATTGAGGCCGATGCCGATCACCACCGCAGTCTGTCCGGCTCCGGCCACGGCTTGGGTTTCGGTGAGGATGCCGCCGCATTTCTTGCCGAGCAGGAAAAGATCGTTGGGCCATTTCAGCCCCGGCTGGCATTGGGTGTGGCTTTCCAGGGCCTTGCACAGGGCGAGGCCTGCGGCCAGGGTGAGCTTGGGGAAATCCGCCGGGGCAAGATGCGGGCGAAGGATCAGCGAAAAATAGAGGCCGGTTCCGGGCGGCGAATGCCAAATCCTGCCCTCAAGACGACCCCGGCCTGCGCTCTGGCTGTCGGCCACGACCAGGGTGCCGTTTGGTGCGCCGGTGTTGCTCAGGATCAGGGCGAGGTCGTTGGTTGAACTGGTGTCGGAGAAAAACTGCACCGGATGTCGGCCAAGCTCGCCGGTACGGATCATGGTTTGCCAGAGATCGTCAGTCATGATGTCTTGAGGGCTTCCCGTTCAGTCTTTTAGATTCTGCTGCTTAAGCCGTCAGCTTCTTGGCGATCTTGGCAACGTGTTGGCCTTGAAACCGTGCGCCTGCAAGCTCATTTTCACTTGGGCTGCGGCTGCCGTCACCCCCGGCGATGGTGGAGGCGCCATAGGGGGAGCAACCGGTGATCTCCGTCGAGATCATCTGGCCCTGAAAGGTGTAGGGCAGGCCGACGATGACCATGCCTTGATGGAGCAAGGTGTTGTGGAAGCTCAGGATCGTGGATTCCTGCCCGCCGTGCTGGGTATTCGAACTGGCGAACACGCTGCCCGTCTTGCCGACCAGGGCGCCCTTTACCCATAAACCTCCGGTGGCATCAAGGAACTGCCGCATCTGCCCGCACATGTTGCCAAAGCGGGTGGGGGTACCGAAGATGATCGCATCGGCTGCGCCCAGTTCCTCCACCGTGCAGACGGGTACCTGGGCCTGCTGCTTCTGCGTTGCTGTTGCACCCATCTTTTCCAGAACCGCCTCGGGAAGCGTTTCCGGGACACGCCGTAGATCGACCTCGGCCCCCTCAACCAAGCGAACCCCTTCCGCGACAGCCTGCGCCATTTTGTAGATGTGCCCGTACATTGAGTAATAGACGATGAGCACCTTCATGAGGACCTCCTTGGTGTGATGTTGATGTTTGTAAGCCTGACCACTATAGGCGTTTTGCTTTACCCCACAGCTTCTTGAAACTATCAGGAGCTGATTTTTTATAGAGCTCGTAATCGCACTTATAATCTTTACAGGTAAAAGCCCACCACTCGTTAGGCCCTTCCTCCATCTCGAAGAATTGCAATAGATGTGGACCTGTATCTGAAGGGGGGAGAATGCGTGTTTCAACTTTGGCATCGACTGTATGGCCCATACCGGGAAGTTCATATTCTATGGTCGGATTAAATCCTTCATGCTTTTCGTTGTAAGTAAATTCATAGGCACGAACATCAGAAGCCGTGGTGAAATCAAGTGCTGTTAGGAAAATGGTAGGCTCACATTCAACGCAACTCGCGTGTTTGACGAAAACAGTTTTATTCTTAGATTTGCTTGCAAAGGGGTGGATTGCATGAAAAGTACCGTTAAGGAATGGACCAGCATAATACGGCTTGTACAAACCCTGCTCCGGCTTGAGTCTCCAAAGAGACAGATAGGGGTATTTAGATTGATCTTTGCTGACATCAATATAACCAACGATCAGATCATCTTTGCCATCACCGTCAATATCGTACAGCCATGCTGTCATATTATCTATCGAGAGAGTTGGCGCCAGGGTTACAATCAGCTTCTTTATGTTGGCTAGATTCTCTGTTTCGCAGACATTGGTAGATAAATCAACACGCCAATCCTTGCCTGACGTGTCGCCCGGATATAGAGGTGTTTTCCAAACAAGAACGGAGCCTGCTTTGCATTCTTTGTTTGATGGCTTGGTCTTGGCAAGAACTTGTTCGAGTTTGGCATGTTGTATTTTGTCAAGATTTGTGAACGGCGTATTTTTATCGTAGTTAGGTAGGCTATTATAAGCCTCCTCGACAGCAGATCTAATCTTTGCGTCAGCAATGCCATGTAACAAAAATAGAATTACTGTCACGAGTTGAAGTATTTTCACGATTTGTCTCGCTTCCGGACTAACAAGTTATTATGTGGAGTTGGCTATCATGATTTTCAGCATGATAGCCAGGAATATACGAAAAATAGGGCCGCCCTCATTTCTTCTGGTCGCTTAAAAAAGACCGACATAAGCCTCATCACAGCCTCCGGCTGGATTCGGTGATAATTTTATCCAAAAAATCCTCTTCTGTACTCCCCTGCGTCGCCGTCTCTTTCATCTGCTCGGCCCAGCCGGCAATTTGACTCAAAGCATCACGCTGTTCCAAGATGATGTTTTCCCAGGCCCGTCGCTCATGAAAAAAGGAATCGATACTATCCTGCACCACCTGTAAAAGCGCGGCTTTGGTTTCGGCGCCCAGGCACTGGCTCACTCCCTTCTGCTCCTCGATAATATTGAGGAATTTTGCCCGGAAGCTGTTGTGGGATGAAATGGTGTTTGCGGGGTTCAAGGTCTGCTGGTAGGAAAGAATTCGCTCAAGTTTTGCTTTGAGCTCCGCAGGCCGGACCGGCTTGGCCAAATAATCGAAGGCGCCAAGGCGCATGGCCTCGATGGCCGACTCCACGGTGCTGAAGGCAGTGACCATAACAACGGCACAGGCCGGGTTGGACTCCTTGGCGAATTTGATGACATCAAGGCCCCCCTCCGTGGCATGCTCGGTGCCGGGCATGTTTTTGTCGGTCACCACGGCATGGAATTGCTGCTCACGCAAAAGCGCGATGGCTGAGGCCGCATCACAGGCGGTTATGGTTTCGCAGTTCTGTCTTTCCAGCCCCAGCCGGATGACCTCGCGGGAAGTGGGTTCATCATCAACGACCAACACGCGGATTTTGATACTCATGTCCTCTGGCTCCACCATTGCCTTCTCCTTCAGCATATACGTACTACAAGGGGTTTCCCTGCCTACCCGGCGAGTTAACCAAAACAGCCCCGCTCCCAATATAAAGCGATACGGTGCGGGCAACAGTGCCGCCCGTATTCTGTTTCACTATGGGGATATTAAAGTGATGAAGAGAATTCTCTATTTCGCTGAGAATCCTTTTTCCCAGGTGGAAGGGATCCTTGATTTTTATAACAGCGGCACCACCGACCAATTTGGCCACAATCCCCGAATTATTCGCTGCATAACGGCCTGCGGCGGCACGAACTTCCTTCAGCAGCAAAGGAACTGCCGAAGTGGCATAATATCCGTCCCTGTGCTTTTCCCCAGCATGACAAAGCGGATCTGGCAGGGCAATATGAACAAGCCCCATGGTGTTTGTTTTCGGATGGTGAAGGATCAACGCAATGCAGGAGCCAAGGGCGTAGGTGCGCAATATATCTTCCGGACTATTGGAGACGGCCCAGCCACCGATTCCCACCACTTTGAGATTGCTCATGCCATTGTGCGCGTCAATGAGTCCTTAACACTATTAGTGAAATCCGAGGAGAATCGGGCAGTGGTCCGATCCCATTATATCACTTAAAATGCCAGCCTCGGTCACTCGTTTTTTGCTCTTTTCATCCACGCAGAAATAATCGATCCGCCACCCGATGTTCCTGGCCCGTGCGTTGAAGCGGTAGCTCCACCAGGTGTACTGGCCCGTCTCCTGGTTGAACATCCGGAAGGTATCCACGAACCCTGCTTTAAGAAATTGGTCCATCCAGGCCCGCTCTTCCGGGGAAAAGCCCGGATTTTTCTCGTTCTGCTTGGGGTTGGTCAGGTCGATCTCCTTGTGCGCCACGTTGAAATCTCCGCAGATCACCACCGATTTTTGTTTGGCCAGGCTTTGGGCAAAGGCCAGCAGATCGCGGTTGAACTGGAGCTTGTAATCCATGCGCACCAGTCCGGGCTGGGAATTGGGGAAATAGGCGTTTACGAAGAAAAAGTCGGCAAACTCCAGGGTCAGCACCCGGCCCTCGTAATCGTGGTCCTTGTGGTCGATGCCGTAGATCACCGAGAGGGGCGGCTTTTTGCTGTAGGTGGCCACCCCGGCGTAGCCTTTTTTTTGGGCGGAAAACCAGTAGGCGGTGTAGCCGGGGATATTTTTGATCGATTCCGACAGCTGCTCCGGCTGGGCCTTGATCTCCTGGAGCGCCACCAGGTCGGCATCCAAACCGGCGATGATTTCGACAAAGCCCTTTTTCTCCACAGCCCGCAGGCCGTTGACGTTCCACGACACGAATTTCCGCATGGCAGTAGCCCCGGTTGTTTTTTTGCGTATTCCCGGCACCTTTCTCGGCGTCACCCCGATCTGCGGGCAATACCTGAGGATGACGCAGCGGTCGCAGTGGGGAGCCACCGGCTTGCAGGTGCCCTGGCCAAAGGCCACCAGGATTGAGTTGATGGTCAGCCAGTATTTTGGCGGCAGCTTTTTTCTGAGCGCCATTTCGGTTTCCAGCGGGGTCTTGGTTTTCACATAGCCCCAGATGTTCATGATCCGGTGGACGTGGGTGTCCACGCAGATCGCCGGTTTCTTGAAGGCCACCGCCACCACCAGGTTCGCGGTTTTCCGGCCCACGCCGGGCAGGCGGGTGAGGGCTTCGACCTCGTCGGGAATCCGGTTGCCAAACTCGCTGGCCAGCACGCCGGGCAGCCGGGCGAGAAACCCGGCCTTGTTCTTGTAAAAGCCCACCGGGAAGATCAGCTTGACCAGCCGCTCTTCGCTCAAGCCCGCCAGGGCAGCCAGGTTGGGCGCTTCCTTGAACAGCCTGGCCGCAGCCTTGGCCGTGGTTTCATCCTTGGTCCGGGCCGAGAGGATGGTGGCCACCAGAATCTTGTACGGGTCGTTGGTCTGCACGGCAATGAGATCGACAATGGGCACGGCATACCCGGCGACCTCTTTGCCGAGTATTTGCAAAACCTCTGGTATTGAAAATTGCATCATTTGCTCCAGGGAAAATGTTGCACAATGCAGCGGGAAAACGTGTTTGCGCATCATTTTTCACCAATGATGCAATTTGCAATGGCGGTGTTTCAAAGAGGAACAGTTTTTCCTTGACAGCACTTTTGGGGAGCAGTAAGCATACCGAAAATTTTTAGAAATAGCCACAATCAGGGCAGGGAAGGACTGCTGTCTGCTGGGTCCAGCGAAGATTGTCCCTCGATTGTATGCAAGCGTTTACCGTGCCGGTTCATTTTATTACGGCCCCGTATGCTGTCCCATCTTTAACAAAGTTACAGTTATTTTTTGAACAACGGCTTCATATATTTTTGCTTTTTCGGCTTTGGGTTAAGACAAGGAGGAACAAGGATGCAAGGAAACATCAAGGAAAAGGCGGGGACGCTGTTCGTTTCCCTCATGTGCGCCATCATGTTGAGTCCGGCCTGGGCTCTGGCAAGCGAAGCGGTTGAGATGACCCAGGTTCCGGCTGCAGGTGATCCGGGCTGGTGGAAATGGCCGGTGATTCTCCTGTTTGTCACCTTTGTCATGGGTATCATCGCGGTGCTTGGCGGGGTTGGCGGCGGGGTGCTGTTCGTGCCCATCATCGGCGGGTTTTTCCCGTTCCACCTTGATTTTGTCCGCGGCGCCGGTCTGCTCGTCGCCCTGTGCGGTTCTCTGGCTGCGGGCCCCGGCCTGCTGAAGGCCAATCTAGCCAGCCTTCGTTTGGCCATGCCGGTGGCGCTCATTGCCTCCACCATGGCCATTATCGGCGCCATGGTCGGCCTGGCCCTGCCCACCCACATTGTCCAACTTGCCTTGGGCGGCACCATCCTCGGCATCGTGGCCATCATGCTCACCGCCAAGAAATCAACGGTTCCGGATGTTCCCCATGCGGATGCGCTTTCCACCGCCCTGCGCATCACCGGTGTTTTTTATGAGCCGACCAGCAAGGAAGAAATCAACTGGAAGATTCATCGCACCATTCCCGGCCTGCTGACCTTCATCATCATCGGTTTCATGGCCGGGATGTTCGGTCTGGGCGCCGGCTGGGCCAACGTGCCGGTTTTGAACCTGATGATGGGCGCGCCGCTCAAGATCAGCGTGGCCACCTCCAAGTTTCTGCTCTCCATCACCGATACCTCCGCCGCCTGGATTTACCTGAACAAGGGCTGCTTGATTCCCATGATCGTCGTGCCTTCGCTCATTGGCATCATGCTGGGTTCGTTCGTCGGAGTTCGCTTGCTCAAAGTTGCCAAGCCGACCTTTATCCGCTGGATGGTTATCATCATTCTTCTCTTTGCCGGCCTGAAAGCTGTGCAAAAGGGCTTGAGCACCATGGGCATTACCCTGTTTAACTTTTGCTAGGCCGCTGTCCACCCCAATAATGTCGTCATCTGGATGGGAAAAACAGCAGCAGCGCCGCATATGCGGCTGATAACGGCCCCTAAGCTATTTCACGGAGGATTGTATCATGTCACATCATAATACCCAAGCAACCGAAGAGCAGGTGCAGTACGCCGCTATTCTTGAAAAAGGCATGTACGCAGGCCTGGCCCTCATGGTTATCATTTTTGCCCTGTATGTGCTGGGCGTCGTGCCGTCGGTCGTGCCGTTGAGCGAGGTTTCCACTTACTGGAGCACCCCGGTGCATGACTATCTGGTGGCCATCAACACCAATTTTCTGCACTGGGATCACCTGCCCACCGGCTGGTCCTGGATGAAACTCCTTGGTTATGGCGATTTTCTGAATTTCCTGCCGGTGGCCATCCTGTCCGGAGTCACCATTCTCTGCTACCTCGTCATTACCCCCGGGCTCTTTGCCAGGGGCGATAAGGCCATGGCATTCATGGCCATGGCCGAGGCGGTTATTTTGACCTTGGCAGCCAGCGGCGTGCTTTCCATCAGCGGGCATTGATTTTTACAAAAAATCGGCTCTGATGCAAAAAGCCATCCTGCCATGCGGCGGGGTGGCTTTTTTTTGTTTCATGGCTTAGGTGCCCTGCTCCCCGAAGGGTGATTCCCCTTGACCGAAGATGGGTTTTTGGTATGGTTGGACGTGGATTTTTTGTCACGGCGCAAGGCAGAGAGCGGTTTTCCGGCCAGCCACCCAGGAATCAAGGGATGAATCGTGAAAAAACACCTTAACCTGCTCCGGGAATTTTCCGTCCCGCTCCTTGCTGGGGTTGTGGTCGCTCTGCTCTGGGCCAACCTCTCGCCGGAAGGCTACCGCCAATTCAACCAAACGCCCTTGCTCGGGCCGCTCAGCTTCCATTTCCTCACCAATGAATTATTCATGGTGCTGTTTTTCGCCATGGCTGCCGTGGAGATCACCCAAAGTTGCTTGCCGGGCGGCGATCTCCATCCCCTGCGCAAGGCGGTGAACCCCCTGTTGGCAACGCTGGGCGGGGTGGTCGGCCCGGTGCTCGTCTACCTGACTCTCAACGCCCTGATCGGCGCACCCTTGTTCCGCCGGGGCTGGGGCATTCCCACCGCCACCGATATTGCCCTGGCCTGGCTGGCCGCCAGCCTGGTTTTCGGCAGGCGGCATCCCGCGGTTTCTTTCCTGCTGCTGCTGGCCATCGCCGACGACGCCATTGGTCTTGGCATCATCGCCATTTTCTACCCGGACCCGCTGCATCCCGTGGCCCCGCAATGGCTGGGTCTTACCCTGGTCGGCATGGGCATGGCCTTTCTGCTGCGGCGCAGCAAGGCCGCTAGCTATTGGTCTTATCTCCTTCTTGGCGGCGGGCTCAGTTGGCTTGGCCTGTTCAAGGCCCATATCCACCCGGCCCTTGCCCTGGTTTGCATCGTGCCCTTTCTGCCCCATGCGCCACGGGAAGACAAGCATCTCTTTGAGGAAGACCCCAGGGATATCTCCCCCCTTGCCAGCTTTGAACACGAATGGAAGGTGGTGGTGGATTTCGGCTTGTTCCTGTTCGGCCTGGCCAACGCGGGAGTGGAGTTCGCCGCCATGGGCATCCCAACCTGGCTGGTCCTGGCCTCGCTTGCCATCGGCAAGACCGGCGGCATCTTCAGCATGGGCATGCTGGGCAAGAAGCTCGGCTATCCGCTGCCTGCCCAGGTCGGCAAAAAGGAGCTGTTGCTGGTCGGGATGATCGGGGGGCTGGGCCTGACAGTGGCCCTGTTCGTGGCGGGCGAGGCGTTCACCGATCCACTCACCCAGGGGGCGGCCAAGATGGGTGCTTTGTTCAGCGCCGGGTGCGGCATCCTCGCCATTGTAGCCGGGAGGCTGATGCGGGTGCGGCGCAGAATATGATTTCCTCTCTTTGCCAAAAATCACGGCACCGCTTTGGGTACAATCCCCCATTTTTTCTTGACACCTTTGCCTCCTCCTTTGTAAGCACAATGGAGTCTTTTCCTGATTCGTCGCCTTGTTCCGGGCCGAAGCGCGCCGGGGTAAGGCAATAACCTTCGCCAGACAGAAAGCACCCTTATGAAACAACGAACCCTGAAAAATCAGCGCGGCTTTTCCCTGATGGAGTTATTGATCGTTATGGTCATTCTCGGCCTGATCGCCTCCCTGGTCGGGCCAAAGCTCTTCGGCAAACTGGGCAAGGCCCAGCAGAAGACGGCCAAGACCCAGATCGAGATGCTCATGTCGGCCATGGACGCCTTTCGGCTTGACGTGGGCCGCTACCCCAACCAGCAGGAAGGTCTGAGCGCCCTGGCGGCCAATCCTGGCACCGGCGGAGGGCTGGACAAATGGGACGGGCCCTATCTGAAAAAGGCCGTGCCCAACGATCCGTGGGGCAATCCCTATCATTACCGCAGCCCCGGTGAGCACGGCGAGGTGGATATCTATTCCTACGGGCAGGACAACCAGCCCGGCGGGGAAAAAGAAAACGCCGACATTGGCAGCTGGGAATAGCCCTTCCCGGCAAAGGCCCCTGCGCCCTTATGCAATCCGCCTTTTTTCGTAAACAAGAAAAGATCGGTTCGCTGCTGGTCAACAACGGCAGGTTGCAGCCCGCCCAACTTGAGCGGGCTTTGGCCCATCAAGAAACCGTCTCCCGCAGGCTGGGGGAAATCCTGCTTTCCCTTGGCTATATCAGCGAGGAGGATCTGGCCGCAGCCCTGGCCCAGCAGCTCGGCCTTGCCGTGTATGTGCCGCAGGACGCGGACGAGTTTCTCACCCCGCCCATCCCCCAGCTTTTTTTGAAAGACCATCCCTTCCTTCTCTTCCGCCGAGGGGATGCCGACGCCTTCCTCCTGACCAGCGACCCTCTGGACGGCGATATCCTCGCTTCCGCCCGGATCACCCTGGCCTCGGCCTTTGGCATCCAGGTCATCGGCGAGGCCCAGCTCAAGAATCTGATCCGTGAGCACTACCAGCTTGGCCAGCAGGAGAACGAGGCCGCCGCCATGCTCATCGACGAGGCGGATATCGACAAGCTCAAGGACATGGCCTCCGAGGCGCCGGTCATCAAGTATGTCAACAACCTGATCGACACAGCGGTGACGCGGCGGGCCAGTGATATCCACCTGGAACCCTTTGCCGACGGCCTGCGGATTCGGCTGCGCATCGACGGCATCCTCCACGATTACGAAATCCCGCCCCATGCCATGCAGCCCGCGATCATCTCCCGGACCAAGCTTCTGGCCGGGCTGGACATTGCCGAGCGCCGTCTGCCCCAGGACGGCAAGATTTCCATGCGGGTTTCGGGCCGCGAGATCGACCTGCGGGTTTCCACCCTGCCCACCATCTTCGGCGAGGGCGTGGTGATCCGTATCCTGGAAAAGGCCTCCATCATTCTGGATCTGGTCAAACTGGGCATGGGCAGCCGGATCGAGGAAGAGTTCCGCCGCCTCATCGCCATGCCCGACGGGATCATCCTGGTCACCGGCCCCACGGGCAGCGGCAAGACCACCTCCCTCTACTGCGCGCTCAACCAGATCAACACCGGGGACAACAAGATCATTACCGTGGAAGACCCGGTGGAGTACCAGCTGCACGGCATCAACCAGATCCAGGTCCGCTCCGAGATCGGCCTGACCTTTGCCTCGGGGTTGCGCTCCATCGTCCGCCAGGACCCGGACGTGATCATGATCGGCGAGATCCGCGACCTGGAAACCGCCGAGATCGCGGTGCAGTCTTCGCTCACCGGCCATCTGGTTTTTTCCACCCTGCACACCAACGACGCCATCTCCGCAGTGGTGCGGATGACCGACCTCGGCGTGGAGCGGTTCCTCATCTCCTCTTCCCTGCGCGGGGTGCTGGCCCAGCGGCTGGTGCGCTGCATCTGCCCGCACTGCAAGGAAAAGCAGGGGATGCTCAGTGATTTCGGCTACCAGCCTGCGGGCGAGGATTTTCCCATCTACGAGGGCAAGGGCTGCGACCATTGTTCCGGCACCGGCTACACCGGGCGGATTGGCCTCTACGAGCTGCTGGTCATCGACGAAGCCATCAACCGGGGAATTTCCAAGGGGCTGGACCTGATGGAGCTGAGAAAGATTGCCGAGGAGCAGGGGTTTCAATCCATGTTCACCGACGGCCTGGCCAAGGTCCGGCAGGGACTGACCACCTTCAGCGAGGTGGTCAGAGTCTGTAGGGGAACCGAAAATGGGGCAATGTAAAGGTTTGTCTGGAACTTGCGGGGAAGATGGCGATAATTCTGCTGCTGCTATTTTCTCTTTCTTCTTTTGCGTGCCCAAAAGAAGAAACAAGAAAAAGGCACCCCAGCCAGTCCTGGCCCTGCGGGCTTACCTTGCTTCTCGACGAGGGCGGGACGCTAAAAAACTCGGGCTTCGCCCTCAGACAGTTTTAGCGTCTTTTTCCGCCCCCGTCTGCGAGGCGCGGCAGGACAAATGGGGGGGAGAGGAAAAATCCCATTGGCACGTAGCCGAGCACCGGAGAGGCTGCCGAAAAGGGGATTTGCACTGTTTGAGGCGAAAGCCGAGTTTGCAAAACCCCGGCAGCATCGAGGAGCACAGGGCATCCCGCCTTCGGCGGGACAAGGGACACAGGGGGCCTTTTCTTTGGTTCGTTTCTTTGGGCAAGCAAAGAAATGAACATACTAACTTCTTACTGGATTTCCCCGGAATCCCCGGATGAGCCAATTTAAATACACGGCCCTGGATGCCAATAACCAGACCCAGGACGGGGTTCTTGAAGCCCCGGACCAGGAAAGCGCGGCCAAACGCCTGATGCAGCAGGGCTTGCGGCCCCTGAACATCCGTCGCCAGGGAGGCGGTCTCAGCCTGCCCCAGGGCCTTGGCCTGCGCTTCCGTTTCCGGCAGGAAAAATTAAAACGGGCGGATATCGAATTTTTCACCAACCAGATCGGCCTCTTGCTCAAAAGTGGCCTGGCCCTGGACCAGGCGCTGCGGGTGATGAAGCGGCACAGCCATAAGCCCGTCTTCCAGCAGTTTGTCGGCGAGTTGGAGCAAAAGATCAAGGAAGGCAAGTCCTTTTCCCAGGCCTTGGCCGATTATCCGCATTTCTCCCCCATGTACATCAACATCGTCCGGGCCGGGGAAGAGGGCGGCATCCTGCCCGCCATGCTGATGAAGATCGCCGGTTACCAGGCGACCTTTCAGGAACTCCAGCAGTACGTGATTTCTGCCTCCATCTATCCGCTTTTCCTTTTGGGCGTGGGTTTTCTCGCCATCATCATCCTGCTGACCACCATCCTGCCCCGGTTCGAGGTCCTTTTTGAGGGCATGGGCCAGCAACTGCCTGGGCATGTGGTGATGCTCATGGCCACGGCCAAGTGGATCGGCAGCCATCCTCTGTTGACGGCCCTGGTGCTGGTGGGGCCGCCGCTGACGGCCTGGCGCTATTTCAAAAGCGTGGACGGCAAGGCCCGCTTGGACCACTGGGCCTTGCGGATTCCGGTGTTGTCCGAGTTTGTCCGCAACCTGGAGACCACCCGGATATTCCGAACCATCGAGGTGTTGGTCAACAACGGCGTCCATCTGGCCGCGGCGCTCAAGATCGGCAGCGGCGTTGCGGTGAACGCCGAGTACCGCCGCCTGCTCAACCAGGCCACCCGCGCCCTTCAGGAGGGTCGCCGCATCGGCGAGCGCCTGAGCGCGGAAAAGCTCTTTCCTGAACTGGCCACCGAACTGCTCTCCATCGGCGAGGAGTCGGGGAGGGTGGGGGAGATGTGCGGCCAGATCGCCGACCATTTTGAAAAGGAACTCAAGGAGCGGATCAAGCGGCTCACCGCCATGGTGGAGCCGATCTTCATCCTGCTCATCGCCGCGGTCGCAGGCTACGTGGTGATCTCCATGCTTTCGGTTATTCTGAGCATCAACGATATCGCAGGGTAAGTCATGACTTACCCCTGCAAAAAAAAACCAATCCTCGGCAAGCGCGGCTTTTCCCTCATTGAGTTGATCATTGTCCTGGTCCTGCTCGGCATCATGGCTGGGGTGGTGGCTCCGGCCACGGGCCGGTTTCTCGATAAACTGAATTTTCGCAAGCAGACTGCGGCCCTGGTCGCGGCTACGCGTTATGCCCGGCTTACGGCGGTGGGCAAGGGCAGGCCGGTGGAGATGCGTTTCGATGGGCAGGCCAAAAGCCTCTGTTTCAGCGGCGCGGTGGAGGAAAAAAAAGAGGTCGAGCTTTCCGAGGGCGCGGAGTTTGAGCTCAGGCCGGAGACCCTGGTCTTTTACCCGGACGGGCTGGCGACGCCGGGCAGGATGGTGTCCCGCAGCGGCCGCCGCTCCCAGGAGTTTCTGATCGATCCGCTCACCGGCATGCCGGTGCGGCAATGATGGACGGGATGCCGGTGTCGTTTTCTAAGACGTTGCACGGCCAGCGCGGGATCACCCTGCTTGAGCTGCTCATTGCCGTGGTGCTCTTGGGCATGGTCAGCACCATGATCTATTCCGTGCTCAACGTGGGGATCACTTTCAGCGCCAGGGGCGAAAAGCATCTGGAGACCCTGAGCCGGGAAAAGAACCTGCTCAGCCTCCTGCGGCGGCAGGTGAACGCAGCCTGGTACGACACGCGTTTTAGCAAGGTGCTGATCACCGGGGGCGACGGGGTGCTGCGCATCGTCACCCGCCAGCCCCTGCTGCATCGAAGCGCAGGCACAGTGTTGGCGGTGTATCGGGTCAATGCTGCCGAGCAGACCCTCTATTACCTGG
>Ga0315272_10000180_pt1 | contig 29796 bp, 31 predicted proteins | sample C3_middle_MG_FD_203918 | JGI IMG/M metagenome (GOLD analysis project Ga0315272, IMG submission 203918) | Sediment microbial communities from Yellowstone Lake, YNP, Wyoming, USA - C3_middle | ecosystem: Environmental > Aquatic > Freshwater > Lake > Sediment | place: USA: Wyoming | collected...
CTCCTGCTTCCTTCAGATTCCACCTCACGATGGACACCCTTGCTCTTGGCTAATGGTTGGTAACTACAAACCCCCATAAAGGACTCTCACCTTCAAATTAATCGCTATGCACGGCACACCAAAAAAAGGCTGCCCTTTTGAGACAGCCTTTCCTTAAAAGATTGAATGAATTATTTCAATCCAAGTTTCGTTTTAACCATTGGTAAAATATTGGTGCTTTTTGTTTCGTCAAAATAAAGAACCGATCCTTTGGCAACGTCAAAAACATAAACGAATCCGTTTTCTTTTCCGACATCTTTGATTGTCTTGTCAACTTTAGCAAAAATCGGCTGGGTTAATTCAGTCTGCTTATTCTGAAGCTGTGTCTGAGCATTTGACTGGAAATCCTGAATTCTTTTGTTCATATCCATCAGTTCCTGCTCTTTTGTCTGCTTTACGATGTCGCTCAGGTTTTTGCTTTCCTTCGTATATGCTTCGTTTTTTGTATTTAATTCGACTGTCATCAATTCCAATGCATTAACGAGCTCTTTACGGAACTTTTCAAGTTTAACAAGGGCAGAGTCGTATTCCGGCATTGATTGAATGAGTTCATCACTATTTATATGGCCGAATTTAACACTCTGAGCCTTTAAACTCTGTCCCGCGAATGCAATGATTATCAACAAAGTCGCTACGCTTATAAATCTTCTCATTTTAAATAATTTTATTAAACAATTTATGCAAAAGTAATTAATTAATTCTTATAACCTAATTTTTCCAAAACCTGATCGCTGATGTCGAATTTCGGGTTAGCGAACAGTATATTTCCGCCTGCAGCAGTGTCAAAAATCACAGCATAACTGCCATCGACGGCTATCTCTTTTATTGCTTTTAATATCTCATCCTGAATGGGTTTAACAAGCTCCTGCCTCTTCTTAAACAGATCGCCTTCCACTCCAAAATATTTATTCTGCAGATCTTTCATCTCCTTTTCCTTTGCCACAATTGCTTCTTCCCTTTTAGTCTTCATATCCTGGGAAAGGAGGACTGCTTCATTCTGATAAGACTTGTACATTTGTTCAACAACAGCATATCCGTCGGATACCTCTTTTTCCCACTGTTTTGAGAGCTTATCAAGCTGATCCTGGGCAGTAGTAAACGCCGGGATATTTTTCCTGATATATTCCGAATCAACAAAAGCATATTTCTGAGCTACAGCTATTGCTGAAGTCATAATAAACAAACTGATTAAAACACCTATCTTTTTCATAACTGATGAGATTTGATACGTTATTAAAATTCTTGTCCTATAGTAAATTGGAATTGTGAATGGTTTGCACTTGGGAAATTAGAAGGATCAGGTACAGCATCGAATCCATAACCCCAGTCAACTCCCAGTAGTCCGAACATCGGGAGGTTGGCCCTGACACCGATACCAGCGGCGCGGTTCATCTTGAAAGGATTATAATCCTTCAGCTGATACCATGCCCGACCAGCCTCAAGGAATGTGAGAACATATATTGTAGCCTGTGGGTTAAGCGATACAGGATAACGTAATTCAAACGTAATTTTCGAATAGACGTTTCCTGATGGAACCAGAGTCCCTGCCGCATCTCTGAGCATCGGAGTAAGTGATCCGACACCACTGGTACCGCTGGCATATCCTCTGAGTTTGATCATCTCGCGTCCATAGAAACTATAACCGGTCATCCCGTCACCACCGACAGAAAAGTTTTCAAATGGTGATGGTCCGATGTTTTTATTATAGAATCCCAGGTAACCGAATGCGAATCTTGTATTGAGAACAAGCTTATTATTTTCCGTAAGAGGATAGTAATAATCTGCCTTAAATGTCCATTTATGAAATTCTATCCACTTATACTTGACCTGGTCTGAAACATCCTTCATACTCTGGCCGCTTAAAAGAGACCATGGCGGAGTAGCCTGCAAAGATAAGGTGAATGATGATCCGCTTTCAGGATATATCAGGTTGGGTCCGGTTGAAAACCTGGTAAGTTTGGTAGTAAAGCTCAGCAGGTTTGCGTTTCCGTTAGCAAAAAGGAAAGCGTAGACATCATAGTTATTCATATTATAACGCTGATAGTTCAATTCACCATAAAGTGAAAAATAGTCATCAGGCCATGCAAGTCTCTTTCCTATACCAACAGATGCTCCGTCGATGATCATGCTCTTATAGCCATCATCTCCCCTCTTTTTACCATTGGTCATGATTGACCTGTAAAGCGAGACAGAAAAGGTATTCGGGTTTTTCCCGCCGAGCCATGGTTCAACAAAAGAGATATTATAAGATGAATAGATCTTCCCGTTTGACTGCGCCCTGATACTAACTGACTGTCCGTCTCCCGAAGGATAAGGTTTCCACTCTTTCAGGTTGAAAAAGTTACGCATCGCGAAGTTGTTAAAGCGTACTCCAATAGTTCCTACAAGCATACCAGCACCCCATCCTCCCGATATCTCGAACTGGTCGTTTGCTTTTTCCTCAAGCTTATATAAAAGGTCAACAGTACCGTTTGTAATATCAGGCAGCGGAGTAGGATTAATTTTCTCGGGGTCAAAATGGCCCAGAACGCCAAGCTGACGTATCGACCTTATTATGGCAGTTTTGCTGAAAAGGTCGCCTGGCAGGGTATAAAGTTCGCGTCGGGCAATATGCTCGTTGGTCCTGGTATTGCCGGTAATAATAACATTATTGAGATAGGCCTGTTCACCTTCATATATCCTTACTTCAAGATCAATCGAATCGTGGTCCACTTTTGCTTCAACCGGGGTGAGTCGTGAAAAAAGATACCCATGGTCCTGGTATAAGTTGCTTACAGCATCCTGAGCTCCTGAAGACCCATTCAACCTGTCTTCAATAAGAGACTGGTTATAAACCGCTCCCTTGTCTACATTGAAAACCCTTTTCAGATCTTCTTTCCTGTAAACACTGTTCCCCACAAAGTCAACATTTCTAAGGAAGTACTGCTTTCCTTCATCGATCTTTATCTTCAGTCCGATCCTTTTTTCAGAAATAGTATACAATGAATCAGACAGGATTGTAAAGTCTTTGAATCCGTTATCATTGTAAAAAGTTGTAAGCTTTATTTTATCCTCGTCATATTTCTCCTTAATATACTTTGAGGCATGGAAAATATTGATGTTTCTTATTTTTGTTGACTTCAGCTTTGATCTGAGTTTGGAATCTTTGAAAAACTCATTCCCGACAAAACTTATATCTCCGATTTTTACTTTCGCCTTTTTATCGACATCGATAGTAAGAATGACATTATTTGGCTGATCCGGATCATCTTTCTGAATATAGGTCACTTTGGTATTAAGAAATCCTTTTTCAATAAAATGATCTTTAATTATCTTTTCAGCGGTATTAAGAAGGTATGCAGTGACCTGGGAACCTATCGGAAGGTTAATCTTCTTGTTAAGGTCACTTATTTCAGTGTTTCTCAGACCATTAAACTTTACTGAAGATATTCTGGGACGTTCCTGCAGATAAATATCGAGGAATGCAGTATCGGCAGTTGTTTTGGTGATTGTCAGCCTTACATCGGAGAAAAGTCCCTGCTGCCATAATTTCTTCACAGCAGTTGTAATAGCATCTCCCGGTATTGAAATTGTTTGTCCGACTCTCAAACCGGAAAGCCCGATAAGAGCATTTGTGTCAAGAAACCTTATCCCTGTAACTGTTACACCACCTATTACATAATCTTCAACTGTCATAAAATCGACAACTTTCTGCTTTTCCTGAGCATTAAGAGAGAGGCTCAGAAGAGCCATAAGTAGTGCTATAAAAGTCTTTCTAATTTTTGTGATCACCATTATTCTATCGTTTTTCCGAAACTTGTTCACTCGTTTTTCCAAATCTTCGTTGTCTTTTCTGGAAGTCAATTATAGCAGTATAAAAATCATCTTTACCAAAATCGGGCCAAAGTTTATCGGTAAAGTAGAATTCTGCATAAGCGACCTGCCACAAAAGAAAATTGCTGATACGCAATTCGCCACTGGTCCTGATCAGTAACTCAGGATTAGGCATCCCATATGTTGTCAGGTATTTTTCAAAATCCTCTTCAGTAAGTGAATCTGGATCAATATTCCCGTTTTTCGCATCATTAGATATTTTCTTTGCAGCCGTTGTAATTTCCCAGCGGGCGCTGTAGCTCAGTGCAATGATCAGGTTAAGTCCGGTACTGACCGAAGTCAGGTTAATGGTTTCAAAGAGTCTTTCCCTTACATCGTCTGCAAGTCTGTCCATATCGCCTATTGCTATCAGACGGATATTATTCTTTAATAAAGTTTCTGTTTCATTGCTCAAAGATTTCACCATAATTCCCATTAAGGCAGTAACCTCTTCATCGGGCCTTCCCCAGTTCTCGGTGGAGAATGCATAAAGCGACAAATACTTTATACCCAGTTCCGCCGCAGTTTCAATCACTTCTCTTACAGCATTAACTCCCTGCTGGTGCCCGAATATCCTATCCAGACCCCTGTGCTGCGCCCATCTTCCATTTCCATCCATAATGATTGCCACATGTAGTGGCAATTTTTTGTCATCTATCTGTTTCCTTAACTGCATAAACTAGCGTTTCTTTTTAGAATTCACTTCGCCATATGCGGGGCAGCCGGCTAATTTGTTATAGATTTTCCAAGTAACTGCTATTCCTGTAAAGGTATACCAGTCATTATTATGGAGGAATCCAAAATCCGACGGGGCAACCAAATCTTTTAAGCCGTCAAAGTTATCATAAAATGTTTTACGAAAACCATATTCAGCTTCCAATCCTATATTTTTATATACATTGACTTTAAAACCGAAGGTTATAGGGATCACAGGCACATAAGTTGTTGATGCGGCATTGATAAAGGCAACCCCGGCCCCTGCTGCAAAATACGGAGTATAATCCCATTGTTTCCCGTCAGTTGAATACGGGAAAAAATTAAATTCAAACTGAAGCGCTGCTTCAACAACACTTCCTGAAAATGAAGCAGCCCTTGTCTGCTGAAAAGCATTCTTAAAATCGAGGTCGCTTGCACGAAGCCCTCCCATAAAAATATCGAGCCGGAGAGCTTCTCTCGGATTCAGGTTCAGCCTGTAAAAAATACCTCCGGAAGGAAGCGGATCATACAAAAGCCTGTTAGGATTTATATCACCCAAGTAAGAGGAAGCACCTGCAAAAACGCCATAATCAGAATGCCGCTGACCCGATAAGGAGAGTGACAGTAGTAAAAATAATAATAACCAGGGTGCTCTTTTCATTAAATACTGATCCAGCTCTTTATCATCTGAATGACGGCCATCCTTTTGGACCATTCTTCAGCTTATAGGTAATTGTGAAATTCAAAAAATAATAAACGTCATTCGCGCTGGAATATTGTGAAGTATAACCATCAAGGTTATCCGTTAATGCATACCTTCCCGTTAATTCAACTCCAAAATTAATATTAGGAGAATATATCATTGAGCTGCCTATTCCTATGGGAATAACGGCAGCAAATCCACCCGGATTAATTCCAACATTTTCAAGGGCTGCATTTGGCTTGATGGTATATGCGACTCCACCTATTCCTGTAAATGCATAAAAATCAAGTGATTTTATAAATCCTATGAATCCGGTATTCTTGCCTTTTGTAAAGAGGTAGCTGTTTTCAGCCTTATTTTTAATAAAATAGTATTCACCAATAATCGCCGGTTCAAAAATCTGCATGCCAGCTTCAAATCCTCTTCCTTCATTTGACCCCCTGACATCGGTAGCATGCAATAATGCCGAGGTAAAGCTCAGCCGAACATCAAACTGCTGTGATATTCTGTATTTCAGATTTCCATTGACATTAAAACGCGTTTGTAAAATTGTGATATCCTTCAAGCCCAGGATATTCTTACCGATTGAATATCCGCCTACATCACCAAAAAAAAATGAGGGGCCAAATCCTAAAACAGCTTCATATCTCTTCATCTTCCAAATCTGTCCTTCAGCAAATGAAACAATGAAACAAAAAAGTAATAAGGTTAGAATTGACCGTTTCATAATAACTTCTTTTTTATTACAAGCGCAAATATAAGAATCGATTACTCAGTCATTAAATTATTCAGATGTAAATATAATAAAATATGAGCATCACCTTATAAGCCTAATCATAAATCAGTTCCGTGTGTCGGCGCCCCACATCAGCTTGTTCCTGAGAGTGCTGTAAAAATCAGTCCCCTTCAGCATTACTGTCCTGAGCTTAACAGGAGCTCTGACAATGTGTATTTCTTCAGAGAATGGCATCCGCTTAGATCTGAAATCACAGGTAGTAAGATACTCCTTGCTTCTTCCTTCAATTACCATTCTTATCTTACCATTGCCAGGAAGTATTATCGGTCGGATAGTCAGATTATGAGGAGCTATAGGCGAAATAACGATACTCTCATCCTCTGGTGAAAGGATAGGCCCCCCTACACTCAGATTATAAGCTGTTGAACCGGTAGCTGTTGAAACTATCAAACCATCAGCCCAGTACGTATTAATATGCTTCTCATCAACAAAAACGCTGATGGTTATCATGCTCAGGTCGGCTTTCTGAATTGTGATTTCATTAAGTGCTGAAGATGAATTTCCTTCAAAAATACCTTCAGGATGTGATAAGTCGAGCATGCATCTTTCTATTATTTCATACTCGCCGGCACATAGCAAATCAACTGATTTACTGATCTCTTCTGCAGAAATATTGGCCAGGAAACCCATTCTTCCGGTATTTACCCCGGCAATCGGTATTCCAAGATCTTTAACCTGCAAAACAGTTTCGAGGAATGTTCCATCTCCTCCGACACTAAGAACCAGATCAGGCAAGCCTTCAGAATAAGCATAACCATGTGCTTTTTGAATTGTCTGCCAGTCAGAAGTTCCATTCTGGGCAGTCAGCTTTTGAAATATCTTTATCTTAATGTTTTTTCTCAAAAATTCTTCTACAAGGCGGTCAACGCCATCCTTAGTCTTTGAATTGTTATCCTTGAAATATATAGCTACTCTTTCGGGCATTTTCAGATATTTAGGTATTTCATGAGGTGGTCAAATCTCTCGGAATAAAAGTTATCCATTGAATCATTATTCGAAACCCACGTCTTAACATCATAGTTATACCGCTCAAATGTCCTGATTACTGAAACCAGATCGCCCGTATTCAGTTTCAGGGTAACCTCAAGCTTTGTAGATTCCGGAGGAGAAGTGATATACATGCTCAGCACTTTAACATTGTTACCCTCAATTATCTGAGCAATCTGTGACAATGAATAATCCCGGTCAATCATTTCAAGAACTACAATACCCCCAGGCTGATCCATTGAAGAAATACCAGCCAGATGCCTTATCATATCACTTATGGTTATAACACCCTTATAATGATTGCTGCTGTCAAGCACAGGAACTATGGAAAGTTTAAGCCGGGAAGCCAGACCTATTACCTCAAATATATGCTGCTCGCCGTCAACATATGGTTTAAACAAAGTAAGTTCATGATTGCCAATCGGTTCTTCAGGCTGATTCATATCATATATATCCGCATCAGAAATAAGACCCAGAAAATCCTGATTATTGACAATCGGCAGATGTGATATCCTGAAAATCTCCATCCAGTTCAGAGCAGTCTGACCTGAATCTGAGGTCTTAAGCGACGGTATTACTTCGGATATTAAATCTTTGGCGACCATTCTATGTTTTTATTTTCAACTAAAATAGTAAAAAAAAATCCAGTTATTGTAATTTTGCACCACAAATAGAATACGGATATTTCATATATTTATTATTATGACAAAGTTAAGCGTTAATATTAATAAGATAGCAACTCTGAGAAATGCACGCGGGGGAAATGTGCCGAATGTATTAACAGCTGCCATAAATTGCCAGCTCTTCGGAGCCGATGGTATAACAGTTCACCCAAGACCCGATGAGAGACATATCAGGTACAAAGATGTTCTGGATATTAAACCGCTGATCACTACCGAATTCAATATTGAAGGATATCCTTCGAAAGAATTTATAAACCTGGTTCTTTCTGTAAAACCCGATCAGGTTACTCTGGTCCCTGATCCACATGACGCTATTACCTCAAATGCCGGATGGGATACACTTAAACACAGGGTCTATCTGACCGAAATAGTCTCTGAATTCAGGAAAGGAGGTATCCGTACGTCGCTTTTTGTTGATACGAACCCGGTAAATATCGAAAATGCCGCCTTAACAGGAGCCGACAGAGTCGAACTCTATACTGAGCCCTATGCTGCCAATTTCAACAATAATGCTGTTGAAGCAATCGAACCTTTTGTTAAAGCTGCTGAATTAGCACGTAAAACAGGACTGGGATTAAATGCCGGACATGATCTCAGCCTTGAAAATCTCAATTACTTTCACCTGAATATTCCCTGGGTCGATGAAGTTTCAATAGGCCATGCTCTGATCTCTGATGCTCTTTATCTGGGACTTGAGAACACCATCCAGATGTACAAACGCCAATTGTTATGACCTGGTGACATATGAAGCTTTTCTTCAGAAAATACGGAAGCGGACCTCCACTGATAATTCTTCACGGCTTGTATGGATCTTCAGATAACTGGGGTACCATAGCAAAAAAACTGAGCGTGAATTTTACGGTATATCTGCCCGATCAGAGAAACCATGGACAATCACCTCACAGCGAGATCCATGATTATAATTCTATGAGAGATGACCTGTTCGAGCTGGTTACTGACCTCTCTCTTAAGCGGTTTTTTCTTGCGGGACACAGCATGGGAGGGAAAACTGCCATAGCCTTTGCACTCAAATGGCCTGAAATGCTGAATGGATTGCTTATCGCCGACATTTCTCCCTTTACATATGAAAGTGATACACATTCTGCCTATTCGCAACACGCTTCAATTCTCAACGCCGTCCTGTCGGTCGACTTTGACAGGATTTCCACACGGGCAGAAGCTGAAAAACTCCTGACCACGGAGATCCCTTCTGATAAGATCAGAGGCCTGATCATGAAGAATATACAGAGAACATCCGGTAATTCATTTTCCTGGAAAATAAACCCCTCATCATTACTTAGTAACCTCGAAAAGATAATGACAGGCATTAAAAGAGAGGCTGATTTCAACCAGCAGATAACAGGTTTTCCGGTTATATTTCTTAGAGGAGGTGATTCCGATTATATTCCAAAATCTGATTTCAGGGATATACTTCATGTTTTCCCGGCCGCTGAAATAATAGATGTCCCCGGTGCAGGACACTGGATACAGGTCGATAAACCTGATGAGGTTGTGAAGTATATCAAAAGATTATTAGGGTGATATCGTAGAGACACGTCATGGCGTGACCTTACGAAAATGTCACCGATTCTATTCTGTCTGCAGGAATCTGAGGCAGGTTCATGAATCTCAACAGAACACGTGCAATTGCCAGCACGTCTTTTTCACAGTAATAAACAATTCTGTTAAGATCATCTTCTTCATAGTAAATACCGGCCACCATGCTCCCATCGATATCATCTTTAGGTGTCGGAATTCCCAATATTGTGGTAAGCAGATCAAGTGAAGCGTAATTCTTATAATCACCAAATTTCCAAAGATCCATAGTATCAAGTAGTTTAACCTCCCACGGTTTTTTACCGGCATTATCCAGAATCTCAGGTATGACCATTTCATTAATTATCATCCTTCGGGCTATATACGGGAAGTCAAATTCTTTCCCGTTATGAGCACACAGGACTGCTTCTTTATGAGTGCGGCAAAACTTAAGCAGCATGCCGGTAAACTCAGACAAAAGAGTTTTTTCGTCCTTGCCGTAGAACGATTTAAGACGGAAAGTGAATGGATTCTTCTCTATGATAAGCCCTACTGAAATACAGATTATCTTACCGAATTCCGAATAAATCCCGGCGCGTTCATAAACATCACCCGCTGCCTGTTCAGCGGTCCGGAATTGCCTGGATTTCTTTTCCCATAGATTCTGCATAACAGGATTCAGTCCTTCAAATGAAGGCTGCTGCGGGACAGTTTCTATATCAAGAAACATAACATCCTCTATATTAATACTATCAAGCATCGGTTTATGATTTATCAGATAATAAATGCTTTTCAATAATTGAGATCAGGACTTCAATGCCAACCTGGTTCTCACCGCCTCTTGGAATAATAACATCGGCATATCTTTTGGAAGGTTCAATAAACTGAAGATGAGAAGGTTTAACGGTATCATGATATCTTTCCAGTACCATTAGCACCGAACGTCCGCGTTCAATAATATCCCTGTTTATAACCCTTCCCAGCCGGTCGTCTGCATCAGCATCAACATATACTTTAATGTCAAGCATATCACGGAGACCAGGATCAGTAAGTATAAGAATACCTTCAACAAGCACGACTCTTGCCGGTTTGAGAGGGATCGTTTCCTTTGCTCTGAGACAGGTAAGGTATGAATAGATTGGCATTTCCACGGGGGTTCCTCGTTTGAGTTGCCTGAGATGATCTATCAGCATTTCCCATTCCACGGAATCAGGGTGATCAAAATTTATTTTTTGCCGCTCTTCAAGAGTAATATCTTTATTATCCTTATAGTAGGAGTCCTGTGGTATTACAATGACCTCATCATTCGGAAATACTTCCATGACTTTCTTTACAACTGTAGTTTTTCCCGAACCTGTGCCACCTGCTATTCCTACAATCAACATATTTATTTAATTTTGTAAATTAATTTCAAAAATAGCAAGAAGTTTGAAGTGACTGAAGTTTGGAGTTCTTTATTTTGTAAAAATAGGTGAATGGTATAGGAGCAATATTTTAAATCCTTTGTGAGCCTTAGTGAGAACCTTTGTGTTCCTTCGTGGTAAAAAAAATAAACCACAAAGGGACACAAAGTAAACACAAAGTTACACAAAGGCAGAAACACTCAATTAATGCCTCACGGTTACCTCATCTAGCTCTAAAAGCAGAAAATCCTGGTTTCATTTTAAAAATTATCTCATGATTAAGCATATCGTATTCTTTAAGTTAACAGGTTCACTTTCATCTGTGGAGAAATCAATGCAGACGGATAAGCTGGCTCAGATATTTTCGCCTCTGGGAAGTAAATTTCCATTCATCATAGAATACAGGACCGGGATCAATTTCAATGGAGCACCTCATGCGTGGGACTTTACAATTGATTCAATTTTCAGAAATAAAGTTGATCTGCAGAAATATATGGTTAGCAGCGAACATATGGAAGCTGTCAGACGAGCATCAGAAATAGAAAAGACCAAAGCTGTGATTGATTATGAATTTTAAAACTATAATATGTCTGAATTATATCCGCTGAAATTTGAAACTGTACTTAAGGAAAAAGTCTGGGGAGGAAACGCACTTGGAGCCAGATTTAATAAAGCCACCAATGGCTCAGAACATATCGGAGAAAGCTGGGAGTTGTCGGCAGTGGCTGATAATCAGTCAGTTATAAGGAATGGTTTTTTAGCAGGAAACAATATAGAAGAGCTCATAGAGGTATATATGGGAGATATTACCGGTGACACCATCTACGAAAAGTTTGGGAATGAGTTCCCTCTGCTGATAAAATTCATTGAAGCACAGGAAGATCTCTCAATTCAGGTACATCCCGGCAATGACCTCGCCAAAAAGAGGCATAATGCTTACGGAAAAACTGAAATGTGGTACATCCTCGAAAGCAAAAAAGGATCAAAAATTTATACAGGCTTTAAGGAAGGAATAACCAAAGAGTTATATGAAGAGGCGATCCGAAACGGCACTATTGCGGATATACTTAATGTTGAAAAACCGGAACCTGGAGATACTTTTTATACTCCGGCCGGAAGAGTTCACGCCATCGGAGCAGGTGTGGTGCTGGTTGAGATACAGCAAACTTCCGACATTACCTACCGAATATTTGACTGGAACAGAAAGGGTACAGGGAAAGAAAAAAGAGAACTGCATACCGACCTTGCTCTCGAAGCAATAGATTTCAGCCAAACAGGAAACGGGAAGATAAAGATTGAGCCGGAACTCAATAAAACGGAGGATCTGGTTGACTGTGAATTCTTTCATACAAAAATTCTAAGTTTTAATAAGGAGATAAGTAAAGAGTACTACTTTAATGACTCATTTGTTGTGTACATTTGCACTGAGGGTGAATTCCTCCTTTGCTGGGATAATAATTCCGAAAAGGTGACGAAAGGTGAAACTGTGCTGCTGCCTGCGATGATCAAGGAGGTCACTTTAAAACCAGCAGATCAGGCAAAATTACTTGAGATATACATAAATTCAGAACCAGCTATCTGAGATAAACAGCAGTTGAAAAACTGACAATATTATAAATGAAATGAGAATATTCAGCCTTTCAGTGCTTTTTGTCCTGGCACTTCTTATTGTTCCGGGATGTCATGGTAAACAGACTCCAAAAAAAGAGACAGCAGGAGTTAGCGACACATCAACAGTACCTGATACGGGCTATACAGGCATTAAACAGTACCTGAGCGGAAAGTATCTTGTCAAGGAGGTCACCTTTAAAAACGGAGTTAGGCAGGGACTGATGAAAACATTCTACGTGACAGGTGAAGTGCGACAGACTTTTATATATTCGGAAGGATTAAGGGAAGATTCATCATTCTGGTATTTTCAGGAAGGACAAAAATTCAGGGTCACACCTTATAAAAGAGATACTATTGACGGAATTCAGAGGCAATATTTCAGAACAGGCCAGTTAAGGGCTAAAATAGGTTTCTCAAAGGGATTGAGAACCTCTTTCTTCCAGGAATTCACCAAAGAAGGGAAGACTGTTAGCGGATATCCGACAGTAATAGTCAATACCACAGACAATTATAAAACCAACGGGAGTTATAAAGTCAAACTCTCATTATCTGATAAATCGACCGGTGTGACCTTCTGGAGGGGTGAATTTAATAACGGAAGGTTTGATACTGCTCATTATGTTAAAATAAACACAATTAACGGTATAGGGAATCTCAATCTGAAGAAATCAGGAACTGCCGGGCATCAGTATGTTGGGGTCATTGCTGAGATATTGACAAACTATGGCAATAATTATCTGGTATACAAAAAGATCGAATTGCCTTACAATGATCTAAAATAGATATCTTCATGATCATTTATTCAGCCTCCTTTATTAAAAGCAGCCCTTCAATTAAAGATTGTCCGGCTCCGCAAAAACCTGAATTCGGTTTTATCGGCAGGTCCAATGTGGGCAAATCTTCATTGATAAATATGCTCACAGGCTGGTCGAAACTGGCAAAAACTTCTGTACAGCCCGGAAAGACCAGAACAATCAACCATTTCATTGTCAATGACAGCTGGTATCTTGTTGATCTCCCGGGATATGGTTATGCGAAAGTCCCTGTTAAGTTAAGGGAAAAATGGGTCAGGGCTACCGAGGAATACATCTTAAAACGGGAAAATCTGGTTTCATTGTTCGTCCTGCTCGATACAAGACATAAACCACAGCGATCTGATCTTGAGTTTATGGAATTTCTGGGCGTAAATAATGTTCCTTTTGCCAGGATATTTACCAAAAGTGATAAGCTCGCTGCGTCTGCTGTTGAGGATTCGGTGAATAATTACAATTCTGAAATGCTTAAAAACTGGGAATCAATGCCGGTAACCTTTATTACATCAGCAGTTAAGGGCAATGGCAGGTCTGAAATTCTTGACTATATCGAAGAATCTATCAACAATTTTTCAAATGTAATATGATATCGGCCGGATTTTATAATTTTGTACCGTATTTGATCGGAAGAAACTAATCGTAAAAAGATAATCAAATGTTCGGAACGGCACCAATGAAACTCTTTGCATGCAGGTCCTCAAAAGATCTGGCCAAGAGGATCGCAGACAAATTAGGAATAGAACTTGGAAAAAGTTCCGTTACCAAATTCAGTGATGGCGAGTTTCAGCCATGCTATGATGAATCGGTAAGAGGCTGTATGGTTTTTATAGTCCAGTCGACCAATCCACCTGCTGAAAACCTTTTTGAGCTTCTTCTTATGATAGATGCAGCAAAGAGAGCTTCGGCTTACAAAGTTATCGCGGTCATTCCCTATTACGGTTTTGCGCGCCAGGACAGAAAAGACAGGCCACGCGTTTCAATCGGTTCAAAACTGTCTGCTGACCTCCTGAGTACTGCAGGTGTAGACAGGGTTATAACCATGGACCTTCACGCAGATCAGATTCAGGGCTTTTTCAATGTACCTGTCGACCACTTGTTTGGGTCAGCAATCTTCGCACCTTATATTGCAAACCTTAGGCTGAATAATCTTTGTGTATCTGCTCCGGATATGGGAGGATCAAAAAGGGCGAATGCATATTCACGACACCTCCAGTCGGAGATGGTATTATGCTATAAGCTCAGGAAAAAACCGAATGTAATTGAAGAAATGTCGATTATAGGTGAAGTGGAAGGACGAAACGTAGTGATCATCGATGATATGGTCGACACTGCCGGAACACTTGCCCTTGCTTCCAATATGATGAAAGACAGAGGAGCAGCCAGTATCAGAGCATTCGCTACACATCCGATACTCTCGGGTAACGCAATTGAGAGAATTAATGATTCAGCCATAGAGGAACTCGTTGTCAGTGATTCAGTTCCGTTTATTAATTCATCACCAAAGATCAAAGTACTTTCCATAGCTGATATCTTTGCCAAAACAATCCTGGCTGTGACCGAAAATTCATCGATAAGCACGAATTTTGTATTCTGATTCCTTTATTCTATATTTGCAGGCCAAAAATTTAAATTAATGTCAAACGTGTAATGGGGAGTTTTCGGGATGATAACTCTTAGTAGCACAATAACTTTTAGACAAATGAAAACAATTGAAATTAAAGGAACTTTCAGAACTGAACTCGGAAAGAAAAGCTCCAAAGAGATCAGAAAAGCAGGAAACGTTCCATGTGTTATCTACGGAAAGGAAAAAAATATTCATTTCTACACACATGAACTCAATTTTAAAAACCTCGTTTATACGCCTGCTGCTCATCTTGTAAAACTTATCATTGAAGATAAAGTATACGATGCAGTACTTAAGGATATGCAGTTCCACCCTGTAAAAGATAATATCTTACATGCAGATTTTATTGAAATACATGACAAGAAACCTGTTGTTATCAATATCCCGATAAAAGTTCATGGTGATTCCGTAGGAGTTATCGCCGGTGGTAAATTAAGCATTAAGAAAAGAAATCTTAAAGTAAAAGGTCTGGCTAATGATCTTCCTGAGTCACTCGATGTCGATATTACAAATCTGAAAATTCACCAGGGTGTTAAAGTTGGTGATTTGTCATATCCCGGAATTGAATTGCTCGATCCGAAAAAATCATTGGTTCTTACAATTGCTACTTCAAGGGTTGCTCAGAAGAGCGAGGAAGAAGTTGCTGCTGAGGCTGCTACAGATGCTACAAATGCAGCTAATGCCGCTGCTGCTGCTCCTGCTGCAGAGTAATAAGCTGTTACTATTTTTAACAACATACAGGCTTGATGAAGTATCTGATAGTTGGCCTGGGAAACATAGGTGAAGGGTACAAGGACACCCGACATAATATAGGATTTACGGTATTGGATGCCATGGCAATGGCATCCAATCTTTCTTTTATGGATAAGCGTTATGGCGCTGTCTGCGAACTGCGGCATAAGGGCAGAAGCATTATCCTTCTTAAACCATCCACATTTATGAATTTAAGCGGCAATGCCGTAGATTATTGGATGAAGAAGGAAAATATCCCTATTGAGAATATACTTATTATAGTTGATGATCTGGCTCTACCGCTGGGCAGCATCAGAATGAGGCCAAAAGGCAGTGACGGAGGACATAACGGACTATCGCATATCAGTACCATACTTGGCACTACAGAATATCCAAGAATAAGAATCGGAATTGGAAACGGCTTCCGGAAAGGGAGTCAGGTTGACTTCGTTCTCGGCAAATGGAATCCTGAAGAGAAAAAGTTCATTGATGAGAGATGCAAAATTGTTATAGAAATGATTAAGTCCTTTGCCTTTGTCGGGGTGGAACTTACTATGACTGCTTTTAATAAAGAAGGGAAGGTACAGCCCCCTCAGGATGCCCCCCCAGCACCATCACAGGATGCCCCCCTGCCCCCCTAAAGGGGGGTTAAAACTCCTTCATTTCTTATTTTTCCCTCCTTCGCTTAACAGTATCCTGAGTTGTGCGCGATTTTTGAAAAGCTTCGGAGGGCAAAAACTGTTTACTGTTTACTTTTTACTTTTTGCTTTTGTCTTTTATCTTTTAAATGCCCGATAGCAAGACCATACGCATAGATAAATTCCTCTGGTCAGTCAGGATCTATAAAACCAGAAGCATAGCTTCCGATGAATGCCGGAAAGGAAGAATAATTATAGGCAACGTACAGGTTAAACCTTCACGAACCGTTCTTAAAGGCGAAATAATAACAGTCAGGAAACCACCGTTAATCTATACTTACCGGGTTATTGAACCGATAGAAAATCGAGTTGGTGCAAAACTTGTAATCAACTTCATAGAAGATCTAACTCCCGATGAAGAAAAGACAAAACTCGATATGAGTAATTCCGGAGGTATTATATACAGGGATAAAGGCACCGGCCGTCCGACCAAGAAAGAGAGAAGACTAATCGACAGGCTCACTGACGACACCTTAGATTAAGGCTAAGAATACCTCACTTAAACTTAACCTTAACCTCAACCTCAGTCTCATTCAGGTGGTATAAAGACGTAATATTTCAAAAAGGGCAGTAAAAGTAATTCAGCTTTTACAACAAGAATTCACTTTTTTTTATCTTGCAGTCAACTACTTCAGAACTTCAGTAAACTGATGTCATGAAGATGCATATTCTTTTATTCAATGGGGAAAGAAAATATCGAGAAGTATTCAGCCGGTTATGCTCTGTTAAAATCTGTTGCAGGATTCTGGCACAATAATGTTTTCTACAGGAAAGTCATTGTTCTTGGGCGTGAAAATATTAATCCCGACGACCCGCTGATCTTTGCACCTAACCATCAGAATGCACTTATGGATGCTCTTGCGGTTCTATTTACCCATAAAGGGCAGCCAATATTTCTTGCCAGAGCCGATATCTTTAAAAAAAGAGCTGTCGCAGCTGTACTTTATTTTCTGAAGATACTTCCTGTTTACAGAATCAGAGACGGTTTCAGCAGCCTGAAAGGAAATGATGAAATTTTTCTTAAGACAATTGATGTTCTGAAAAGCAGGAATGGTCTGGTAATTCTTCCCGAAGGTGATCATGCTGGTTTCAGAAGGCTCCGTCAGCTTAAAAAAGGCATTTGCCGTGTTGCCTTCCAGTCAGATGAAGCTACTGGCTTTACTCTTAAAATCAAGATCATCCCTGTTGCACTTGAATTTTCAAATTATAGCAGGTTCAGACAGGTACTGACTGTTGAATATGGCAAACCTATTGAGGTATCGGAATATTTCGACCTTTATAAAGTAAGTCCCGAGAGAGCATTGAACGAATTAAGGGCAAGGCTTTCCAACGAGATGAAAGGAATAATGATCCATATCGAATCAGAAGAGGATTATGAGGCGATTGATGAGCTCAGGAGTATGATAAACGGCAGATTCAGTGATGATATAAAGGTCCCAAAATTATTACGCGACAGGATCCTCGTGAATAAGATGAAGGCTCTTAAGACTTCCGATCCGGCGCTCTATTCTAAAATCTGTTCCCTTAGCCTTGATATTAAAAAGAAATCAAAGGAACTGAAAACCGATTACAGACTGCTCGAGAAAAGAAAACATCCGCTGGGATGGCTTATCGCCGGAATGATAGGCGTAACAGTCACATTCCCCTTGTTCATTTATGGGAATATTTTCAATCTTACTTTCCTTGAAATCCCTAATTTACAGATCCGGAAGATAAAGGATCCTCAGTTCCATTCATCAATCCGTTACGGTATTTCCCTGGCACTTGCCTTTGTGTTCCTGCCAATATACCTGATACTTTCGCTCTTTATATTTTCCTCCTGGTGGCTGGGATTGCTAATATTTCTCACACTGCCTCTTTCCGGACTCTTCGCCTGGAATTATTACCTTCAGTTCCACAGAATAATCGGAGGATTCAGGGTGAGGAACTATATTAAAAACAAGGACAGGGAATTTGATTTGCTGAAAAGCAATCACACCCAATTAGTAAAACTTATATCAGAATTATAGAATGAGCAAGACAGACCTGTTTTCAGGTAAGGTAGTATGGGTAACAGGTGCATCTTCAGGAATAGGCGAATCACTTGTTCATGAATTTAGCGGAAGAGGTGCCACCGTAATTGCTTCATCGAATGACCCTTCCGGACTGGAAAAAGTCAAAGCCGACTGCGGAGAACTATCCTTAATGGTGCATTGCGTCCCCTTTGATCTCGCTGAAACAACAAATATAGATAAATTAGTAAGACAACAGATTGACACTTTCGGGAGAATCGATTATCTGCTGAATATAGGCGGGATAAGCCAGAGGGCGCGAATCGATGAGACACCAATGTGGCTCGACAGGAAAATATTCGAGATTAATTACTTCGGAACAATTGCCCTTTCGAAGGCCATTCTGCCTTTCATGGTCAGGCAACAGTCAGGACATATTCTTGCAACAAGCAGTATATCAGGAAGATTTGGATTTCCATTGCGGTCAGCATATTCAGCATCCAAACAGGCACTACATGGATTCATAGAAACACTGTATCTTGAGAATAAGAAGAATAACCTGAGAGCCTCGGTTATAATTCCCGGAAGAGTACGGACATCTATCTCTATTCATGCACTTGATGCAGAAGGAAAGGAACATGGGAAGCTCGATGACGGACAGGAAAAAGGAATTACTCCCAGGCAGGCGGCAGAAATGATCATCAGAGGTATAAAGAAAAACAAGAGGGAGATACTTGTTGGTAAAAATGAACTGATGATGCTGCATATCAGAAGATACTGCCCGTGGCTGTTCTTCAGAATAGCGGATAAAATTGATTCAATGTAAAGTTCTAAGTGCTCTTGGCACTCCAGGCACTAGATATCAAATATTTATTCAAATATTTTATAAAATGAAGGGATATATTCTAAGTGGAATCCAGCAGATGGGAATCGGTGTTACGAATGTTCAGGAAGCATGGAAATGGTACAGCTCCCAGTTCGGAATGGATTGCCGGATATTTGAAGATGAAGCTGTAGCAAAACTGATGCTGCCTCATACTGAAGGCCAGCCTCGAAGCAGATATGCCGTACTGGCTCTTAACTTACAGAGCGGAGGTGGATTTGAGATCTGGCAGCATACAGGAAGAGAACCTCTTAAAATTAAAGAAGAGATCCGCATTGGTGATCTTGGCATCATTGCATGCAAGATCAAGACTAAGAATGCCCTGCTTACTTTGAAGAGTTTCCGGAAAAAAGGACTGGCTGTTCCTGCTGAAACCAGTGTTGACCCTTCAGGTAAAATGACATTTTTTATGAAAGATCCTTACGGGAACATCTTTCAACTTGTGGAGGCAGAGGAATGGTTCATGGATGAGAAAAAGAATACAGGCGGATCATATGGAGCAATAATCGGGGTATCTGATTTCGATAAAGCGAGAGTGGTTTATTCAGACATCCTTGGTTATGATAAAGTGATTTATGATAAAACGGGCCTGTTTAACGACCTTTCTGAACTGTCTGGCGGAAATAAAGAGTGCAGAAGGGTATTGCTGAGAAGATCAAAGCCATTCACCGGAGCTTTCAGTAATGTATTAGGCAATAGCGAGATAGAATTGATCAGCACTCCCGGAAATCACGGAAAAAGGATTTATGAAAACCGTATGTGGGGCGATCCCGGATTCATACATCTTTGCTATGATATGCAGGGTATTGATGAACTCAGAAGTTTCTGCGAAAGCAAAGGTTTCCCATTTACTGTGGATACCAAAAAAAGTTATAAAGGCAACAGCTTTGATATGGGTGAAGCAGCAGGGCATTTTGCTTATATTCAGGATCCCGACGGTGCGCTGATTGAATTTGTTGAAACTCATAAAGTCCCGATCCTGAAAAAATTCGGCTGGTATCTTGATCTTCGGAAAAGAGATCCGAATAAATCTCTTCCCGACTGGATATTAAAAACCTTAAGGTTCTCAAGAGTAAAGTTGTGACCTCACCTCTCCCGAGGGAGAGGGACTAATAACCTGGGCTATTTGAAACATTCACAGTTCTCTGAAGAGCTGATGCTAAAAGAGAGTGAGGCAGACTCTATGGTCTTGTTGCAGGCTGCGAAGCAATATCCTCAACCTTCTGAAGCACTCTCATAATATTGCCGCCCCATATCTTTTCAATATCCTTCTTTGAATATCCCCTGTGAAGAAGTTCAATCGTAATATTCTTCATTTCTGTTGCATTGCTGCAACCATCTACTCCTCCTCCACCATCAAAATCGGTACCTATACCGACATAATCAGCACCTATTACCTGCACAACATGATCAATGTGATCAACAACGTCTTTTACAGTTGCGCGCTTTTCATAGGTCTTTTCAATAGTATTGTATTCATTCCTTGCCAGCTTTTTAACTGAATCTGAAAGACTATTATAATCGCCGTATTTATCACGCAATTCTTTAAGCTTTGTATCAAGTTCAGGATTCGGGTCGGGAGTTTTCAGATAATTGCTCAGAATACATATCTGTATAACTCCTCCGTTTTCTTTCAGGGCAAGAAGCATATCGTCAGAAAGATTTCGCGGACTGCCGCATAAGGCACGGCATGAAGAATGAGAGGCAAGCACCGGTGCCCTTGTAAGTTTCAGGACATCATAGAATGACTTATCCGAGATGTGAGAAATATCGACCATCATTCCAAGACGGTTCATCTCCTTAACCACTTCTTTTCCGAAAGCAGACAGTCCATTATTCTCTGGTCCCGCAGGATCAGTTGATGAATCGCAGATATCGTTATTTTTTGTATGGGCAAGAGTCATATATCTTGCTCCAAGATCATAGTATTGTTTTATTCTCGACAAGTCCTTCCCAATCGGATAACCATTTTCTACACCGATAAATGCAGCAATTCTTCCTTCCTTCCTTAACCTGTAAGCATCATCAGGTGTAGTAGCGATGCCGGCCATTGAGGAATTTTTTTCGACATTCTTATGAATGGCATTAAAGATTTTAAGAGCCTGCTGGTGCACTTTGTTAAAAGTGGAGTCATCGCGGGGACCCTGACCCGTAAATACTGCAAAAAATTCTGCATGAAGGCCACCTTCATTCATTTTTGGAAAATCAACACATCCCTCTTCGTGTCTGACTCCAAGATCAAAAGAAGGATCGGTAAATTCCATCGGGGTATCGCAATGCGTATCAACTGTCAGAATTGATGCATGTATCTTGTCTGCCTTCCTGGCAAGCTTTTCTTCCGGATTCCCGCAGCCATAGAATATAATTGCTGCAAGAAAAAAACTGGTGAATAATTTCATAACCGATGAGTTCATTTCTGATGCAAGATAACTAAAATGCTCTCTGTGTATCAAGTTTGTGTAATGTTTAACCTATTTTAACACAGCAACTACCCTGACCTGATAATACGGATGATTATGAGTGAATTAGAACAAAGCCCTGACACATACCTATCGGTTCGGTCAGGGCAGCCATGAAAAGAATGGAAATTTGCTTTTTGGACAGCAAAAAGCAGATCAAAAATATTAAATTTTTAATCAAAATGCTATATTATACTCCTCATTTTCATAAGTGTATAAAAAAAAAATTCCAATTACAGTTTTAAGGGGGTAAATACGCTCAGAAGGACAATAACGCCAATAACTATTACAACTATACCTGCGATCTTGTTAACTCTTACTATAACCCGTAATCTTATATTCTTCTTGAACCTGCTGACGAAATAGCTAAGGAAAAACCACCATGTGATAGTTCCTATGAGAACGCCAGGAATAAGAAAGAACGGAACTAATTCAGGTTTTACGTTACCGTTAATATGCACTCCTGAGAAGAAAGCCACAAAGATGAAAATAGTATAGGGATTTGAAATTGAGAGAACAAATACAGAATAATAATCACGCCACAGAGACTTGTTGGCTTTTTCACGGTTCCTTATGTCCTTCACCGGATTTGACAGGTATATTTTCACTCCGATCCCAAGAATTATAACTCCGGCGATAATTGAAATAATAAACCTCTGTTCATTTATAAAGCTGATAATCACAGTAAAGCCTACGGCAGCGAGCGCGGCAAGGATAGTGTCAGCAGTGGCCAGACCAAGTCCGGAGAAAAACCCTGAAAGCAAACCACGTTTGATTGTACGATTAATCAGAATAATACCGATCGGCCCCAGCGGCATCGATACAGTAAGTCCAAGAATTATTCCTTTAAGAAGGATTTCAATAGCTGGAATCATCTTTCCTGATTAGTAGCAGCAAATATAAGAAGTTTAAATACACCCTCATTCTCGAAATTAAGCCCTGTCAACTTCACATTGAAAATTAACCTGCAATTTGGATTCACAGGCTAAATTGAAGAATTAAGAAGATACAGGAAATTGCTTTTCGGAATTCTTCTGTTACTTTTGGAAGTTTCTAATATATGTCTGAAAAAAGGAAAATCTGGCACTGGCTGGCACTCACAGTTTTATCTCTTATTTGGGGTACAAGCTATATTTTAATGAAGAGAGGGCTTGAATCTTTCTCGTCGTATCAGGTAGGATCACTCCGGATTTTAATTACTTTTCTATGTTTGCTGCCTACTGCAATCAGGAATTTACATCATATCAACAGGAAAAACATTTTACCCATAATAATCATCGGATTATTCGGAAGTGTAATTCCTGCCTATCTCTTTCCCATGGCTGAAACAAAAATTCCCAGCTCTATGGCGGGTATGCTCAATTCGCTTAGTCCTGTTTTCACTCTGGTATTCGGAATCTCAATTTATAAGCGTAAAGCAATTAAAGCACAGGTTGCCGGAGTATTTCTCGGATTGCTTGGAGCAACTGGTTTACTCTATACCGGATCTGTCACCTTCAATCTGTTCGGACTCCTGGTGGTGCTAGCCACAATTCTGTCGGGGATAAGTTCAAATGAAGTCAGCAGGATAAAAGAGCTGAACGGAATTAAAATAACGGCACTATCCTTCTTCCTGACAAGCCCTGTTGCTTTAATCTTTCTGGCATTCTCAGACCTTTCAGCTCCTTTGCATACGGAGCACTGGCTGCGGAACCTTTCATTTATAGGAGTACTGGCAATTCTTGGAAGCGCCACCGCACTCATGATATACTATATTCTCATCAGAGATACATCTCCGGTTTTTGCTTCATCAGTAACTTACTTTATTCCAATTGTGGCGACACTTTGGGGTATATCTGATCATGAACGCTTTACTTCATCCATGTTGATCTCTGTTATTTTTATCTTTGCCGGAGTATTTATTATTAACAGACCCGACCTTTTCAGAAAAAAAAGGCCGATTTCAGATGAATAAATATATTCTTACCGGACTGTCGGTTATAGGAGGAATTCTGTCAGGGCTTGCCTGGAGCGGATGGTGCTCGGGGCTTATTCTGTTGATTTCATTTGTTCCATTTTTTATTATAGAAGATTACCTGTTTGAGAATCAGAAGAAGTTTACTTCCAACGCCTACTTTCTGTTCCTCTTGCCAGGATTTGTGATATTCAGTATTATCGCCCTCGGATGGATGAGAGTGGCAAGCATCACCGGTGCTATCTGTGTGATCATGGGCCTTTCATTCCTTATGTCTTTTTCACTCTGGCTGGCACACGTAGTAAGACAGCTTACAGGAAACCTACCGGGCATTATCGCAATGTTTGCATTCTGGATGACCTATGAATTCCTTAGTCTTAATGTGAATATTGTTTCACCCTGGCTTAATCTTGGAAACGGACTGGCAAAAGATCTCCTTTTTGTGCAGTGGTATGATTTAACCGGAACTGCCGGAGGCTCTCTCTGGATTCTGAGTTCAAACCTTTTGCTTGCTTTAATATTCATCAGGCTGCTGAAAGAAAAAAAATCTAACTTAATTTACATTTGCCTCTGGCTTTCAATACTTATAATACCATCTGGCTATTCAATTTACAGATATGAATCTATCAGTCAAAATAAAAATGACGGACAGGAAGTAATTATAATTCAGCCTAATGCTGATCCGTATTCTCAAAAATTCACCATTCCTTTCCAGGATCAGCTGAAAAAAGTGCTTAGCCTGATCAAATCAGAGATTACAGATAAAACAGACTGGGTAGTTACACCTGAAACAACGATTGATGATCCTGCCAGCCTCAACGATCTGACTCATGATAAATATGTTGAGATGGTAAAAAAGGTCATGTTGCCATATCCTGCGGCCAATGTGGTAATGGGACTAGTTACCTACAAGCTTTATCCTGCTGCAAAAGAAGCGCCAACAGTAAGTGCAAGAAAAATAGACGCAACCGGACAGTACTACGACCATTTCAACTCAGCTGTACAGATAGATACAGGCAACTTATGCAGTTTCTATCATAAGTCGAAACTTGTTCCAGGCATTGAAATGCAATTTTCAAATGGGCCGGGCCGGCTTTTAACTCATATCTTGCCATACCTTGGAGGCACAAAATGGGGTTATGGTGTTCAGGAAGAAAGGAGCTGTTTTGAACATATCCATTCATCAGTAAAAATTGCTCCAGTAATATGCTATGAATCAGTATTTGGCAGTTTTGTGACCGGGTATATTAAAAAGGGCGCTGAAGCAATATTTATTATTACAAATGACGGATGGTGGAAAGGAACAAACGGGTACAAGCAGCATCTGTCATTCGCCTCATTAAGAGCAATAGAGACACGGAGGCCAGTAATAAGATCAGCTAATACAGGTGTTTCATGCATCATCGACATAAGAGGCAGAAGAACTATTGAGACTGACTGGTGGACCCAGGATATTATAAAAGGAGAATTTTTTCCGGAATCAACGATTACCCCTTATGTCAGATACGGCGACTGGCTGCTTAAGATATCAGTTGTTATTTCAGCTTTAATAGCATTCACTGTCTTTATTGCGTTGCCTCTGTTAAAAAAATCTGCCAATCCAGAATAATTATGCAACCCTTCTTATATACTGTTGTCTTTATAATCAAGTAAGGTAAAAAGGTGGATCATCCGGATATTTATATACATGCCTCACTGATCGAGGAGTGCAGGAAAGGTAACAGCAAGGCTCAGTTCAGGCTCTACAGCCAGTATTCAAAGGCAATGTATAACCTGGCTTACAGAATACTGAATAACAGGGAGGATACTGAGGATATCCTGCAGGAAGCATTTATCGAATGCTTCAGATGTATCGACACTTTCCGGTTTGAATCCACATTCGGTGCCTGGCTTAAAAAAATTGTAGTAAACAGATGTATAAATCATATAAAGAGGAAAAGGATTGACCTTACTCTCTATGAGACACTGCCTGCAGTAATTGATGAGACCGAGGAAGAATTAACTTACGACACCGGTAAAATATTCAAGGGTATTGAACAGCTTCCCGACGGATACAGAATTATTCTTACCCTTTACCTGCTAGAAGGTTACGACCATTCTGAAATCTCACAGATTCTGGGAATATCAGAATCAACATCAAAATCGCAGTATTCAAGGGCAAAAGAAAAGTTAAGATCACTACTTTCAAAAAACTAGGTATATGGATAAACTTGAGGAACATATCAGGAAAAACAGGGAGGATCTGGACAGGTACTCACCTCCGGAAGGAATTTGGAAGGGCGTAAATAAAAAACTCAGAAACAGAAACTTTAGCACCAGGCAATGGTTGTCAATAGCCGCATTAATTACTGTAATACTTGGGACTTCAGTTATCTTTTTCAAACCTCAGTACCGGTGGTCGGGTCAGAATGATAAGACAACGCAGAATGATGAGCTCACACAATATCCGCCTCAATTAAGGGAAACTGAAGTATACTATAATAATCTTGTAAACACCCTCTACACCCAGGCTACCCCAATGCTGACTAAGAATCCTGAAATCAGGAAAGAGCTGAATAGTGACCTTTCTCACCTTGACAGCATCTGCATTGATCTGAAAAAGGACCTGAAGGACAATGTCTCAAATCAGGATGTTGTTGAAGCATTAATTCAGAACTACAGGATTAAAATCCAGATTCTTGAAGATATGCTTTCGGTCATGAAGGAAAAAGAATCAAATTCTGAAACAAAGAAGAGCCATGAACTATAGATACATCATAACAGCGAGCCTTATGCTGATAATATTCAATTCATTATCAGCTCAAAATGAAACTGAAACAAGAAGCTTTATAAAGACATTTCCTGTCAGCAGGGAGACCTCTCTCGATATCTCAAACAAGTATGGCACTATCCAGATAACCCCGTGGAATAAAGATTCAGCCGATATAAGAGCTGAAATAAAAGCTTATGCAAAGGACAGGTCAAAACTTCATAAAATGTTTGAAGGCATAAACGTGAACTTTTCAGATTCGAAGTACTTAATCCGCGTACAAACTGAATTTACATCGAACATTAATACCCTGTTCGAAAGCTTTAAGGGTATGACCAACAAGATAATCTCTTACGACTCGCATATTGAGATAAATTATTATATAAGCATTCCGGACTACCTGAATCTAAGAATCGAGAATAAGTATGGCGACGTTTACATGGAAAATAGCACCGGTGAATTCAGGATGACTATTTCAAACGGTTCATTCAAAGCCAATACACTCGGAAAAAACTCATCTGTAAACATGGTATTCTGTGATGCAAGGATCAGCTCATTTGTTTCAGGCAATATTGATGCGTCCTTCTCTGAACTTTCAATAGGTTCAACTGAAGATCTTTCAATGAATTCCATATCCTCCAAATGGGATATTAGAAAAGCCGGAATTGTACGTGGAGAATCAAAGAGGGATAAATTTTACATAGAGAATATCGCATCATTTCAGTGTAATTCATATTTCTCTGATTTCAAGCTGAATAATCTTAAAAATAAAGTCAATCTTACCACCAGGTACGGAAGCTTCAATGCAGATCTTATCGACAAGGGATTTGACGATGTATCCATAAACTCAAACTACTCCGATATATCCTTAAGTTTCGATCAGGGATCATCCTATAATCTGGATATAAGGCATACAAATGCCTTTCTTGTCCTTCCCGACAAGAACATTAAATCTGAAGAAAAAGTACTTAACCAGGACAAAAAGGAAATTCTTACAACGGGCTCCGTAGGAAAAAATACAACAAAGACCACAGTAAAAATTGAAGCCACCAGGGGAAATATTTACTTAAAATAATTCATCACTGAATGCAACCCTGAAACTTTTTAAATGTCCTTATTTAAAAATTTAAAACTCAGGTAATGAAAAAACTTTACTTCACAATTTTAACTTTCACCCTACTAGTTCCACAGCTTATAAATGGTCAGCCGGGAGTGAGCCAGGCCGGTTTGAGAATGGGGTATAGAAGCGGTCTGTTTTATCAGGTTTCCCGTAAATCGGGCAATGCTGAGATTGCATACAACGCTATGCTTGGGTTCAGCAATAATGGATTGCAAATCACAGGCTTAAGGATTGTTTATGAGACCTCACTGAATAATATTTCACCTGATCTGTATTTTGCATGGGGTTATGGTGCTCATGCCGGATTTGTGAATGTCGATCGGTCATACTATAACAGCGATCCATATTATTACTACAGAAGATACTTCTGCCCTGTCATAGGCGCTGACGGATGGCTGGCGGCTGAATACCGCGTAAGAGAGATACCTCTAAATATCAGCTTAAATCTCAAACCATACATTGAATTCGCTGTCCCGGCATATGTAAGGTTCATGCCTTTCGACCTGGCTCTCTCAGTGTCTTATTTATTTTGATTGCCTAGATGTCTTCGCTGGCGCGGATTTGCAATCCGTGCCATAGCTACTTACCGCTTTTCGATTTAAACAACGCCACTCCTTCATCAAGCCACTTCTTATACTCTTCAATATTCAGATTTGTTGGCATAGGCTTATTAAGGGCATTCCCTTCATCGTCAGTTATGACATAGAGAGGAAGAGCATTTGTTTTAAATTTCGAGATCTCCAGATCCTCCCAGATTTTTCCTATCGTTTTTTTCTGTTTGCCGTCGATTGCTGACACTAACCATTCATTTTCAGGTAACTGAGTCCTGTCATCCACATAAAAAGCAATTATTACGAAATTGTCGCGCAATCTCCTGAGGACCTCAGGATCAGCCCAGACCTTTCCTTCCATCCGTTTGCAATTAGCACAGGCATGGCCTTTAAAATCCAGAAGTACAGGTTTACCCTGTTCTTTTGCACATTCCAGACCCTGTTTATAATCAAAATAACCTTTGAGACCGAGCGGCATGCTGAACAGATCTGAATATTTAGGTTCCGAGCATAGCTGGCTTGTTTCAGAGAATTTTGCAGCTGCAGGTGACTGGGTCCGGTTTTCCATAATCAACTTTGGGATGTTGAATTCCGAAGTCTCCTGTGAAGGCAGAAATGAAGATAAACCATTTAGAGGCGCCCCAAACAGACCAGGAATAAGATAAACCACAAAACTGAATACCGCAATTACCAGAAAGAGTCTGAAAGTACCCAGATATTTAACATCACTGTCATGTGAGAACCTGATCTTTCCCAACAGATAGAGTCCCAGTAATGAGAATAAAACTATCCAAATTGCTATGAAAAGGCTTCTCGACAATAATCCTAATGAATAGACACCATCGATTGTCATAAGGAATTTCATACTGAATGCCAGCATGATAAAGCCAAGGACTACCTTTATTGAGTTCAGCCATCCTCCTGATTTAGGGATTTTGCTCATTATTGAGGGGAAAAGAGCGAAGATCGTGAAAGGCAGGGCAAAAGCGATACCAAATCCAAGCATTCCGATTGTGGGTCTCAAGACATCTCCGCTGGCTGCTTCAACAAGAAGAGCTCCTATGATAGGTCCGGTACACGAAAAGGAGACGATCACAGTAGTCAAGCCCATGAAAAATGCTGCAAGTATACCTCCTTTGTCAACTTTGGAGTCGGCGTGCGAAACCCAGCTGTTTGGAAGTATAATCTCAAATGCCCCGAAGAATGAAACAGCAAAAACCACAAAAAGTATGAAAAAGAGGGTATTAGGAATCCAATGGGTGCTGAGTGCGTTTGCGAATCCGGCCCCCGCACTTGTCAGTGATACAATTATTCCCAGGGATGAATAAATCAGGACTATTGAGATACCAAATATCAGTGCCTTAAAAACTGCCTTTGACCGCTGCTCAGAGCCCTGAGAGAAAAATGCAACAGTCATCGGAATCATTGGAAATACGCATGGTGTAAGCACTCCGGCAAAACCTGCAAGCAGAGAGATCAAAAAAAACTTCAGCAAGCCTCTGTCATTCTGTAAAGGCTCAGACCCGGTACCGGATGTAATCGGAGCCGAAGAGATCTTACTTGCGGACTTATCTTCTATATTTATTTCAAAGTCAACATCTTTTGGTGGCGAACATGTGGCATTATTGCAGGCCATAAAATTAACGGCACCTTTAACGGTAAAGGAATTGCTGATGGCAATAATCTTCTGCCGGAATTCTGCTTTAATGCTGAAGGTCTTAATCTTAAATCCAAATGCATCATCGAGGACCTCAACAGGTTTTGTAACTTCATAAGTCTTACCGTCCAGCATAAATCCGGGTACCGAATCGAACATGAATGAAGTTGGAATTGGTCCTCCTGATGGGATATCCATGGCATATATGTGAGAATTTTTCTCAATGTTAGCTGTAAAAATCAGCTCATATTGCTTTTCCC
>Ga0315272_10000181_pt1 | contig 29739 bp, 21 predicted proteins | sample C3_middle_MG_FD_203918 | JGI IMG/M metagenome (GOLD analysis project Ga0315272, IMG submission 203918) | Sediment microbial communities from Yellowstone Lake, YNP, Wyoming, USA - C3_middle | ecosystem: Environmental > Aquatic > Freshwater > Lake > Sediment | place: USA: Wyoming | collected...
GCACAGGGCTGGTTGCGGCCCTGTCAAAAATGGCCTTTGATCAGGCTGGATTGTATGGCGTCATGGCGGTTATTTTCGCTCTGCTCGCCGGCTTGGGTGTGGGTGCAATCTTCAAGAAGGGTGGCGGCAGCCACTGATTTCATTTTTTAGTTTTTTTTTTAGTCGGCGTGGGGTAGAAAAGGGTAACCTTAATCTAACCCCCCACGCCGATTTTTTTTTCAGGAGCGCATCGCATGGCCCTCCGTGACCTCCTGAAAGGTCTTTCCTTCCCAACTTGGTTCACGCCCAAGGCCTGTCGGCCTCTGCCCCTGGTGTTTTCTCAATTCCGCGAGGTGCTCAAGGCAAACAATCAGGCCCTTGAGATCATAGCTGATATGGGGGAGAAACTGAGCGGCGAGTATCTCTTCGATCTTCGTTATGTGGAAGCCACGGTTGAGGAGATGATCGCAGCCATGCGTCGCGCCCTTGTTGCAATCAATATCTTGACCCAAGATCAGTGTGCGGCGCTGGATGAAGTATTTACCCCCATGGAGGCCCGGGTTCGGGCGATCCTCAACAAACGGGATGACCGGGAAGGCCCGCCCCTGCTCTGGCTTACGGAGGTCGAAGCCCGGCATTGGCCCTTGGTGGGGGGCAAGGCCGCGCACCTATCCGAGCTGCTTCACAACCCCAAGGTTCGGGTGCCGGAAGGGTTTGTCATCACTACCCGGCTGTTTCACGATCTGCTCGACCTGAACGGGCTGAGGCCGGAGTTTGACCGGTTTGAGCAACTGCTTTCTGCGCATCTTCCCGATGAAGAGGAACTTGAGACGTTACGCCGTCTTCTGCGGGAAAAGGTGCTTCGCGCCGAGCCGCCCTTCGGCTTTCTTGATACGCTGCGCGAATCCCTCACGCGGCTCGCGGCCAATAGCGCCCCCCCTCTTTTTCTCGCGGTCCGTAGCAGCGCCCAGGAAGAGGACATGGATTTCTCCTTTGCCGGACAGTTTCATTCCGAACTACAGGTTCCTCCCCAAGCCGAGGCGGTGTATCGCGCCTATCTGCAGGTGGCGGCCAGTCTATTTGGCGCCAAGGCCATCCGCTATCGGCGTCAGGTCTTTCCCGAAGGCAGCCCCATGTCCATTGCCGCTTGCTGCCAGCGTATGATCCGGGCTCAAGCCAGCGGCATCATCTATTCAATCGATCCCATGGAGCCCGATTCGCAGAGTATGGTGGCGGTCGGGGCCCTGGGGCAGGGGCAGGCGGTGGTCGAGGGACAGGTGCCCACGGATTTCTTCCGGCTCAACAAGGCTGAGCCGCCCCAGGTGGTTGAGCGGGTAATCGCCGCAAAACATGAAGCCCTGCGATCAACAGGGGAGGCCGACGGCGGGCTTGCGATGCAAGCGGTGCCGAACGGGCAGAGTGGGGCTCCCTGTCTTGACGAACAGACCCTTTTGGAACTTGCCGGAGTCGCCATTCATCTGGAAACATTTTTCAAGCGGCCCCAGGACATCGAATGGACCCTAGATCCCCAAGGCGCTCTCTATATTCTGCAGTCCAGACCTCTGTTGATTACCGAGAGCGATAAGGGAAAACCAAAACTTTCCGAAAAACTCGAAGGCTATGAACTTATCGCGGTAGATGCAGGGCGGGTGGCCCAGCAGGGCATTGGCGCCGGTCCGGCTTTTTGGGTGGAAACCCTGGCCGACCTCAAGGACTTTCCCGAGGGGGCAGTGCTTATCAGCCATCGCGATTCTTCCCAATTTGTTCAGGTCATGCACCGGGCCGCAGCCATTGTCACCGAGGTGGGCACCCCGGCGAGCCACATGGCCACGCTGTGCCGTGAGTTACGGGTTCCTTGCCTGGTCGGGGTTCCAGATATCCTTGCCAAGGTGGCGCCCGGCGAGGAAATAACCGTGGACGCCGAGGACCGCCGGATTTATCGGGGCAGGGTCATGGAGCTTCTCACCTATCAGGCGACCACCACCATGGATCTGCACATGGCCCCGGAGTTCCGCATGCTGCGCCGCATTCTCCGGGAGGTTTCCCGGTTGAACCTGGTTGACCCGCTGATGCAGGAATTCAAGCCCGAAGGCTGCAGGACCTTCCACGACGTGCTCCGTTTTATCCATGAAACCGCAGTGCTGCATCTGGTGGAGCTGGGGCGGGACGACCGCTGTCTGCCCGGCGGCTTGGCAAGACGGCTGGATCTGCCCATTCAGGCCGGGATTCTCGCCATCGACATCGGCGGCGGCATTGCCCCGGACGCTCCGCCAGACCGAATCCCTTTTTCCGCCATCCGTTCGATTCCCTTCCGGGCCATCCTCCAGGGCATGCTTTTTCCCGGGACCTGGCACCAGGAGGCCATGTCGGTGAGTTTTAAAGATATGATGCACAGCATGATGACCACCCCCCAGGACACCCTTTCCGGGCAGTACACCGGGCACAATATCGCCATCATCAGTGAAACTTATGTAAACTTGTGCTTCCGGTTCGGGTATCATTTCAACATCATCGATGCCTTTTGCCACGACGTGGAGCGGGACAATCATATCTATTTCCGGTTTTTGGGCGGGGCCACCGACATTGCCAAGCGTTCGCGGCGGGCGACCCTCATCGCCTCGATTCTGGAGGCCTTTGATTTCAGCGTCCAGACCAAGGGGGATCTGGTCATCGCCCGGACCAGCAATCTGGCGCAGCCGGAAATGGAGCGCACCCTGGATATCCTTGGCCGTTTGATTGGTTTTACCCGGCAACTGGACGTTCAGATGACGGATGACGAAACAGTCGCCCAATATGTCGAAGCATTTCTCATGGGTGATTACGGCATTGTCGCAAGGCAAGGCTCGTAACTGTCCGGCAGCACCGCATCTGCTTTGTTATCGCCCTGGTCGCATACCAATTGTATAGCTCTCAGGCCTCTGCCGCGCATCTGCGGCAGCAGCGAAGCGGCGCTGCTGAACAGTTACGTTTTTTGTTGTTTTAAGAACCTTCCCGGCCCCGAGGTGGATGGTTATGGCCGGTAAAATATGAACTATAAGGAGGTAGCCCCAATGAACGAGAATAACCCCGGCGTAATCCGCCGCTTGCTGGTTGTGGATGACGAGCCCATTGTGGGCAAACGGCTCCATCAGGTCTTCACCAAAATCGGTTTTGAAATCGAGACCTACACCGACTCGGCCACTGCCTTGGTCGCCATAGCTGAAAGGCCCTTTGATATCGTGGTGACCGACCTGAAAATGGAGGGCATCGACGGTATCGAGGTGCTGAAGCGGGTCCGGCGCCATAATCCTGCCACCCAGGTGATCATCATCACCGGATATGCCTCGCCTGATACCGCCGAGCTGGCGCAACAAGAGGGGGTCTTTGCCTTTCTCGCCAAGCCTTTTCGCCTGGATGAGCTGAAACAGGTGATCTTCCGCGCCATCGAGACGCAGAGCCAAGGGAAATAGCCATGGAAGGCCCACGCATCCCTCCGGTTGCCCAACAGCCGTCGGGCAGGCCGGAAGAGAAGGACCCCCCTAAGCCGTTTCCCTGCCGTTTTTTGTTTCCGGCAATCCGTTCCATAAGGGGCAAGCTCCTGATGACCATCGGCATTGTCGCCGGTCTCGGCGTCCTTGCCACGCTGACTGCCAGCTATGCCTTGTGGCGCATAGAAGACAAAATCCGCATCATCGAGTCGTTTTATGAACTGAACCAAAATGTTCTTGAAGTCAGGCGCTACGAAAAAAATTATCTGTTGTTCAACGACAAAAAGGATCTGTTGAGCGCCCTTGACTATGTCGATCAGGTCAGGGCCGCGATTGTCGGAGTAAAGGCAGCCCTGCCGGGAAACCAGGACGAGCTGCAATCCTTTTATGACAAAGAGCTTGGCCGGTACGAATTCCTTTCCCGGCAGTTGATGGAGGTCGAGCTTGATCCGCGCAACAAAAAATTCTTGGAGAGCGCCCTACGCAAACACGGGCAGGACCTTACCAAGATTATTTTTGACATGGATGCCAGGGCTCGGCTCCAGGTGGAGCGCGAGGTCGCCAGATACCAGAAATCAGCGGTTCTGATCCTGGCCCTGGCCGTGATGCTTGGCGCAATTCTCATCTTTTACATGATGCGTTGGATCATGCGCCCCCTCACCGCCATCCGTGAGGCCTCGGCCAGGATCATGCAGGGCGAGATGAACTCTATCCCGGTGGGGGAGGAGATCAGATGTTCGGTGGAAGGCATTGAGCTGGTCAATTCTTTGAACCTGATGCTCAAGGCCCTCACCGCCAAGCAGGTGCAGCTGGTCCAGTCGGAAAAACTGGCGGCCATCGGCAAGGTAACGGCGGGCATTGCCCACGAGATCAACAATCCGCTCAACAATATCTCCCTTACCGCCGAGGTGTTGCTGGAAGACCTGCCGAATATGGCATGCAGCGAACGGCTGGATATGGTGCGGGATATCCTCGTCCAGTCGGATCGAGCCAGGGAGGTGGTGCACCACCTGCTTGAGTTTTCCCGGACTAGCAAGTCCAATACCATGGAGCCGGTTGATCTTGTCGCGCTGGTGGAAAGCTCCATTACCCTGGTGAAGAATCAGTTCCGTCTGGGCGGCATTGTCTACCATTACGACCATCCCGAACAGGCGGTGCTGGTCAACGGCAACCCCAACCACTTGCAGCAGGTGCTGGTAAACCTGATGCTCAATGCGGTTCAGGCCATGCCGCCCGAAGGCCGTCTTGATCTTACCGTGCAGCTGGCCGGGAAAGAGGCCATTATCATGGTAAGGGATACCGGCGCAGGCATGGCCCCGGAGACCCAGGCCCATATTTTCGATCCTTTTTTCACCACCAAGAATGAAGGCACCGGCCTTGGCCTGTCGTTGAGTTACGCCATTGTCAAGGATCACCGCGGCGAGATAGAGGTGGAGAGCGAACAGGGCAAGGGCACGACCTTTCGGATCAGACTGCCCCGCTTGGGTGCCGACGTATGATTTCCTCCCCTCCCGACCTGCCAGAAAGTATCGGAAATACCGCAGCGTTTGCCGCGGTATTCCAGCTGTTCCGTCGGCTGCTCTCCTTGAACAATGCGGTGCTGGAGAAGATTTCCTACATGGAAAGCGCCCTGGCCGGGGAATATGTTTTTGATAAAAAATTCCTGGTTGAGGTGGTGAGCGAGCTCAACGACCTGGTGCGCGAGGTGATCTATTGTCTCAATAATCTGACCGGCAATGGCTATCTTGGCCTCTATGACCGCTACGAGGAGATTGCCGGAAAGCTTTCCGTGCTGGCCGTCGGCTATGCCGGACCCTACGACCAGAGTCTCACCCTGCCTTACGCCGTGATAACCAGCGATTTTGACGGGCTGGTCGGCAGCAAGAACGCCACCCTAAGCGAGATCCACAACCATCTCCATCTCCGGGTTCCCCCTGGCTTTGCCATCACCGTGGCGGCCTATCGGCTTTTCATGCAGGAAAACGACCTTTTTGCCCGGATCGATGCGGTCTGCTCTGCCAGTACTCCCAGAAGAGAGCAGGCTCAACAGATTGAGCTTCTCTTCAGCGAAGCCCGTCTGCCCCACGGTCTTGGTGCGGCCATAGAGGAGGAGATGACCCAGCTTCTGGCCGGATGTGGGCCTGATTCACGTCTGGCCGTGCGCAGCAGCGCGGTGGGCGAAGACGGGGAAACCAGGAGTTTTGCCGGGCAATTCCGCTCGGTTCTTGATGTCGCCCCCGAGCTCCCCGCAGTGGTGGCTGCATACCGGCAGGTCCTTGCCTCCCGCTTTTCCCTCGCCGCCCTGGAATACCTTGGCTCTGGCAGCGATAGCCATGCCGTTCCCGTGGCGGTCGGAGTCCAGGTGATGAGCCCCTCCCGTGTTGCCGGGGTGACCTACAGCCGTAGCCCCGATGCCCCGGAAGAAAACAGCCTGCTCATCACCTCGGTCCGGGGTGCGGCCAGGAGCCTGGTCGCCGGTCGCACCACCGCGGACCGTTTCACCGTAAGCCGAACCTGGCCTTTTCCTCTTCTAGAAAGTGAGCTGCTTAACCCGCTGGCCGCGGCGGATAGGGAAGAGCCGCTGTCTTTTCTGGCCAACGGCCTGCGGCGCGGCTCAAGCTCTCTCACCCCGGAAGAAATCAGAAAACTGGCAGAACAGGCCATCCTTCTGGAAAAAGCCTTTGATGGCCCACAGGACATCGAATGGGCCTTGGGCAATGAGCTGGTTATTCTTCAGAGCAGGCCTTTTACCCTGCCGACAAAGCCATTGCCCCTGCCAAGCGAGATTGCCGCCGAATTGCAAGCCTCCGTGCCGATCATGGAAGACAGAGGACAGATTGCCCAGCTCGGCATCGGCGCGGGCCTGGTCGTGCACGTGGATCAGGAAACCGACCCCGAGCAGTTCCCCATGGGCGCCGTGGCCGTGGCCCGATTTCCCGATCCCCGGCTCAGCCCCATTGTCTGGAAGGCTTCCGCCGTCATTACGGACGTCGGCGGGCCCACCGGCCACCTGGCCACCATTGCCCGCGAATACCGGACCCCGGCCCTGTTCGGCACCGGCGAGGCCACCCGCCTGCTGCCCGAGGGCGAGGAAATAACCGTCGATGTGGAAAACAAGAAGATCTACCGGGGCATCATCAACGGCTTGCTCCGTCTACAGGCAACGGAAGATTTCTCCTACCGCAGCGCCCCGGAGCTGCGGATTCTCCGAAGACTCCTGCGCTGGATAGCGCCGATCACTCTGGCCAACCCAGCAGCCGCCGATTTTGTCCCGGAAAATTGTCGGACTTTTCATGATATCCTGCGCTTCAGCCACGAAAAGGCCATCGACGGTCTCATCCATTTTCATGAAGAATACCCCGACCGGGCGGGGCTGCCGAGTTATCCGGTGCGCCTGCCGGCCCCGCTCAAATTACGGGTTATTGATCTCGGCTCGGGAATCAAGGGGGAAACGCCAAAAAAAGGAGCGGAACTGACGCTGGAGATGTTGAATTGCCGACCACTCACCGCCATTCTCTCCGGTTTTTTCAGCGAGGCGGCACAGGTGCGGGAACCGGTCTCCCTGGGGTTGAGGGACATCCTTTCCGGGATTGGCAAGCCGCTGTCCGCCTTGACCAACTGGCCTTCCCATCCGGGCGATAATCTCGCGATTATCGCTGATAATTACTGCAACCTCTGTCTGCGTCTCGGCTATCATTTCAATGTGGTGGATGCTTTTTTCTCTCCGGAGCCGGACAATAATTATATCTACTTCCGTTTCGTCGGCGGCCTTGCCAACCAGACAAAACGGAAGCGGCGCGCCCGGCTGATCAGCGCCATTCTGACCGGCCTTTATTTCAAGGTGGACCGCACGGGCGATCTGGTGATCGCCAAGGCCAGGAACCTTGACGCCCTGCGGATGGAAAGGGCTCTTGCCCGGCTGGGCGAGCTGATTTCCTTTACCCGCCAGCTTGACGTGCAAATGCGCGACGAGGCGGCCATCGAACGGTTTTTTGAGCAGTTCCTCGCTTCGGTCAAGCAGGACCAGGCCGGGAGTGAGAGGTGAGCCCGGATGTTGCGCTGGTTTAAAAAACAGATCGCCAGATTGCAGGCACACCGGAGGCAGCAAAAGGCTGAGGCGCACGATCTCCTCACCGCCCGCTACCAAATATTTCGTTCCCTGCTTGCCAGCAACAACCGGGCGGTTGACCGTCTCACCGAGATCGGCATCCATCTTCGCCTCCAGGGGGATCAGCCAGGCCTGGCCAGGCTCACGGAAAAGCTTATCGAGGAAACCGAGGAGATGGTGGCCCGGCTGGAGCATCTGGCCGTGGGCAGATACCGGGCGCTCCGGGGCGTGCAGCATATCCTGGCTACGACCATCCGGGAGAAACTCAAGCCCCTCTCTCGCCCCGAATCTATCCCTTTTTCCTTGTCCTTTGCCGCACTGACGCTCGAACACCGGGCTCTGACCGGCAATAAAGCCGCAGCCCTGGCCGACCTCAAGAAAAAGGGGTTCCGGGTGCCTGACGGTTTTGTGGTTACCCTGGCCGGTTGTCGTTTCTTTCTGGAGCATCAAGGACTTTCCCTGCAACTTGTCCATTTGCTGGCCGCGCACGAGTCCGGGACCGGCAAAGCCATCCCGCCGGAAACAGCCCATCAAGTGCAGGAGCTTATCCGTAACGCCCCGCTTCCTCCGGCTCTGGTCGAGGAGATTCTTGCCCAGGCCCGCTCATTTTTTCAAAGCGGAAAGGCGCTGGCTGTGCGGAGCAGCAGCATCAGTGAGGACGGGGAACGCCATTCATTTGCCGGCCAGTTCAGCTCGGTGCTCAATGTTCGGGACGAGGCTCAGTTTCTTAAGGCATTCACCGAGGTGGTGGCCAGCAACTTCAATGTGCGCAGCCTTGCCTACCGGCTGCACGCCGGTCTTGATCCCTTAAGCTTTGAAATGGCCGTGCTCTGTCTTGAGATGGTGGAGGCCCGCGCCGCAGGCATTTTGCTCACCCGCTCTCCGCAGGAGCCGGAAAGCGGCATGATGCTGATCAGCGCGGTGCCGGGTCTGGGCGAGGCTGCGGTTTCCGGCAGCGCCGCAACGGATATCTATCTGGTCGGACGCAACGGCGAGGTGGACTGGCAGCGTTCCAGCATCGCCGACAAGGAGAGGTTTCTGGTCGGCGATGCCGAAGGCGGGGTGCGTTGGCAGGATCTTGCCCCGGAGGATCGGCAAAAGCCGGTGCTTAACGAAGAGGAGTTGCGAATTCTTGCCGACTGGGGTAAGGCCTTGGAAGAAAAAGAAGGGATGCCGCAGGATATTGAATGGGCGGTGAACGGGGAGGGGCAGGTGATTCTTCTCCAAGTCCGGCCCCTTACCACCATGGGGGTGCAGAGCGCGGAAGAATGGCAGGGCAAAACTCCGCCCCTTGTCCAGGGGATCATGGCTTCCGGGGGGCGGGCCACCGGTCGGGCGCTTCTGGTAAAAAGCCGCAGGGATCTGGAAACGCTTCCGCAGGAACCGGTGGTGCTGGTTATGCCCCAGAGTTTTGTCGATGCGGCAAATCTTCTGGGGATGGTGGCTGCGGTCCTGGTGGATCTCGGCAGCCCGGCCGACCACCTGGCCTGTGTGGCCCGCGAACAGGGAACCCCCTTGATCTGCGGATTGGCGGATGCAGGGAACAGGCTGACCGCGGGACAGTGGCTCACGGTGGACGGCAGCCATGGCCGGGTGTACGCGGCCACTGCCGAGGAAATCAGCGCGGCCATGGAGGCATGGCAAAAAAAACCTCCAGCCACCCGTCCCGCGCTCACAAGCCTTTCGCCCCTCTACCAGGAGTTACGGGAGCTGATCACGGCCCTGCATCTTACCGATGCCTACGGCCCGACCTTTTCCATCATGGAATGCAAGTCGCTCCACGATATCGTCCGCTTTGTCCACGAAAAGGCGGTGCTCTCCATGTTCGAGGCCGGGGATGAGGTTCTGGAGGGAAATCTGGGCGCTGTGCACGCCATCGATTCGCCGGTCCCTTTTTTTGTCAGCGTCATCGACATGGGCGGGGGGCTGGCCTTGACCGGGCCGAAAAAAAGAAGAATACCGCCGGAAATGGTCATCTCCCGCCCCTTTCAGGCCCTGTGGCGGGGCATCACCACCCCTGGCCTGCACTGGGGCCCGCCGCCGGGCGGGACGCCCATGGGTTCGGTGATGTCTTCCTTTATCACCGATCAGAAATCGGAGCGGCCCATCGGCATGCCCAACTATTGCCTGGTCAGCCGGGATTACTGCAACATGAATGCGCGTATGGATTTTCATTTTATCATGATCGACACGGTTTGCTCCCCGGAGGCGCGGAGCAACCATATCCGTTTCCGCTTCAAGGGCGGAGGCACCTCCCTTACCCGACGGCAGCGGCGCGCCCTGTGCATCGGGGAGATTTTTGAGCACCATGGTTTTCTGGTCGATGTCAGGGATGATCTGGTCAATGCCTCCCTTCAGGGTGCGTCCAGGGAGGCCATCGAGGACAAACTGGTGGTGGTGGGCAGAATACTGGGCTTTACCCGGCTGCTTGACGCGGCCATGGCCACCGACGCGATGATTCCCGTGGTTGCCCAGGCCTTTATGGATGGCGACTATGCCTTGAGTCGCCTGGAGACGAAAACTGAAAACGAGGGGGCTGACATGGCCCATGAGTCATGGGAATAGTAATGGGAAGAGGGCTTGAAAAATATCAAAGGCTGACGGCGCTTGCCGAGCAGTATGGTTGCCCGTGGGTGGAGTATCAGGAGTCGGTGACCGGTCCCCAGTTCCTGCTGTGGCGACTGAACATGGAACAGCTCCGGGCGGAAGGCTGGTTTCCACGGGCTGTTGCCGACGGGCGGGCTGTCGTGATTGCCACTGCGCCCAGTCCAGACTTGGCCGCCAAGGTCCGCGAGACCCTGGCGGTGCAGGAGATCGAGTTTCAGGTTACTCTTCCCGACGATCTCATCCGCATCATCGAGCACAACTGGGATCTTAATCCGGCTTTCCCATCCACTGCCGGACGCACTCCGTTGGCCAAGGTCCGTACTTATCTGGCAGGGCGCCGCTCCCTGTTCGCCCATTACCGGACCCTGCTGGCCAAGAGCCGAACCGGACTGGCTTTTATCCGTACCGGTCTTTCTTTTGTCACCATCGCCTTGCTTTTTCTCCGTCTGGTCGGCGGTGATTATTACCTGCTTCTGGAGATGCCCCTCCTGATAAGCGGCATCATCATGGTCTATGACGGCCTCAAATGGTATCTCCCGGCCCGGGCGATTTACGCAACTCTGCCTCCCTGCGTCGATACCGGCGCCACCGGCGGCAGCAGTGTGCTTGAGGCGTACAACGAGAAGATCGCTCCGGAATTCCGGCGCAGCGGTGTTGTTCCTGGCGCTGCCCAACAGCGGGCAGAGTGGGCCGACATGTCGCCGGTGATGCGGCGTCGCTTTCTGGCCAGCGACCGAACCGATATGGCTGAAGAACGCACGGTGCTCGGCTGTTTTAGGACCAGGATGGCCAAGGTCCGCACCGGCTTGGCCTTCACCCGCACCGGCTTTGCCTTTGTCAGCCTCGGCCTCGGCCTGCTGCGCCAGTTTCAGGCCAGTCCTTGGATGGCCTTCGACCTTGGGCTCATCGGGGTTGGCGCTCTCATGGCCCTGGAGGGGTTTTTCTGGTATTTCCGCGGCCGCCAGGCAGGGGTGGAGGGGCTGGCTTCGGTGCGGGAAAAGACGAAGATGTCCACCATCTGGGATTATTATTTCCCCCACCGCCATGTTTTGCCCGGCCCGGAGAGAAATTCCATGACCCTGCCGGTCCGCAGCTCTCATGCGCCGGGAATCTGGGCCACCACCGGGGTTGCCCTGGAGCGTACGGTGCTGGCCGAGCGCCGTAACGTCATGGCGCGGTTGCGGACGGTGATGGCCCGGTCCCGTACCGGTTTTGCTTTTATCCGCACCGGCTTGAGCCTCTTTTCGATCGGGGTGGCTTTTCTGCTTTTCTTCGACGATGCCGGCAGTATCGGCTGGGCCGTGTTCAACTATTTGATGATGGCGGCCGGTCTTTTCCTGGTAGCGGACGGCCTTGCCTGGAGCATTCCGGCCGAGTGGATGCGCCGCCAGTTCCCCTACTGTTACGGTGATATGGAGATTTCCATCCCTGATTACGGTGCGTCAGCCCGATTTTGGAAAAAAGTGGTGTTTAGCAATGACGAAGGTTGAGACAGAAACACTGATGCAGCCCTTTGCCGGGATCGCCATGTCCCGGCCTGGGCTGCTTGCGGAAGCAGCCCAGGCCGCCGTGCTGCGCGGGGTGCCGCTGGCCCGGATTCTCCATGTCGAGTACGGCGTGCCGCGCGAGGTTCTCCTTGCGGCCCTGGGCGACTATTACCACTGCGCCGCCATTGAATACGATGAGCGTCTGCCCATCCCGCCCGAACTGCTCACCGCTCTAGGGAGCAGCAAACTGGCGCCATGCGGCTGGTTTCCGGTGATCAAGGACGCCGACGGCACCATCGTCATCGCTACCAGCGATCCTTCGGACCCAGCCATGCGCGCGGAGGTGGAGGGAATTTTCGGTCCGGGCCACTATGAGTTCCGGGTGGGCCTGCCCGATGAGATCTCCTGGTTCATCCAGGACTTCCTTCATGACAAGCCGGGCCTGCTCATCGGCACCGAACGGACCGGTCTGGCCTTTTGGCGCAATACCATGGCCCAGTGGCGGACCCGGCTGGCCTGCTACCGCACCGATCTGGCCAAGGCCCGCACCGCCCTCGCCTTTGTCCGGATAGGCCTCGGCCTTGGTGCCATTTCCCGGACCCTCTTAAGCAGTAAGCGTTTTGCCGCCCACCCCTCCTTGGCCTATGGTGTCCTGGCCATCGGTCTGCTCCTTCTTTTCGGCGCTCTGCCCACCTATCTTCGGGTGCGGCGTTCGCGGCTGACCCCGCCGCGCCACCAGACCCTGGTCGAGGTGACCGCCGCCACCTTAAGCTTTCTTGAGAACTACCAGAATCTGGAACCTATCGGGATGGAAAAGAAAACCAAGGAAACCATGTTGGCCCGGCTTGGCGATCTGCTTGCCAATTACGGCACCATTTTGTACCCTGCGCCTGCCAGCCGGGAACGCACCCACCTGGCCCGGGAACGGAATGTGCTCGCCGCCCAACGCACCATTGCCGGCTGTTACCGGACCATCTATGCACGGGCTCGCACCGGCCTGGCCTTTATCCGTACCGGGGTCTCCTTTGTGAGCATCGGCATCGGCTTGATCGGTTATTTCGGCTTTGGGTTCAAGACATTTTTTGATGTGATGCTGATTGTTATCGGCCTGTTGATGATTATCGATGGAGGCCTCTGGTATCTGCCGGTGCGTAAGGAACAGGCAGAGCTGCCCAGAACACGAAGTGCCGTACTGGCGGGGTGATTCGGAATGAAAATAGAACATAAGATCTATCTTTCCAACGCGGTTCATATTGTGCTCATCGTCCTGATCGGCATGTTCGCCCTGCAGAACCTCAATGAAATTCTGACCAAATTTCGTTTCACCGTGATCGCCGAGGGGCTCAATGCCAATTTTCTTGAGATGCGGCTGGCCGAGAAAAATTATTTCCTCTATGGCGATAATAACGCCCTGGACAACATCAGGACCAGGATCAACCAGACCAGTGAAACCCTGCTGCAGGTTCGACCTGACATCATCCGGGCCGTGGGTTCCGAGAAGTACACGACGCTTCAGAACCATCTCCATACCTATGCGCGGCTGGTTGATTCAATCAGCAAGACCGGACCCCGGGACGCTGCGGTACAGAAAAAGCTGCGGGAGGTGGGCCAGAGTCTGAAAACTTTTTCCGAAGACATCACCGTCCTTGAGAGCGACCGGATCGGCGCGATCATTGTCCGTTCCAAGAACATCCTGCTCTATTCATTTTGGGCGGTGGTCCTCTTTGCTTTTCTCTTCAGCAATCTCATTGTTCGGAACATCGGCCAGTCATTGCGCAAGGTGGTCAATCTTACCCGCGCTATTTCCAAGGGCAACTACTCGAAGATCGAGGAAAGACCCTCCAATGACGAGATGGGCGCGGTGATCAGCGCTATCAACGCCATGGCCGAAGAACTGCATCATCGGGAAAAGGAGATTGTCCAGTCCAAGCGACTCGCCTCCATCGGCGTGCTGGTGGCGGGGGTGGCCCATGAACTTAATAATCCACTTAATAACATTTCCATGCTCGCCCAGACCTACGCCGAGGTGTATGATGGGCTCGGCAAGGAGGATCGGATCAGTTTCATGGAGCGGGTTGATGAGGAAACCGAGCGGCTGCGGGTTATCATCCATAATCTGCTTGACTACGCCAAGCCCAAGGAACAGCATCTGGCCAAGGCGGACACCAACCAGGTTATCCAGAAGATCCTGGCTCTGGTAAAGAATATGCTCGACATCTCCAACATCAAAATCAAGCTTACCCTGGCCGAGAATTTGCCGTATATCTACATCGATGAGCATCAGATCCAGCAGGTGCTGGTCAATATGGCCACCAACGCCATCCAGGCCATGGACAAGGGCGGCGAGTTGCGGATCGTCTCCCGCTATTTGCCCAACAATGACGAAATCGAGATCGAGATCGGCGACAAGGGCAAAGGTATTGCCCCGGAATTTCTCGACCATATCTTTGATCCGTTTTTTACCACCAAGGGGGATAGCGGCACCGGTCTCGGCCTGTGGGTCAGCTACGGAATCATCAAAAACCACCAGGGGAACATCCGGGTGAAAAGTCAGATAGGAATTGGCACAACTTTTATTATAACCTTGCCCAGTTGCAAAAAGTTAAAGAGGTGTACGGATGACGAAGCATAGCATTATGTTCATTGATGATGAGAAGATCGTGGGGGATATGGCAAAACTCTCCTTCGAGCAGGATGGCTACGAAGTGGAAACCTTTCTGGACGGTGAGTCTGCTCTGGAACGGCTACAGGAAAAGCGGTTTGATGTGGTGGTAACCGACATGAAGATGAAGGGGATAGATGGTCTTGAAGTGCTGCGCACGGTCAAGAAGCTGTACCCCGGCATCAAGGTGATCATGATCACCGCCTTCGCCAACCTGGATGTGGCCATCGAGGCCTTACGGGACGATGTCCATGATTTTTTCCCCAAGCCGGTCAAGATCAAGGAATTGAAGGCCTCTGTTAAAAGAGCTTTGGGGGAGGCATGATCCCGGTCGGATGATCCCCCTGCGAACTCGCTGATAATGCAAAAATTTTTTTTTCGTAAACTCAAAGAGGTGCTTGGCCGTGACCGCGCCGCGTCCGACCTGGCGGCGCGGTTCCGCGCCTTCCAGGCTGTGCTTGACGGCAACAACCGTACCCTGGAAGCCATGACGGAGATGGGGGAAAAGCTCGGGGGCGATTATCTTTTTGACGTAAATTACACGAAAAGCGCCTATGTCCATCTTCATACGGCGATTTCCGATTCGCTCCGCAATTTCAATCTGCTCACCGGTCATCAATACCCTCAGCTCGGCAATACCCTGACCCGCATCGACGGTCTGGTGCAGCGGATGCTGACCAGCGCCGAACCGCTTTCCGCTCTTTTGCTGGTTTTCTACCCGGAGATCACCTGGGATCTGGCCGAAGAGGTGGGCGGCAAAAACTATCATCTGGCCGAAATGGCCAACAGCTTGAATCTTCGTGTTCCTGAAGCCTTTGCCATTACCACCGCAGCCTTTGCCGCCTTTCTGCGCCACAACGGCCTGGAAGAGCGGCTGGGCGGGCTGGTCACCGCCGATAACGCCGACCTGGCCAAATTGCGCGCCGCCATTCTCCTCGGAGATTTTCCCGATGATTTTAGGGCTTCGCTTGCCGTCGCCCTGGAAAAAATGCGGGATCGGCTGGGCAATGGCGCAACCCTGGCGGTCCGCAGCAGTGCCGAGGAAGAGGACGGCGACTTCTCCTTCGCTGGCCAGTTTGAGACGGTGCTCAACGTACCCTGCAAGGTTGATGAGGTTTTGGCCGCCTACAAAGAGGTGGTGGCCAGCCTTTTTCAGGTCAACGCCATCGCCTACCAACGCCAGCTTGGGTACGAGCTCGGGAAGCTGAAAATGGCGGTGGGTTGCGTTGCCATGATCGAGGCGAGAGCCAGCGGAGTCATCTATACCGTCGCCTCGGGCAAGGACCGGGGCAGGATGGCGATCAGCGCCGCCTGGGGCCTGGGCAAGGGGGTGGTGGACGGATTGATCGATGCCGATCTTTACACGGTGGTCAAGGGGGAAATCCCGCGGCTTGTTGAGCGTCGAATCGGCAACAAGGCGCAGATGGTGGTCAACCGGGGTAAAGAAGGGGTAGAAATTCTGGAAACCCCGGTGGATCGGCGGCAAATCGCCTGCCTCAAGGAGGCGGAGGTTCTTGACCTTGCCCGACAGGCACAGGCCATCGAGGCCCATTTCAAGACCCCCCAGGATATCGAATGGGCCATTGATACGACCGGCCGTTGTTATATCCTCCAAGCTCGGGCCCTGCGGGTGGAAGAATTGACGGAGGAGACGGCGCAAAGCCTCAAAACGGCCGAGCCGACAGGCTATCCGGTGTTGCTGCGCGACCAAGGGGTGGTGGTGCAGCGGGGCGCCACAGCGGGCAAGGTCTTTCTCCTGCAACATCTTGATGAACTCGACAAGATTCCCAAGGGCTGCGTGCTGGTGGCCAGGCACGATTCTCCCCTTTTTGTGCAGGCCATTCCCTTTTTAAACGCCATCATCACCGATATCGGCGCCTCAACCAGCCACATGGCCTCCATCTGCCGCGAATTTAACATCCCCACCGTGGTCAATACCGGCCAGGCCACCGTCGTGCTTAAACATGGCCAGGAAATCACCCTGCAGGCTGGGGAGGACGGTGCAGTTGTCGTTTATGATGGGATTGTCCAGAGCCTGCTCCGGGAGGAGCGGCAGACCGGGGCCAAGCTCCGGGAACTCTATGAGTTTAGGCGGCAGAAATACATCATGCGCTATATCGCGCCGCTCAACCTGGTCAATCCCCTTGAACAGGAATTTGTCCCGGAGAAGTGTAAAACCGTGCACGATCTCGTTCGCTTCATGCACGAAAAATCGGTGCAGGCGCTGGTCGCCAGTGCCGAACGGAAGGGGAGGGGCCTGGGCAGGTTTTTTGGTGGGCAAAATGCCCTTCGGCGGTTGGCTCTGCCCATCCCGGTTCAGCTTCTGGTGATCGATATGGGCGGCGGCTTGTGCAGCGGAACGGGCAAAAAAGAGGTGGACTTTGCCCAGATTGCTTCCGTGCCGCTGCGGGCAGTGCTTGCGGGCATGCTCTCTCCCGGGGTTTGGCAAAGTGAGGGGGCAGCCCTGCGCGGCGCTGACCTGCTCTCCGGCATGACCAGGGCGGCGGATTTTGCCGGCGGCGGGGATGGGCTGGCCGGTTATAACGTGGCCTTGGCCAGCAAGGAGTATGTGAATATGAGCCTGCGTTTCGGTTATCATTTCAACATGCTGGATTGCTATTGCAGCGATACCCCGCGCAACAACCATATCTACTTCCGTTTTGTGGGCGGAGCCGCCGCCATTACCAATCGTTCCCGCCGCATCTCGCTCATGGCCCAGGTGCTGGCGGAATACGGCTTTGCCCTCAAGGCCAAAGGCGATTTACTGGTTGGCCGTCTCTCCGGCCTGAGTCGAGAGGAAATCGAGAAGATCCTCAGTCAGATAGGCCGGCTGATCGGCTATACCCGACAGCTTGATGCCCGGCTTGATTCCGATGAGGCGGTGGCTACCCTTTCCCGCCGTTTTTTGGCTGGGGATTATCGTCTCGATCTTTGATTTGTGGAGTTGTGGTCAGGCTGCGTGATGAAAACGGATTGCGGGCAACTCCACGGCGGTGAGGAGATTGCCGTAGGCCGCGCCGGTATCGATGCCGATTCTAAAAGGGGTGACGAGGGGGGTGGCAAAGGAGTTGTGCCCGAAGATTACTCGCTTGCCGTAGTCGATATCGGTGCTCAGGAACGGTTCGCGGATCTCGCAGAGGCAGGAAATATCCTGATCGGCCAAGGGTTGTCCATGCCGCAGACCGGCATGGACAAAGATATACTCCTCTGTTTCCCAGTAGGGCAGTAGAGAATCGAGAAAGGCCCGATGCTCGGGCGGCATGAAGGCAAGGGAGTTGAGCTGGGAGAGACTGGCGCCCCCGTAGCTTTCCAAGGTGTTTCCCAGGCCAAGGCCTCGCAGGTAGGGGAGCAGAGCCTGATCCCCGGTCTTATGGTATTCGAGCAGCAGGTATTCATGGTTGCCCATGAGCGGCACAATGCGTACCCCGTCCTGTTGCAAACGGCAAATCCGGTCCAGTACCTCTTTGACCTGCGGTCCGCGGTCAAGATAATCGCCGAGAAAAACCAGGGTGTCGTGCCCTGGATCAAAGGGGAGCCGTTCGAGCAGCAGCGAAAGCTTTGCCGCGCAGCCGTGGATGTCGCCAATGGCGAAAATCTTACCGTTCATGTGCGCTGTCCCGTGAAGAAAGGAAGAGAAATCATCTCAGGCGCAGTTCTTGTACCAAAAAGATGCCGCCATCCCATAAACGAAATTCAGGAACAGCACGAGAAGCGGAGTCAGGAGCCCGGCCTTGAGGCCCAGGAGACCCAGGCCCATTTCCGGAAAGACCATGACGAGCATCATGGTGGTGGGCACCAGGCTCATGAGGATGCCGCGCAGGGCTGTTTTTTGCCGAAAAAACGGCAGGATCAGCAGCATGGCCCAGAGTCCGCCCCAGACCAAGCGGGGATAGAGCCAAGGGGCGGTGAATTGCGGGCGCAGGCTAATGCCGAGCCAGGCTGTTATTCCGGCCTGTCCCAAAATCCAGATATTGACGCTGTCGATGAGTGCGCCGAGGGCTCCGCCGGTGAAGGCGCCGCTGATTTTACGTACCATGGGGGCTCTCCTTTTTTAAACCTGTTAGAAGCGACCGCCTCTCAGGGTCTCTTTATCGTACCCCCAGCCCCGACAGGTGGGCAGGTCGATGAGGATAAAATCTGATTTTTTTTCCGCCTGGAGCACGAGGTTTTTTTCCAGGTCTATTCTTGCCTGGTATTTTGGCAGCAACCGGGTCCGGTTGACCACCAGATTGCCGGAGGTGAGGTAGATAAAGATGCGGCGGTCTTCCGTGGTGTCGTAGCTGATGGCCCTGCCAGGATCAAGCTCGGCCCGGTAGATCGTGGCGCCGCTGTGAAAACGCACCACATTTTTGTGCCGTTGGCCCGAGGCGATGGGCAAAAGCTGGTTGTGCCAGTCTTCTTTTTTGAAACTGCGCTGGTCATAGGTCGGGCGCAGGCCGTGTTTGTCCGGATAGATCCAAATCTGATAAAAATGGACCGGCGCCTTGCCATTATTGTATTCCGAGTGGGTAATGCCTGTGCCTGCGGACATCCGCTGGACATCGCCGACCTTGATGACGCTGGTGTTGTTCATGCTGTCTTTGTGGGTTATCTCGCCTTCAAGCACAATGGTGATGATCTCCATCTCCTCGTGGGGATGGGTGGGAAAACCAGTGCCGGGAACCACCACGTCATCGTTGAACACCCGGAGAGGACCGAACTGGATGTTGTCCGGAGCGTAGTAGTCGGAAAAGGAAAAAAGCCAGTAGGTTTTAAGCCAGCCGAAATCGCTGAAATGACGGGCATCGCCGTCAATGGTTGTAATCATCTGTATTTCCCCTTCCGGCACCAGGCAAGAAACACGGGGTATCCGCGCTTGGCGCCGTTTTTCTGCGGTTTTTCAATGGTGTGGATTTCTTGCACGGCAATGTCCAGGCCGCCGTTTTTTGCCAGAAAGGCCCGGACTGCTTCCGGGCTGGTTCCGTAATGAGCGACTCCTGTGTTGTCTTCATGAAAGGAGCCGTCTTCCGTAACCAGATCGGCAACAGCCAGATAACCCCCTGGTTTTAAGGCGGCGAAAAATTGATCCAGCAGCGCCTCAGTATCGGAAATATGATGCAGGGTCATGCTGCTCATTATCAGGTCAAAATCCTTGTCCGGCAAGGGTTTTTGAGTCAGATCATGGGTAAGGGTCATGATGTTGCCGATCCCTTCTTCTCCGGCCTTTTTGCGGAGAATCTCCAGCATCTGCGGCGAGGTGTCAACGGCCATGATCGTTGCGACATAAGGACTCAAGGCCCTGGAGACCATGCCGGTGCCGCAGCCGTATTCAAGAACCTGCATGGTGTCGGCGAGGGGGATCGCCCGCTGGATCGCCTCGGCCACCTTGCGGGCAAGGGCGACGCGTTGGGGGTTTTCTTCCCAGTCTGCGGCAGCGTCATCGAATCGTTTTACATTGTCGGCGAGGATGTGTTTCGGGTCGGAGGTCATTGTGGTGAGTCCCAGTATGTTGCTTTGAAAATGCGGGGCATGAATAGAGTTGCTCGCGCCTGATTTTTCGCAAGGTAATCATTGTTTGAAATCCCGGCCAGCTTTTTTCCATTCGGAAGAAAACTGATGTGGTGATGCGAGTGGAAAAAACGTACAATGCGTAATGATGACGGTGCGGTAATAGGAAAAAAGACGCCTGAGCAAAAAAAAAAATCATGAAAGAAATTGTCCATTCCACCCTGCTGGCCATTCGACCCCTGTCATATCAGGGGGAGCAGCTTCTTCAGGGCCGGTGGCCCGTCTTTCTGCAAGCCTTGCGCGGTCTCCTTATTCAGGTGGGAATCGAGGCCCCGGAGAGCACCACTGAACTGATGCTTTTTTATTATGACGAGCCTTTTGCCGCTTTAAGCACCTTTGTTGAAAGTTTGGAGTCTCTCAAAAAACACCAGTGGCAAGCAGATTTGGGCGCGGTTCCCATCCAGGTTATTCTGCATCTGCATCGCAAAAAAGATCCGCCTGTTGATTTTGCCGAGACAACAGCCTCGGCCTGGGGTGTGGTGCAGCAGGAAATCCTCTATGTGACCCGGGCGCTGAAACTACAGTGGGATCAGCTTTTTGCCGACAAAAAATTGCCTGCCCATCAATTTGTGGATGCCGGAGACGGGTTGTTTCAGTTGTGTTTTTCCGGCGACCTCAGCGAACTGAAACGTGAGCGGCTTTTTACCGGCAGATTCTTGGCGGCCAAGGGCCCCTGCGCAGAGTGTTTTTATTGCGGCATGTCCAACCATACCCCGGCCCATTGCCCAAGCAAACAGCTGACCATGGACACCCGCAGCCTTAATCTGGTTGGCTACCTGCCGCTTGCAAAAATCGATAGCCTGTTCAAACGGGTCATGTCCGAGCAAAAAAAAATGGCGGAGCTGCTGGCCACCAACATCGACGCTGGCCAAATCCGCAATGATCCAGCCTTGCAGGTGTATGTCGCTTATTTTGACATGTATCTCATCTATCAGCCTCGTTTTCTGGCCTACTCCGCTTTTTCCCTGCTTTCTTCCTGGGACGGCGGCGGAAAAGCCAGCAGAGTCAATGTGGATAGCCGCAATCTGCATGCCGGGTTCGATTGCCTGCGGGTTGGTCAGTACAAGCAGGCCTTTGACTTCATGAAGGCAGAAAGTCAGGGCTTGAAGGGCAAGCAATTCTACGCCACCCTCGGCCAGGCTTTTGTTGCTCTGGAGCGCGGACGGATGGGGGATATGGCCCATTTTCTGCAAATGGCGAACAGTACGGCCAGCACGGAAAAAGAGAAGATCTATATCAGTCTTCTTTTTGCCAGATTTCACAGGCTGGCGGGCCACCACTGGAAGGCTGAACAACTGGTGAGTTCGGTAGCCAATCTCTATGCCGATTGTTCCGAGATCCAATACAGCCTTATTCAGGCGAAGGTCCATGAAGGACTCGGACAGCAGCAGATACCGGTGCTCCGCAAACTGGCCGCCGGAGATCGGCGGTACTTCATGATCGCGCTCATGGACCCGGCTCTGTTGGCAGCCAACAGCATGGTGGAGAATGTGCTTTCCGGGTTGCTCGAACTGAAAAACAAAGAAGCCGGGGAGAACCTGGCCGAGGCGCAAAAGGCTTGTGCACAGTTGCAGGCTTGGTTCGGTGAGGTGGAAGACACGGAACTGCAGACCAATCTTTCTCTGCTGGCCAATCTGGAAGAACAGTTCCAGCGCAACGGCGTCTATGATGTTCTTGATGTCGCGGATCGGGCCAAATCCTTGGGCATGGCCTGCCCCCGTCTGCGCGAGACAAGGCTTGAGGACCTGAACATCAAGGTGGATGCGGCGGCCATAGCCTGGGCGGATTACAACATTTTCTGGCAGGAATATCCCTACCAATCTTTTTTCCAGGATTTTAAGAATTTTCTCTTTGCCGGCAAGAGAAAATTTGTCGAAGCCAGAAGCATTGCCGGCGAAAGTCTGGCAGAAGCCAGGGAACGCCTGTATGCAGGCCGAAGTCAAGTCGAGCTTCTGACAGGCTTGGTCGACCGCATGCTGAAGGTGAAGCTTGCACTGGACACTCTGGTGACGTTTCTCAAAAAGTTGATTATGGCAGAGCTGGTGTTCAGCGTGATCGCGCTTCTCTCTCTGCCGATCATCACCATCGCGCTCTCGGGTGTGCTTACCCCGGATATTGTCCGTCTGGCGAGAAATCCCCAGATACAGAAGGGCTGTATGGTGATTCTCACCCTGTTTCTGGCGCCGTTTTTTGCCTTGGCTCTTACCATTCGTTCGATGTCCGAACAGTGATGGCGTCCGTCGCAGGTAAGCGAGTCCGCGAGACTCCGACCAAGAGCGCGGGCAGAGAAATGCGCACAGGCAACTACATGAGTTCGCGGGAGCAAAAAAATCCTGTTCGTTGATGTCGTGTGGCAGGACTTCCAGAAAACTTGCAGGAGCAGCCGGTATTGTATATCTGCTGCTCCTGTCGGCAGCATGTTCCAGGCCGGAAATTTTTGCCCGGCAAGGGAGGATACCAATGGCAGCCACCTCGACCATGCAAACCTTTGTCGACCGGCAACTGGCCCAGGGAAAAAAGCCCAACCGGCTCGTCACTGAAAAAAGCCCCTATCTCCTCCAGCATGCCTTCAATCCCGTGGCCTGGTTTCCTTGGGGAGAAGAGGCCTTTGCCCTGGCGCGTAAAGAAAATAAGCCGATTTTTCTCTCCATTGGGTATTCCACCTGCCACTGGTGCCATGTTATGGCCCATGAATCCTTTGAAAATCCGGAAATAGCCAGGCTTCTCAACGAAAATTTTGTCTGCATCAAGGTAGACCGGGAGGAGCGTCCTGATCTTGATCAAATTTACATGGCTGCGGTGCAGGCTCTGACCGGCCATGGCGGCTGGCCCATGTCGGTGTTTCTCACCCCGGATTTGCAGCCTTTTTACGGGGGCACCTATTTTCCGCCCGAACCCCGGCAAGGCCTGCCAGGCTTTGCCGGGGTACTTGCCGCGGTGCACGATGCCTGGCGCAACCGGCCCGAGAAGATTCTTGCGTCGGCGGCCAATATTACCGGGCATCTCCGCCAGAAGGCCACGGATTCCGGGGCAGGGAAGATCGAAGCGGATATCTTTGCCAAGGCATTCCGGCAGATTGCCGCGGAGTACGATGCCGAATTCGGCGGATTTGGCCGGGCGCCCAAATTCCCCCGGCCCGTGCTCTTCAATTTTTTGCTCCGCCATGCCGCCCGCACCGGCGAGGCCCAGGCCATGAACATGACCCATGTGACCCTGCGCAAGATGGCGGCAGGCGGGATGTACGACCATCTTGGCGGCGGTTTTCACCGCTATTCGGTGGATGCCCAGTGGCGGGTGCCCCATTTTGAAAAGATGCTCTACGACCAGGGCCAACTCGCGGTCAGTTATCTAGAGGCCTTTCAGTTGGGGCAGGACCCTTTTTACGCCAATGTCGCCCACGACATTCTCGATTATGTCCTGCGGGATATGACCAGCCCGGAAGGGGGGTTTTATTCGGCGGAGGATGCCGACAGCATTCAGGCGGGAAATCCCGAGATTCATGGTGAAGGGTTGTTTTATCTCTGGACCAGGGAGGAGATTGTCTCCATCCTCGGCAAGGAGCATGGGGAGATTTTCTCTTTCCATTACGGCGTTCTCGGTGCAGGCAATGCCCTTGCCGACCCCCAGGAGGAGTTCGCTGGAAAAAATATCCTTTATGTCGCCCACCCCCTTGCGGAAACCGCCGAACGGTTCCATATGCCGGAGGAAGAGCTGTCCCGTCTGCTTGAACGCTCCCGGCAGAAACTCAATTCGGTGCGGGAGCAACGGCCAAGGCCGCACCTCGACGACAAGATCATCACCTCCTGGAACGGCCACATGATCAGCGCCCTTGCCCGTGCGTCCCAGGTTTTGGGCGAAAAACGCTACCTTGTCGCGGCTGAACGGGCGGCGGCTTTTATCCGGGCCGGGCTGTATGATCCGGAAACCGGCACGCTTTTCCGGCGGTATCGGGACCAGGAGGCCGGTCTTGCCGGGCAGCTCGACGACTATGCCTTTCTGGTCAACGGCCTTCTCGACCTCTATGAGGCATCCTTTGACATCGCCTGGCTGCAACTGGCCATGGCCTTGACGGAAAAACAGATTGTCCTGTTTGCCGATGAGACCAAAGGCGGCTTTTTTGACACCTCCGGGGCCGATCGTTCCGTGCTGGTCCGTCTCAAGGCCGATTATGACGGGGCCGAGCCCACGGGCAACTCGGTGAGCGCCCTCAATCTCCTCCGGCTTGCTTGGATAACCGGCAATGAAGATTGGCTTATGCGAGCCGGGGCAACCATCGACGCCTTTGGCGGGCGGCTGAACGATTATCCGTCCATCCTGCCGCAGATGCTCGTAGCCCATGAGTTCCAGGGGAACAAGCCTCGCCAGTTCGTGGTTGTCGGCAAGCTTGGCCGACCTGATACCGAGATCATGCTCGCCATGATCCGCAAACGCTTTTTGCCCGGCAAGATCGTGCTGCTGGCCGATGGCGGGGCAGGCCAAGAATTTCTCCGGCAATATCAGCCGATTTTGGAAGAACTGACACAACAGGAGAACAAAAGCACGGTGTATCTCTGTGAAAATTTCAGCTGCCAGCTGCCAACCGCCGATCTGGCTGAATTGGCAAAACGGCTTGAGGCAATGGAGAAAGCGCCTCGATACGCCTAAATATCCCGAGGGGAAGCGTAATCCTGCGCCCGGCGGTCGCGCTTGATTGTCACGATCCTGCAACCTCCTGAAAAACCTTCTGTTTTTCTTGACTTTTTTTTATGATCACGCCTAATATTGGTGTACGATATTGAAAAGATGGCCTGTATATCAGGTTTTTTTAGCAGGTGAAAAAATTATGCCCGGTTTTTTGGGGCCGGATGTTTGAACGATACTTGATAGGGGACTTATGAAGGCTGAATATTTGAATCCTTTCGTGCATGCCACCAGAAATGTCCTGGAGACCATGGCCCAGACCAAACTGACCGGACAGAAGCCGCATCTCAAGGAAGGCATGGGCACTTATGGCGACGTGACCGGCATTATCGGCATGGCCTCCGAAACCGTTGAAGGCAGCATGACCATCAGCTTCCCGTCTGCCTGTATCCTGCAGATCGTTTCCAGGATGCTCATGGAAGAACCCAAGACCAAGATCGATAATGACATTGTCGATGCAGTGGGTGAGATCACCAACATGATCTGCGGCGGCGCCAAGGCGGAATTCGGCAAGCTTGGCATGAGCTTTAACCTTGCCACCCCGACCATGGTTACTGGCAAGGGGGTGGAAATTCATCATCTCTCCGATTTGCCGATCATCGTCATTCCTTTTCAGGCGGATTGCGGCACCTTTGTGCTGGAGGCTAATCTGACCAGCAAATGAGAAGGTGCCAAGAAAAAGCCTTCAGCTTTTTCCGATAATATCCTCAAGGGCGGATTGCAGCTTTGGCAAGCGGAAAGAAAATCCGTTTGCCAGCAGTACGCCCGGCATCATTCTGCATCCCTCAAGCACCACCGAACTCAGTTCCCCCAAAGCAAGGCGAATTGCAAACCTCGGCACCGGCAGAAAAGTCGGTCTGCCGAGGTTCTGCCCCAGGCATCTGGTAAACTCCTCGTTGCGGACAGGCTTTGGGGCGCTCAAGTTCACCGGACCGTGAATCTCTTTGTTTTCCATGAGAAAAATGATGGCGCTGGTCAGATCATCCAGGTGAATCCAGGGGAACCATTGCCGGCCAGACCCAAGTTTTCCCCCAACCCCGAAGCGGAAAGCGGGCAGCATGGTGGTAAGCGCCCCGCCGTCTTTGCCCAGCACGACCCCTGTCCGCATCAAAAGAACCCTGGCCTTGCCCTGGGCCTGTAGCGCTTCCTTCTCCCAAGCCCGGCAGACCGTGGACAGAAAACCAGCGCCTGGCGGGTCGGTCTCGTATTTTTCCTCATCCTGGCAAGAGCCGTAATACCCCGCAGCGCTGGCATTGATCAGGGTGATGCGGGAGGGGCCTTGGGCCGGGATGGCCTCGACGATGTTTCTGGTCGCGGCAACCCGGCTGCGCAGGATCATCTTTTTTGCCGCCGGTGTCCAGCGGGTGAAGATGCTTGCGCCGGTAAGGTTGATGATTACTTCATGGTTGGCCAGTTCCTGTTGCCAGGGACCGGAGATGAGCGGTGAGCCGGGAACAATGCGGAGTTGCGGGGAGAGATCGCCGATTTTTGCCGGGTTTCTGGCCAGCGCGGTTACGGCATGGCCGGTCAGAAGAAGTTTTTTGATGAGAGCCTGTCCGATAAAACCGGTGCCGCCTGCGATGAATATTTTCATGGATTCCTCCGGGGTCTGGCGTTCGCGTTCGGCTTACATTCCTATATGGCAAGGGCGGTTTGGATGAGCGCCAGTTTTTGTGTTCGGGCCATTCTCTTGATCTGGCCTTCCCGTTGGGTTGCTTGTGCCCTGGCGGCGGCCTGTTCCGTGTAAACCAGCTCCACCGGTCGCCGCCCTCTGGTGTATTTCGCCCCCTTGTCCGCGGAGTTGTGCTCTGCAAGCCTTCGTGCCAGGTCTTTGGCGATGCCGCAATAGAAGGTGCCGTCCTGGCAGCGGACCAGATAGACAAACCAGGCAGACGGAGAATCCTCCATCAGCCGCCCGCCTTTTTTGCCTGGTAGCCAAGGCGGACCAGTTCCGCGAGCACGACATCCCGGTGGTCGCCTTGCACCTCGATAACCCCGTTTTTCACGGTGCCGCCGCTGCCGCAGCGTTGCTTGAGCTGTTTGGCAAGAGCGGCAAGCTCGGACTCCGCCAGGGGCAACCCGGTGATAAGGGTTACGCCGCTGCCTTTGCGGCCCTTGGTTTCCCGCGACACCCGGACGATACCGTCGCCTTTTGGAGTGGTCTTCTTCTGGTTGCAGGTGCACTGGGCTACGGGCCTGGCGCAGTGCGGGCAGGTTCGGCCATGTTCCGTGGAGTAGACAAGACCGGAGGCGTTGGCTGATTTCTTGCGCATGGTCATCATTCCACCATCTTCAGCATCCCATCAATGGTGGTGAGCCCGCCAAGCCAGAAGGCCGGGTCATCCAGATTGACGCCAAAGGGCTTGAGCAGCTCCGCCGGGGTATTGCTGCCCCCGGCGCGCAACAGTTCGAGGTATTTAGGCACAAAGGCGGCCCGGTCTTCCTGGTAAAGGTTGTACAGAGCCAAAACCAGCAGTTCGCCAAAGGCATAGGAATACACATAGCCCGGGGTGCTTAAAAAATGGGGGATGTACGACCACCAGATGCCGTAATCATCCCGCAGATTGACGGAATCTGCGAACATGGCCCGTTGGGTGGTGAGCCAGTGGCTGGCCAGTTGTTCCGGGGAGAGCTCGCCGCTTTCGCGCCGGGCATTGTGCACCGCATGCTCGAAGCGGTTCATGGAGACCTGGCGGAAGACCGTGGCAAAGATGGACTCAAGCTTTTGGCAAATAAAGGCCCGCCGCTCCTCCGGGTTGGTCAGGAGCTTGATCTGGGATTTGAACAGGAGCAGTTCGGCGAACACCGAAGCGGTCTCGGCCAGGACCAGGGTGGTGGAGGAATTGTAATAACCGTTCTTGGCGGCCAGGTACTGGTGCACCCCGTGCCCCAGCTCGTGGGCCACCGTGGAGATGTCGCGCAGGCTGCCGGTGTAGTTCACCATCACGTAGGGGTGCACCTCGGGCACGCAGGGGTGGGCAAAGGCCCCGCCCCGTTTGCCGTCGAGGATCGGGGCGTGAATCCAGCGTTTGTCAAAGAATAGACCTGCGATTTTCCCCATCTCCGGGGCGAAGTCGTGGAAGGCGGTCAGCACCATGTCCTTGCAGGTATGCCAATCCACCAAGGCGGTGGGCAGGTGGGGCAGGGGGGCGTAGCGGTCATAATCGCACAGTTGATCCAGGCCGAGGATGCCCTTCTTGAGGCGGTAGTAGCGCTGGACCATATCGTAGCGGCTGGTGACCGCCTCGACCAGTACCGAAACGGTCCGGTCCTCCAGCTCGTTGTACAGGTTCATGGAGCTGACCCAGGATTCGTATTTGCGGAGCCGGTCGTCGATCATCTTCTCTGCTAGCAGGGTGTTGAAGATATGGGTCAGAACGTGGAGCTGGCTGGTGAGCCCGGCGGTAAGCTCATCGGCGGCCTGGGCCCGCACTGCACGATCCGGGCTGTAGAGATCGGTCAAGACCTCCTCTTCGCTGCGCTGCGCCTCGCCGAACTTGAGATGGCCCATAACCTTTTCAAAAAGATTGGTCCAACTGGAACGGCCCACCGGCGCTTTTTCAATGAGCAGGGTTTCCTCGGCCATGGACAACAGGTGCCTGGCGTAGCGCCGCATGCTCTCAAGGTAATGGCGGTAATGGCGTAGGGTCTCTCCGGCCAACAAGGCGTTGGCTGCGGAGTCCTCCACCTTGCTCCATTCCAGCTCAAAAAACACGGTCTCTCTGCCGATCCGGCTGCCAGCCTCCTTGATTTTTTGCAGGAATGCGCCGACCGGGGCGTTCTGGATCTGGGTGGTGAAGTTGAGAAAGGCAAAGGTGGCAATCCTGCCCATCATGGTTTCGAGCCTTTCCAGACGCAAGACCAGGGCGAGAAGCTGGCTTGCGTCAAGGCTTGCGACCTTGGTCGCGAATTGTTCCTTGATACCCTTGGCCTCCTGCTCGCACCAGGCAATGTCGGTTTCGACCTTGGGGTCGTCAATCCCCTGGTATAGATCGGCCAGTTGCCAGAGAATCTCGGTGGTGCCGAGCTGTTCGTTTAGCGGGTTGGTCATGATTGTGCTCCTCATTTCGGTATCAGGCAACACGGTGTGTCGCCTGGAAGAATATAATGGTCGGCTCTCGGTGAGCAGATTAACGATCAGGCGGGCCAGCAAATCCTTGTTGGCCGGGGGGCTCTCGGCAATGTGCAAATCTCGCACATTGCTCGTTTCGTGTATCCTTAATTTGAACTTGTATAAATTTTGCACAAGTTGCTTTCGGCTACAACTCCCAACAACTTTTGCCTTCTTGCTTCCCTCGGGGGTGGCGTAAAAATAATCTCGTTGTTTATGGCGTCAGCGCCTCCACAGGGGCCAGGGCATCACGTCCGGGGCCTCGGTCAGCCGGTCGAAGTGTTGCAACAGGGTATCGGGGATCATCGGCTGCGCCCCTTGGCGGCCAGCCGTTTTCCTTGGTTGTTCGTTCTCATCCGAGCACCTCCCAGTGCCCGGACTTTGTTGTGCCGAGGTGGCGAATAATTCCTGTTTTCTTGAGTTTTGCCAAATGGTACTTGACCCCGTCCTCGGTGATGCCGATTTTGAGAGCCATCTGTTTTCCCGTTATGGCGGGTTCCGCCCTGATGCAGGCAAGAATCTTTTCTTGGGTAGTTTCTTGGGTAGTTTCTTGGGTAGTTTCTTGGGTAGTCGCCTGTTGTGACGGTTCTTTCCCGCTTGTGTAGGATGGCCGGGTGAAACTGGTGATAAACAACCCCGCGACCTGACTAAACTGGACATCCGGGGCATTTTTGAGAATCAGCGGCATGCCGCGTCCCCAGGCTTCCACCATCTGAATGCGGCGAAACAGGTCGGCGATCAGCGGGTTGCGCCGTTGGGAGATGTTGCCGCGGAGAATATCGGCGATGGTCAGTCCGCCGAACAGCCCGCCAGGGTTGCGGATCTCCACGCGGTTTTTGAATATGGCGATGTGGATATAGTCAGGGTCCCGGTAGTCGCGGTGGCAGAAGGCATTGATGATCGCTTCACGCAGGGCCTCGGCGGAAATCTCCGGTACGTCTTCGCGATAGAGGCCTTTCAGGCGCATGCCGATATGGATATTTTTCAGGATGTACTTTTGCGCCTCTTCGATCAGCTCCAGGATATCGCCATCAAAGTCGTGGCGGTCGATGATGGTCGCGCTGTCCGTGGTGGCAAAAACCGCGCATCGC
>Ga0315272_10000182_pt1 | contig 29732 bp, 20 predicted proteins | sample C3_middle_MG_FD_203918 | JGI IMG/M metagenome (GOLD analysis project Ga0315272, IMG submission 203918) | Sediment microbial communities from Yellowstone Lake, YNP, Wyoming, USA - C3_middle | ecosystem: Environmental > Aquatic > Freshwater > Lake > Sediment | place: USA: Wyoming | collected...
GGCTCTCCAGAGCCGCGCGGGACCTCCAGGTCCCGCCAGACTAACTTTATCGTTAGAGAATTCAGCGGCGCTGCCGGCACTTATCTGTCGTGCCCTTCTATCGCCGGCGCTTGCCGCACATCTACGAGCCAAACCTGCCAGTATTCGTGACATGGAGGCTGGAAGATAGCCTGCCCGCTCATCGACATTTCGATGCAGGCGCCATGACTTCAATGGAGTCCTTCCAAACGCTGGACCGTTTGCTCGACGAAACGCGCACTGGAGCGAGATACCTCGCGATACCGGCCGTTGCCGATGCGGTCACCGAGTCGATCCGGCACTGTGCCGCCGTGATGAACCAGTACGAATTGCACGCTTTTGCGGTCATGCCCAATCACGTGCATCTGCTGATTACTCCCAACGACTCGCTGCCGAGGATTCTCAAATCCCTGAAGGGGTTTACTGCCAGGCGCGCCAATGCTTTACTGGCGCGCTCGGGCAAGACCTTCTGGCTGGCTGAGAGCTTTGACCATCTGGTGCGCGATCATTGGGAGTTCGAGGCGATCCGGCGTTATATCGAGGAGAATCCGATTCGCGCGATGCTGGTCAGCCAAGCTGATGATTACCTCTGGTCGAGCGCCAACAAACGTTGGGCGGAAGCACAAGTTTGAGACGGACGGAGCGGGGTCTGGAGACCCCGCGCGGCTCTGGAGAGCCGCCCCACTTTGCGCCATGAGCGTTTGGCATAGCGCATGCTGGAAGAAAGAGCATGCGTATTTCAAGCATTTCTCGTATTTTGTGCGCCTCTGCCATTCTTCTGACAGTTCAGGTGTGTTTGGGCTAATCTATTTCGCTCGGCGTGAAGGCGGGCGGCCGGCTCACCGATGACATGTCTTCCATCGGCGCCGCGACGTCTGAGTCGAAACGATACATCGTCGGCCCGATGCTGGAGTTAGGCTTGCCGCTGGGCCTGAGCGTGGAAGTCGATGCGCTCTACCAGAGGCAAGGCTATCAATCGGGGTTTTCAAGTTTTGCGGGAAGTTCCACCGATTGGGTGCGTGCCAACGCATGGGAAGTGCCGGTACTCGCCAAGTACAGGCTGCCAGTTCCCTTCCTCAAGCCCTACGTCGAAGCAGGAATTGCTCTGCGTCTGATGAGCGGAGCGTCGATCAGTTCGATTTACTCCAGCGTCGACATACCCACAGGGGCCGTAACATACGGGCAATCGCACGGAGCCGCTAACTGGCCTAACAGTGTCGGCACCGTGTTGGGCGCGGGAGTGCAGTTCGGTTTCCGTTCTCTGAGGCTGGCTCCGGAGGTTCGCTACACCCGCTGGAACAGTACACCGATCAACGCGAGCGGACCTTATGGTTATGAGTTTCATTCGGCGCAGAATCAGGTGGATCTGCTGGTGGGCATTTCATGGAAGGTCCGCTAGCCGCTTGCGGCAATAACCAAGAACCGCTCAAGTGAGCGGTTTTCAAAAACAACCCATTAAGATTCAACTACTTGAAAAACGAAGCCGCTCACTGTGAGCGGTTCGGGCAACTCTGCAACGGACAGCTTCCGGCTGTGATATCGTCGGGGCGTTATGCGCTCCGTACTCCTGTCCCTCTTCCTCGCAACCGCATCGTTCGCCGCGCCGCCCTCCAGCCAGGCGCCGAAGCCGGCCACGCCGCCTGAGAATACGTTCAGCTGGGTTCTGGAGAACTTCGCCAAGCCGCCCTCCGCCTACTCCACCATGCCGTTTCTGGTCTGGAACGGAGAGGTGACGGAGCAGGAGATCGAACGTCACCTGAAGGCGTTTCAGGCACAGGGCATCCACGGCTTCTTCATTCATCCGCGCTATGGGCTCATCACGGACTACCTTTCGCAGCGCTGGTTTGACGTCATCGGCTTCACAGTGAAACGCGCCCGCGAACTCGGCATGGAGGCCTGGCTCTACGACGAGAATTCGTTCCCGAGCGGCTTCGCCGGCGGCCACGTCAACGAGGAGATGCCCGAGTCGTGGAACCAGGGACAGGGCCTCGTTCCCGTGAAGCAGACCCGTCTGCAGCCCGACGCCGCCAAGCACTACGCCGCCATCCTGCGCCGCAGCGGAGCGGCCTGGGAAGACATCACCGCGCAGGTTGGACAATGGACCGGTAAGGACGGCGAGTTCACGCTGTATGAGATCACGTACTACCCACGCACTGCCTGGCATGCCGGATGGTCTTATGTGGATCTGATCCATCCCGGCGTGACGCAGAAGTTTCTCGATGTCACCATGCCCGGCTACGAGCGCGCCATTGGCTACGCCTTTGGAAAGACAGTCCCAGGCATATTCACCGACGAGCCGAATATCGAGTCCCCGGGCAAGAATTCGGCGCGCTGGACGCCCGACCTGTTCGCGCAGTTCAAGCAGCGCTTGGGCTACGACCTTCCACCGGTTTTGCCCGTGCTGTGGGAGGACTCGGGCGATTGGAAAAAGGTCCGGCATGATTACTACAGCCTGCTGCTCGATCTGTTCATCGAGCGCTGGAGCAAACCGTATTTCGAATACACCGAGAAGCACAACCTCAAGTGGACCGGCCATTATTGGGAGCATGCCTGGCCCAATCCGGGCAATGGTCCCGACAACATGGCGATGTATGCCTGGCATCAGCAGCCCGCCATCGACCTTCTCTTCAACCAGTACGCGGAGGACGTGAACGCACAGTTCGGCAACGTGCGCGCGGTGCGCGAGCTGGCCTCTGTCGCGAACCAGATGGGTCGACGCCGCACGCTGAGTGAGACCTACGGCGCGGCCGGTTGGGAACTCCGCTTCGAAGACATGAAGCGGCTGGGCGACTGGGAATACGCGCAGGGCGTCAACTTCATGAACCAGCACTTGAGCTACTCGACGCTGGTGGGCGGCCGCAAGTACGACTTCCCGCAATCGTTCGGCGAGCACGATCCGTGGTGGAGCCAATACCACGTGCTGGCGGACTACTTCGCGAGATTATCGCTCGCGCTCTCGGCCGGCGAGACCCGCAACGACACGCTGATCCTGGAGCCGACGACGTCCACGTGGATGTACGCCGCACAGCCGGCGAATCCCCACATGATGGAGATCGGCAGCGCGTTTCAGCAGTTCCTCAACACATTGGAGGCCCGGCAGATCGAATACGACCTGGGCGACGAGCAGATACTCCGTGAGTTTGGAACAACCGAAGGCGCGAAGCTGGCGGTGAAGCATCGCGCCTATTCGCGGGTCGTGCTGAGCGTGGGGACTGAGAGCCTGGACAAGTCGACCGTCGCATTGCTTGAGAAATTCCTCACCGCCGGTGGCACCGTGCTCTCGTTCGTTGAGCCGCCTCGTCTGGTGGGCGGAGCCCCATCGGATGCGGTTGCCGCGCTGGCGAAGAAATACGCGGCTCATTGGAAACAACTCGGCACGCCGGAACAACTCGTGTCCGCCGGAGTGGCATCGCTCGGTCTGGAGAAGCCCGCGGGCGGCAAGCTGTTCCACCTGCGGCGGCGTCTGGACGGTGGTGAGGTCATATTCCTGGTGAACTCCAGCCTCGAAGAAGATGCGCGCGGCGCGTTCAGCGCGGCCGGACGATACGTCCAGAAGATGGACGCGTTCACCGGCGCATTTACGCCCTACCCGTGGGAAATCGCGAAGGGGGAAATTGCGAAGGGGCAGAAAGCGAGAGCCGCCGCGCCCGCCGTGCGTATCGGCTTCGACCTGCCGCCGGCCGGAAGCCTTCTGCTTTACGTCTCGCGCAAAGGTGCGCCCGCTGCCCCGCCTGTCGCTCCGCAACGCCGCGCGGAGGCTCCCGTCACGCCCGCCGGTACGCTGACCGTTCACGCGCTCTCGCCGAACATCCTGAAGATCGACTATCTCGACGTCAAGCTCGCGGGCAAGGAAGAACGCGGCGTCTATTTCTTCAAGGCGCAGGAAGAGATCTTCAAACACTACGGCTTCGCCGGGAACCCCTGGCTGTCGACGGTTCAGTACAAGACGGAGATTCTCGATAAAGACCATTTCCCGGAGGACTCCGGCTTCGAAGCGTCCTTCCATTTCAAGGTCGCGCCGGACGCGAGTCTGCAGGGCATGCAGGCGGTTGTCGAGCGGCCGTGGTTATGGAAGGTGCTCCTCAACGGAGTGGAGGTGAAGTCACCGGAGGGCGCGGTCTGGATCGATCCGGACTTCGGTCTTTACCCGATTGCCGCCGCGGCGCACGAGGGAGAAAACGTCTTGACGCTGATCGCACAGCCCTTCACCGTGCATCACGAACTCGAGCCCGTCTACATTCTCGGCAATTTTGGCGTGAAGGCCGAACCCGCGGGCTGGAGCATCGTGCCGGCGGCCGCCCTGGCGACGGGCGAGTGGAAGGCGCAGGGCTTGCCCTTCTTCAGCGACAAGGTTGGCTACACGCGGCATTACGTGCTGAAGGCGGGCCAGCCAGCCGTCGTGCGCCTCGGCAAATGGTGGGGAGCGACGGCGGAGGTTCGTGTGAACGGCAAGTGCGCCGGCGTCATGGTGAATCGTCCCTGGGAGGCCGACATCACTCCGCTGGTGAAGAGCGGCGAAAACGAAATCGAAGTGGTGGTCTACGGCAGTTTGAAGAATGTCTTCGGACCGCACCTGGGCAAGATCAATCGCGGCCTGGTGACGCCCTGGAGCCACCGCTATCCGCCCACACCGCTCGCGCAACCCGCGGGCGCGGCCTACGACCTGGATGGGTACGGGCTGATGGAAGACTTCAGCGTCGTCGTCGGGAAGTAAAGGAAAGTGGGAGGCGCCCGTGGAGTGGTGGGGCGGCTCTCCAGAGCCGCGCGGGGCCTCCAGGCCCCGCTTCGTCCGTCTCAAACCTGCGGACGCTTGAGCGGCGCTGGAGAGCCGCCTCACCACGCTTACTTGTCCGGCGCGGTGGGCGGCTGAGGAGCCGCCACACCCGTTCCGAGCGTCCCCGGCCAATCGGGCGTCTTCAGATTCCAGCCGCCGCCCAGCGCCTGGTATAGCTGAACGATCACCAACCGGCGATTGAATTCGGTCTGCGCCAGCGCGTTCTCCGCGGGGAATAACTCCTGCTGCGCGAGGAGCACTTCAAAGTAGCCCGATTTGCCGGCGTTGTAGCGCTGGGAAGAGATCTCAACCGCCTCCCGTCCGGACTGGACGGCCTGAATCTGCTCCGTCCGCATGGCCTCGAGCTGTTGGCGTGTAATGAGGGCGTTGGACACATCGCGGAAAGCGCCGAGCGCGGTCTGCTCGTAGCGCAACTTGGCCTCCTCCCAAGCGGCGACGGCCTGCCGCTTCCTGGAGCTCAGCAACCCGCCGGTGTACAACGGTCCCGTAGCGCTGGCGGCAAGGCTCCATACGTTGTTGCGTCCCGTGCGGAAGTCTTCGAGCGGCGCGCTCATCCGGCCGAAAAGCGTCGTCAGCCCGATGCTCGGGAAGAACGAGGCCGTGGCGATGCCGATCTGCGCATTCGCGGCGCGCACCGCCTGTTCGGCTTGCAGTACGTCCGGACGCCGCTCCAGCAAAGTGGATGGAAGTCCAGCCGGAACGTCCGGGAGGATGGCTTCCGCGGCCAGCTTTGCGTTCCGTTGGATCGGGCCCGGGTGGTTGCCCAGCAGCAGGTTGATCTCGTTTTCCTTGAGCGCGATGAGGCGCTCCAAGTCCGGAATTTGGGCGGCAGTGGCCGACAGCGCCGCCTGCGCGCGAACGGTCTCCAGGCGCGAAGCCTTGCCGCCCTCCAGACGCTCCTGGAAGATGTGCCGACTGCCCCTGAGCGACTCCGCGGTCCGGCGAGCGATTTCCAACTGCAGGTCCAACTCCAGCAATTCGTAGTAGCCCTGCGCCACGCTGCTCACCAGCGACAGCAGCACGCCGCGGCGCCCATGCTCGGATGCCACGTAATCGGCCAGAGCGGCCTCGTTCATGTGCCGGATCTTGCCCCACAGATCGATGTCCCAGACTGCCTGGATCCCGGCCAGTCCGGTTCCCTGCGTGTTTCCTCCACTGGGGGCGGCGCCGCCCGCCGCCTCGTTTTTACCACCGCTGATGGCTGCCTGGTAGCCCGCGCCAGGCAGGTACTGCGAGCGCGCCTGCGAGGCTAATTCGCGCGCCTGCTCCACGCGCGTGGCGGCAATGCGAAGATCGAGGTTATTGGCGATGGCGGTACGGACGAGCCCTTGCAGCGTCTGGTCCTGGAACACTTCCCACCACGGCAGGTCGGCGATGGATGCGTGTTCCGCTTCTCCCTGCTGTCCGCGGAAGGTTGGCGGCGCGGCCGCAGTCGGCGGCGTATACTTCGGGCCGACCACGCAGCCCGACAACAGGCCCAGCGAACCGAACGCGATGGCCAGCGAGATCTTACGCATTGGGAGCGCCTCCTTCCTGCACGTCCTGCACGGGCCGGGCTTCCAGCCTTGCCCCGCCGAGCCGCTCCATCAGGTGGAAGGTCACGGGAATCAGAAGCACGGCGATGCCGGTTGCGGCCAGCATGCCGCCGATCACGCAACTGCCGACCACGCGGCGGGCGATGGCGCCCGAGCCGGAGGCGACCGCCAGCGGGACACAGCCTAAAATGAACGCGAACGACGTCATCAGAATCGGCCGTAGCCGGAGTCTCGCGGCGGCCAGAGCCGCGTCCATCAAACTCATCCCCGCTTCGTACCGTATCTTGGCGAATTCGACGATGAGAATCGCGTTCTTCGCCGCCAGCCCGATCAGCATCACCAGACCGATCTGCGCGTAGACGTCGTTGGTCATGTTCCGGACCCAGAGCGCGGCCATGGCGCCGGCCGCGGCGATTGGCGTTCCCAGCAGCACGCTCATCGGCAGCGTCCAGCTCTCATACAAGGCCGCCAGAATCAGGAATACGAAGACCAGCGACATGCCGAATATGACGAGCGGGGAGAGTCCCTTCTGCGCCTGCTGTTCCTGGAACGACATGCCCGAGTAGTCGAAGCCCATTTCGCGCGGCATCGTTTGCTTGAACGCCTGCTCCAAGGCATTCATCGCCTGGCTGGAACTGTACCCCGCGGCGGGCGCCGCGAAAACCTGGGCGCAGCGGTAGAGGTTGTAGCGCTGCGTGAATTCCGGCCCGGTGATGGTGTCCATCTCCGTCAGCGCGGACAGAGGCACCATGTCGCCCTTGTTGTTGCGCACATAGAACTGGCCGACATTGTCGGCGCTCGTGCGGCTCTCGCCCTCGGCCTCCAGGAACACGCGCCACTGGCGTCCGAACCGGCTGAAGTAGTTTATGAACGAGCCACCCATGAAGGCTTGCAGCGTCTGGTAGACATCGCCCACCGCCACGCCTTGCGCAATGGTCTTGTCCCGGTCCACGCGCGCGAAGACCTGCGGCACGGTCGGCAGGAAGGTCGTGTTCAAAGTAGCCAGTTCCGGCCGCTTCCGCGCCGCCTGCATGAAGGTCTGCAGATTGTCGTTGAGGAACGCCAGGTCCTTGCCGGAACGATCCTCCAGCACGAAGCTGACGCCTCCGGATGCGCCGATGCCAGGGATGGCGGGTGGAGTGATCGAGAAGGCGATGCCTTGCGGCAGCCTGGAAAACTGCATGCTGAGCCGCCGCGACAATGCGGCGGCCTGGTCGGCCGGCGTCTTGCGTTCGTCCCAATCTTTCAGGCGGACGAACATCGTTGAGTTGTACGTACTGGCCCCGCCGCCCAGCATGTTGAAGCCGACAATATTCGTATACGTATCGATCGCCGGGATCTTGCTCAGCGCCTGCTCCATCGCGATGCTGGCCTGCTGGGTACGCTGCAGCGACGAGGCGTTCGGCAATTGCAGCGAAAGCATCAGGAACCCGTTATCCTCTTCCGGCAGGAAGCCCGTCGGAAGCTTCATGCCCATCCAGCCGCAGAAGGCCGCGCACCCGGCCAGGACGATCAGCGCGATGGAGGACTTGCGAATCAATGAGCGGCAAACGTTCACGTATTCGTTCCTGCCGCTCTCGAAGAGTCGATTGAATCTGCGGAAAAATGGCGCCAGCGGGCCTTTCAACTCAGTCTTGTGCCGCAGCAGCATGCTCGACAGCGCGGGGCTCAGCGTGAGCGCATTGAACGCCGAGATGATGACCGACACGGCAATCGTGACGGCGAACTGCTGGTACAGGCGGCCCGTGATGCCCGGCACGAAAACGGTGGGGACGAACACGGCTGCCAGGATGATGGCAATACCGATGACCGGGCCGGAGACCTCCTCCATCGCCTTCAGCGAGGCGTTGCGCGGCGACATGCCCTGTTCAATGTGATGCTGCACCGCTTCCACAACGACGATCGCGTCATCCACCACCAGGCCGATGGCCAGTACCAGGCCGAAGAGAGACAAGGTGTTGATGGAAAAACCGAGCAGCGGGAAGAGTATGAACGTGCCGACCAGCGAGACGGGCACGGCCAGCAATGGAATGAGTGTTGCGCGCCAGTCCTGCAGGAAGACATAGACTACCAGGGCCACCAGGACGAGAGCGATGAAGAGCGTCTCCACAATTTCCGCGATGCCCGCGGACACGGCCTGGGTCGTATCCAGGGAAACCAGGTAATCCACGTCCTCCGGGAAGCGCTGCTTCAGTTGGGCCATCAGATCCCGCACGCCCGCGGCAGCATCCAGCGCGTTCGATCCGGGCAACTGGTAGACAGGCATGACGGCGGCGGGCTTGCCGTTGACCCGGCCGTTGATGCTGTAGTTCTCCGCGCCCAGTTCAATGCGCGCTACGTCTTTCAGCCGCAGCACCGAACCGTTGCGGTCGGCGCGGATGACGACCTGGCCGAACTCTTCCGGCGTGACCAGGCGGCCTTGCGCTCTTACGGTGTAGGTGAACTCCTGGCCGTCCGGCACGGGTTCGCTGCCGATCTGGCCCGCCGGATTCACGGTGTTCTGCTGCTGCAGCGCCCGGGCGATCTCCGGGATGGTGACTTGCAGCTTGGCCAACTGATCCGGCTTGACCCAGATGCGCATGGCGTACCGTCCGCCGAAGACGCCTACGTCGCCGACTCCCGACACGCGCGAGAACTGGTCGACAAGATTGATATAGGCGTAGTTGGCCAGGAAGTTCCGGTCGTGCGTCCCCTTGGGCGAGTAGAGCGAGAACATGATGAGCGGTACGGCGGACGCCTTCCTGATCGTGATGCCGTAGTTTGCGACGTCCGCCGGCAGTTGCGTTACGGCGAGCGATTCGCGCATCTGCGTAAGGATCAGGTCGATGTTGGGATCGGTCTTCACGCCAAACGTCAGGCCCAGGCTCATCGCGCCGTTGTTGGAATTCGTGGACAGCATGTACTGCATGTTGTCCACGCCGCTCATTTGTTGTTCGATGGGAGCGGCAACTGACTGCTCAATCGTCTGCGCGTCGGCGCCCAGGTACGTTGCATTCACCTGGACCACGGGCGGAACGATCTCCGGATACTGGGCAACGGGCAGAGAGAACAAGGCGATCGCTCCGACAATCACGGTGAGTAGCGCGATAACGATCGCCACAATCGGGCGGTTGATGAAGAATTTTGACATCCGTGCTACCTCGCTCCCGCCTTCTGGCCATAGGGAGCGGGATGGACGGTGACGCCGTCCCGCACTTTCTGTATGCCCTCTACAACCACGCTCTCGCCTGCCGCCAGGCCTTCTTCAATCAACCAGAGGTCGCCGATCCGGTCTCCGAGCCGGACCTTGCGGATCCGGACTACGTTGTTGCCGCCCACCACGGCGACCTGATAGGTGCCCTGCAACTCGGTGACGGCTCGCTGGGGAACGAGAATCGCGTTCTTGCGCGTCTCCAGGACGGCGCGGACGCGGCCGTACTGCCCGGGGCGCAGGAAGTTGCCGGGATTCGGAAACAGCGCGGCGACGCGCAACGTGCCCGTGCCAACGTCCACCTGGCGATCCGCCATGTAGAAGCTTCCTTTGTGCCCGTACAACGTTCCGTCCGCCAGCACCAACTCCAGATCTCCGGCCCGACCGCGCGAGGCGCCCTGCAACGGGCTGTTGCGGTTCATGTACTCCTGCTCGCTCACGGTGAAGTAGGCCTTGATCGGATCTACCGTGGAGACCGTGGTCAACTCGCCGCCGGCCGGCGAGATAAGATCGCCCACCTGCGCTTTGGCGAGTCCGGCGATCCCGTCAATCGGCGCAATGATATTTGTGAAGCTGAGTTTCAGCTCGGCGTCTTCGACGGCCGCTTTGGCTGAGACGATGGCCGCCTTGCTGGATTCGATGGCCGCCTCGGAGGACTGGACCGCCGCGGCTGCCTCCAGTTGGCTCTGCGTCGCGTTGTCGAGTTCTTCCTGACTGATGGCCTTGGTCTTGGCCAGTGGCGTATAGCGATTCACGTCGAGGTTGGCCTTGCCGAGCCGGGCCTTACTCTGGGCCAGATTGGCGCGCGTCTGCTGCAGGTTGCCTTCCGCCTGGGCCAGGCTTCCCTTGGCCAGGTTCAGTGCGGCCTGGAACGGGCGTGGGTCGATTTCAAACAGCAACTGGCCCTTTCGGACGAAGGAGCCTTCGGTGTAGGCCTGCTTCATCAGGTAGCCGGAAACCTGCGCCCGGATCTGCGCGTTCACGCGCCCGTCCAAGGTGCCCACCCACTCTTTCGTAATCGGCACATCCTGTACCAGCACCGGCGCGACCTCCACGTCGGGCGCGGGCATGGCCATCACCGCGCGCTGTTGCTGGCAGCCCTCCAGGACGAGCGCCGAAACCGCCAACGCCGCCGCGAAGAGAAGCGCTGAGTACCCCTTCCGGCATCCCGGAGCAACGGACGCACACCACGGGCTCTTCTGCGGCTGGCCGCATCGATAAGAATGATTAAACTGCATAAATATACCTGGAGAAATTCTTCCCGCACTTAGTTTCAAGTGCGTCCGGACGCGGGGCCCCTCGATCTCGGCGCTCACGTAGCAGAATCCTCGCAAAACCCACTGCCACGAAAGCCGAGTATGACTGGCAAGCACGAGCTGTCGGAGCGCGGTCCGCCCGCGGAGCCACCCGGGCGAGGCGAACTGGCACGTGCATGAACTCTAAATGGACATTAAGCTCCGAGTGTCTTCAATTGTATCGAAGTACTTCAGCCTGAAGCGTTCAAATGCCGTGTAAAACTTTGTGAAGCTGGCCGCGTGGCGGCTGTCCGGACCCCCTTGAAGAGTGCCGAATCTACCGGTTCCGGCCGGGAGCAAACCAGGGCCGGCTCGCCCGTCGCCCGCTCGATCCGGATAGAATCAAGTCGCCATGTCACGATCCCTGCTTATCCTGTTCGCGGCGGCCACGCTCCCCGGGTTCGCTCAGCCCGCCGCGCCCATCGTCTCCCCGGAAGTCTCCTCCGACCATCGTGTAACGTTCCGCTTCAAGGCGCCCAATGTGCAAGCGGTGGTCCTGTCCCGCGAGGGCGCTACGCCGCTCGACATGCAGAAGGACGACAAAGGCGTCTGGAGCGTCACGACCGAAGCGCTCGAGCCCGATCTCTACGGCTACTCCTTCGTCGCGGATGGCGTGTCGCTGATGGATCCCAACAACCCGGGCATCAAGCCGAACCTGATCGGACCGCAAAGCGTGGTGCACGTTCCCGGTCCACTTTCATTGCCGTGGGAGGTGAATGACGTGCCGCACGGCGTCATCCACCACCAGTTCTACAAGTCGGGCATCATCGGCGACCAGCGCGACTATTACGTGTACACGCCGGCCGGTTACGATGCGAAAGCGAAGAAGCCGTACCCGGTCTTCTATCTGCTGCACGGCTTCAGCGACGACGCCAGCGGTTGGACCGCCGTTGGCCGCGCGCACGTCATTCTGGATAACCTCATCGCGCAGGGCAAGGCTAAGCCGATGGTGGTCGTGATGACGCTGGGCTACGGCGCTCCGGAGATCGTCACGGGCGGCTGGACGGGCGTGCGCGATCCGAATATCGGCAAGCGCAACCGGGAGAAGTTCCGGGATGCGCTCTTCGCCGAAGTGATGCCGGCAGTCGAGAAGGATTACCGCGTCTCGAAGGACCGGAAGATGCGCGCCATCGCAGGCCTCTCTATGGGCGGGGCCGAGTCGCTCTACACGGGCCTGAATGCGCTTGACCGCTTCGCCTGGGTCGGAGCGTTCAGCGCGGGCGGCGGCGATCACGACTACAGCGCGGAGTATCCGAAACTGGACGCCTCCGCGAACGCGCAGTTGAAACTGCTTTGGATCGCCTGCGGCACCGAAGACCGGCTGATCGAACCGAACCGCAAATTCGTCGAGTGGCTGAAATCGAAGGACATCCACGTGACGTGGGTGGAAACGCCCGGCGCGCACACCTGGATGGTCTGGCGGCGCAACCTCTCCGTCTTCGCACCGATGCTCTTTCAGGACACGAAGTAGGTCGGGCGGCGCTGCGGCGCCGCGCGAGCTGCTGGTCCGTCTCTTGACGGCTCATGCTTAGTCTTAGTGCTTCATCGAAGGCGTCCAGCGGGACCGCCCTCCGAACGCCACAACTCCCGCTGCCCATCGCCGTCATCACCGGAAGATCGTCAAATCATGCACATTCCGCCTGTTTACTCATAATTTGTGCTCTGAATTTACATCTCCACTAGATTGTCATATGGTACAAAGTGGAGGACAACAGATGCCACGCCGATCGAACGCGGAAAAGGGAGGGGACTTTTTGCAGGGCACTCTCGACATGCTCATCTTGAAGACGGTCCTCCTGGCTCCGGCGCATGGACACACCATTGCGCACGTCATTGAGCAGAATTCCGCGGACGTCCTGCAAGTGGAGCACGGGTCGCTCTACCCCGCCCTATACCGATTGGAGGATCAGGGCCTGATCGCCTCTTTCTGGGGTACCTCGGAAAACAACCGGAAAGCGAAATACTACCGCATCACTTCGGCTGGCAAGCGCTACCTGCACAGCGAGCACAGCCGATGGGAGAACCTGGTGCAGGCGATTCGCCAGGTGCTGGGTCCTGCGATCGAAAAGGAATGAGCACGAGCGATGAGCTGGATGCGCTACAGACGGCGGGCTGTGCTGGACGCGGAATGCGCCCAGGAGCTTGAATCGCATCTTGCCTTCGAGATTGAACACAACGAAGCCCGGGGCATGACGCCCGAACAGGCCCGTACGGCAGCCCATCGGAAGCTCGGCAACACGACACTCATCCGGGAGAGGGTCTACAGAATGAATTCGCTCAGCTTCCTCGAAAGCGTTTGGCAGGATCTGCGCTACGGATTCCGCACGCTCCGCAAGAGCCCGGGCTTCACCGCTGTTGCACTCGCCTCGCTCGCGCTCGGCATCGGGGCTAATGCGGCGTTGTTTCAACTCATCAACTCGGTGATGTTGCGCAGTCTGCCGGTGCACGACGCGCAGCAGCTTGTCCGCTTCAAATGGGGAGAGCATTCGGAAATGAGCGGCAACTTCTGGGCGACGCCCGGCGAGTTTACCAATCCTCAGTGGGAGCAGCTTCAACAGAGGCGTGAGCCATTCTCCAGCCTATTTGCGTGGGCCAGCGTGCAGTTCAATCTCGCCCCCACGGGAGAGGCCCGTTATGCCAAGGGACTCTATGCCAGCGGGACGTTCTTTTCGTCACTCGGCGTGTCCGCGTCGAAAGGCAGGGTGCTGACTCAGTCCGACGATGCGCGCGGTGGTCCGAGCGTCGCGGTGATCAGCCACTCCTTCTGGCAGCGCGAATACGGTGGCGAGGACTCCGTCATCGGCCGCAAGATCACAATCGACGGCCATCCATTCGAGATCGTCGGGGTCACGCCATCCTGGTTCAGCGGAGTGGATGTGGGCAGCCGTTTTGACGTGGCGGTGCCGTTGAGTGCGCAGGCGATCATCGCCGAGAAGAGCGTTCTCGATGACCGCAGGTCGTGGTGGCTCGGAGTCTTCGCGCGCCTCAAGCCGGGCGTTAGCGTCGAGCAGGCCAACGCCTACGTGGCGACGGGCGCCGCCTCTGTGATGCAGGCCACACTGGCGCCCAACTGGCCGCCGGATTTCGTCAAGGATTTCCTGAAGAACAAGATGGGCGTCATCCCTGGTGGCAACGGCTATTCGAGCCTGCGGGACAACGTCAGCAATCCTCTGCTGATGCTGCTCGCGATTGCCGGGCTCGTGTTGTTGATCGCCTGCGCCAATCTCGCCAACCTGATGCTGGCGCGCGCCTCCACGCGGCAGGCTGAGCTGGCCATCCGCCTTTCGCTCGGAGCATCGCGCGGACGAGTCGTCCGACAGCTTTTGTCTGAAAGCATGTTGCTCGCCGCAGCCGGATGCCTCCTCGGCGTCGGGCTCGCACAAGTCTTGAGCCGCTACCTGATCCTGTCGTTTGGATCGAGCAAGGACTCGCCCTACCTCGACCTTTCTCTGGACTGGCGGACCTTCGGTTTCATGGTCGGGCTGGCAGTTCTGGCGTGCCTGTTGTTCGGACTCCTGCCCGCGCTCCGCGCGACACGCGGCAATCCCGCCGCCGCGATGAAGGCCGACGGGCGCGGGACGACCGGCACTCGCGAGCGCTTCGGACTGCAACGCCTGCTGGTGGTATCGCAGATCGCGCTGTCGCTGATCCTGGTACTGACCTCGCTGCTGTTCGTACGCAGCTTCAGCAAGCTGGTCACGCTCGATCCCGGATTCCGTCAGGACGGGATGCTCGTCACGCAGGTCGTCCTCAACGATCCGGTACTCAAGAAGCAGTCCGCCTGGGCCTTCAATCAGATGCTCACGGAGCTCCGTCACGCACCGGGCATCGATTCCGCCGCAAGTGTGCGCATCCCACCGCTCAGCGGCGGCTTCTGGAACAGCTCGATCGTCATCGATGGCGCTTCGGGCAACGACGCCAAGGGTATGCCCAAGTTCAATCGCGTCAGCGAGGACTACTTCCGGACCATGGGCACGCCGCTATACGCAGGGCGCGACTTCGATGCGCACGACGACCTCTCCTCGGCCGAGGTAGCCGTTGTCGACGAGACCTTTGCTGATCAGTACTTCCACGGCAAGAGCCCTCTGGGCCGGACCTTCCACCTGGAGGTCGGCCCTGGAGAAACACCGCACCAGTATCAGGTCGTAGGCTTGGTGAAAAAGACCAAGTACGAACAACTGCAGGGCGATTTCGCGCCCATGGTTTTCCTGGCCATGGCGCAGGAGCCGAAGCCGGATCCCGACATGACATTCATGGTCCACTCCCAGGTATCGCTCGGCCCTACGATCGCCGCCGCGCGGAGAGCGGTCGAAGGCGTGAGCAAGAATGTGTCGGTGGAGTTCCGCTCCTTCCCTGTGATGGCTCAAGATTCCGTCCGGCGAGAGAGCCTACTGGCCAAGCTGTCGAGTCTGTTCGGCATCCTGGCGATTGTCCTGGCCTCTATCGGGCTGTATGGAGTGAAGTCCTATATCGTCGCTCAGCGGCGTCATGAGATCGGTGTAAGGCTGGCCTTGGGAGCGGACCGTCCTGCCATTCTCGGCATGATGCTGCGCCAGTCGGGGTTGATGCTGGTCGGTGGCCTGGTTGTCGGAACGCTCATCGCGCTGGCCGCGGGGCGCGCCGCGCAGTCCCTGCTCTACGAGGTGAAGCCGAACGATCCGATGACGTTCCTGCTCGCCATTGCCGGGGTCTCAATCGTCTCGTCCATAGCGAGCCTGATTCCCGCGCTCAAGGCAGCCGGCATCCACCCGATGGCGGCGCTGCGGGAAGAGTGAGCCGCGACAAAGGCCACGGTTCTCAAAAGCGCGCTAGCGCACGACGGGCGCGAGCAGTGCGCTGGCGACTTCGCTCCAGGCTTCGAACGGCCGGTAGGGCACGGACTCCTCGTCAAAGCGCTGGGCCAGCCAGCCCCGCGCAAACCGGAGTTCGGGTGGCACCGCGAGTGCGGCCTGGTAATCGGGCGATCCGTTTCCCGCGAAAGCGACCTGTTCGTAACGGCGCTGCAGGTCTTCAATGAGCAGCCGCTTATCGACTCCGAAATCCGGGCGGAAGTAGGCCGAATCCGACGGCGGCTCCATGAGCAGGCCCCTTCCTTCGACAAAGCGCCCCGGACAGGCGTAAACCGGCAGGGTTAATCCCGTTTGGGCCAGGCCGAGCCGTTCCAGGACGATATCGATGTACCACTGGCAGCCGTTGGAGACGAGCACGGCGTCCCATCCGGCCGAGGCGAGCGCGCGCAGCGCGTGTGGGGTCTGGAGGTCCGGCTCCATCCCGTCAATGAGTGCGCGCATCGCCGCCTCGCTGCAGCGGAGGTGCGAGAAGATGCCGGCCAGTGCGTCGAAATGGGAGATGCGGTGCTCCGCGTAGGCCGCCCAATAGTCGTCCCACCCGTCGGACAGGCCCGCCTGCATCGCCAGATCGTAAAATTCGCGCCGGGTGAATGTGCCGTCAAAGTCGCTGACCAGACAGTAAGGTGCGGAGATTGCCATCCCTTCCAGTATCGCGAGCTTTCCCCTGATGCAAAAACCGGGGCAAGGCGCATGGCCAAGGGACGGGAGAGTTTTGTTCAATAGAATTGTAGCGGCCTCTGCCGCGGGAGAGGATGGAGATGAGTCAGGACCAAGATACCGCCCAAAGTCCGGAACGGGAGGCGCTCCGGGTCAGGCACGGTGTGCGCGCAGTGACGAGCGCCGAAGAGGGACATGACGTCAAGGCGCTGCCCGCTGGCGTCTACGGTTTCACCGCGGCGCCGGCTGCGCCGGAACTGCCGCTGTTCACTCAAGCAATTGTGCGCAGCACGGAAGTACACAAGACCGCTAGTGGGGAGATCTATCTGATCGGCTACGTTCAACCCGCCGAGGCTGAGGCGATTCGGGCCAGGGTGGAACCGCTGCGCGTCAATCTGTTCCCAGAGCCGCGGGATGCGTCCGAGACGCTGGTCGCGATTCCATTGTTGCGCATCGACCGGAGGCTTCCCCCAACCCGGGACAACGGCAACGCGATGGCCGTGGAGGTCGCGCCTGCGGGCTGAAGCCAGCAGCAGGGTTCCCTCGCCGGACGCGGCGGACGAACGCAATTCAGCAAAAAGGCGGCTCTTCGTGATGAAAAGCCGCCTTTTTGCTGTCTCTTGGCGCAGTCGCCAGGACCCGCTACTTATTGGGCGTGCATCTTTGAAACCGCATAGTCGCCCGCCGGGCCGTGGCAGACTTTGCAGCTCTCGCCGAGCGTCGAAGTATTGGCGGTGGCATGCGAGAGCGCGGTGGCGGTCGCATGGCAAGCAGTGCAATCCGCCGTCGTGCGCTGCATCGGGTTGACGGTGCTCTGCGGCATCGTCACCGCATTCAGGCCTACCGGCAGATTCTGTTCGGAGTTGTTCACGTGGCACATCTCGCAGTAGGCGATATTGCCCGTGCTGCCGGTTGAATTCATGACCGGATAGCGGACGGTCGAAAAGTCGTTGTGGCTGCCGCCGTAGCCGACCACGGTGTAGCCGGCGCCGGTGTAAGCCTTGACGTCCGCACCGCCGTGGATATGGTGAATCATGTAGCCGAAATCGACCGACTGAGGCGGCGTGGCCTTGTCTGTCGGATCTTTAGCCACCGCCCGCGTGGAGGCGTCGGTCTCCGAGGGATTGTGGCACTGGACGCACTGCTCGATGCGGTCGCGGTTAGCGCCATGCAGCGAGAGATCCGTGTGGCAGACGTTGCACTTGTCCAGGCTGACCACCTGGCGCCGGGGAGCGACGGGGGAGTTGTCCACGGCGAAGTAAGCGACCAGGTTATGAGCGCCGTATTGCGTGCTCTGCTGAGAAACCGTGCCCGGCAGGATGGTGAGCGCGCGGCGGCCTTCGAGACCGATGGAGTAGGTCCCGGTAGCGTTAGCCGGAATGGCGTGCGTGAAGGTGTAAGTGCAGTTGCCGCCGCCGTCGCAGTTCCCACCCTTGGTCACGTCCTCGGAGATGTAGCCATTCGTCGTCTGACCGGGGCCGAACACGGTGTACCCGTAATCGGACGCGGGACCCGCAAGCACTGCGGCGAGGCGGCCGGGGGACTTGGAAAGCTCGGACAGGGCGATAGCATTGCCCGTCTTATCCTTCAGTGTGAAAGTGATAGTGGGAGCCTTGCCGGCGGTCCCGTTCTGCACCTGCAGGCTGCCGAAGATCATGCCCGGAACCCAATACAACTCATCGGCGATCAGAGCGCTGGGATTGATATGAGCCCCCTTGATCGACGCGTCGAAGGGCAGATCGCCATCCGGGATGTGGCAGGACGCGCAGGCCGAATCGTTCGTCTGGACGATGCCGTTGTGGTTGGCGCCCGTGCTGAAGTTGACGTCGTCGTGGCAAGCTCCGCAACTGGCGATGCCCGGGCTGCTCAGATAGGCCGTGGCCTGCTGGGCGCCGTACTTCGGGTCATGGCAAGTCTCGCAGCGGCCGTTGTCGGACGGGAAGGCTACCGTCGAAAAGTCGGAGACCGCTCCCCCGTAGCCATAGATCTTGTATGCTCCGCCACTCTTGACGCTGGGCAGGTTCTCGCCCATGTGGATCTTGTGCACCATGGTCGGGAAGTACAGGGTATTGCCTGAGGTCGGATCCGAGGCCGCTTTGACGTGGCAGAGAACGCACAGGTCGGCGCCGACAGCCTGGCCGCCGTGGAAGTTCAGATTGTAATGGCAGGAATTGCAGGCGGCGGTCTTCACGACCTCATGAATGGTTGCGGGCACGGCGCCGGCGGGAATAAAGTCCAGGGTCGAGGCGGAGTAGTAGGCCTTGTAGCCGTAGTCCGTGAGGTCCCGTCCCGAGGAGCATCCCACGCGATGGGTCGCGGTCATGTCGAATCCCGAGGGAGCCTTCACGCCAAAGGTATAGACGTAGTTGCCGCCAGTCGTCGGCGTCAATGTCCCCGTCTCGTCAAACCACACCTGAGTCGCCGACGCGCCAGTAGTCGGGCTGGTCGTCGGGAAGGAGGTGTAGGAGACAAAATCGTTCGTTCCCCTGGGCATGACGGCCATTGTGCAGGCCACGGTGACCGTGCCCGGCGTATTCGTCCCTGTCGGGTCGACCGGCAATCCCTTGCCGTCGACAATGCTGACCGTGGCGGTCATCACTCCCGAGGAATCGATAGCGGCCGAATTCACCGTCAGTGCAAGCCCGGGCCGTGCGAAGGCGATCGCGTTGGAACTGGAATAATACGCCGCATCCCGCACAGTCATATGGGTGGGCGCGGAACCGGCGGTCAGAAGAGATATCGCGACGAGTGCAAATAACACAATAAACGTGAGCTGGGTTTTCCCGAGGGGCGGAATGCGCATGGGACCTCCGGTCGCTTCGTTGCAAATCTGGGACCAACTTCATTTAGTGCAGAAAGCTGTTGGAAATTCCAACCATTTTCTGCCGCTTTCGATAATTATGAATGGCTTACCGAGATTCGGAACCTGTACCAGAGTGGGTCAAATTGCGCGGCCACGGCCCGTTCACCCTGCGAATCCGGCCCAATCCTGAGTACTCCCGTCGCCTCTTTCGACGAACTGGAACACGCCCGATCTCTCCATGAGGCCGATTAGAAAAGCGGCCGGTCGGGAAAGGATCTGGATAGAATGGAGCCGTTCATATGAAAAACTCACTCGTCCATCTCTGCCTTCTGACGTGCCTCGGCACTGGCGCTCTTACCGGTGGAGCCTGCGCGCAGCCGGCTGGCCGTTGGACCGCCGGGCGAGCCAACGCCTGGTATCAGAAGCAGCCCTGGCTGGTCGGCGCCAACTACATCCCGGCCACGGCCATCAACCAACTGGAGATGTGGCAGGCCGACACATTCGCGCCCGACCGGATCGACCTGGAGCTGGGCTGGGCGGAAAGCATCGGCATGAACACGATGCGCGTGTTCCTGCACGACCTGCTGTGGCAGCAGGACGAGGCGGGCTTCCGGAAACGCATCGACACCTTTCTCACCATCGCGGCCAAGCATCACATCCGGCCGCTCTTCGTGCTGTTCGATTCCTGCTGGGACCCGAATCCCAGGCTTGGGCCGCAGCACGCGCCGACGCCCGGCATCCACAATTCGGGATGGGTGCAAAGCCCCGGCGTGAAGGCCCTGCGGGACCCGGCGCAATACCCGCGCCTGGAGGCGTACGTGAAGGGCGTAGTGGGGGCATTCGGGCAGGACCCGCGCGTCCTGGGCTGGGATTTGTGGAACGAACCGAACAATGGCGACGGGGGTAATTACCCGGACGATGTGGGCAAGCACGACGCCACCGTCGTGCTGCTGCCGAAGCTGTACGCCTGGGCACGCTCGGCGCATCCCAGCCAGCCGCTGACGAGCGGCGTCTGGGACGGGGACTGGTCGTCGCCGGAGAAGCTCAATGACGTCCAGAAGATTCAGGTCGAGCAATCGGACGTCATCTCATTCCATAACTACGAGGATCCGGCCAGCTTCGAGAAGCACGTGCAATGGCTGCAGCAGTACAAGCGGCCCATCCTTTGCACCGAGTACATGGCGCGCGGCAACAAGAGCACATTCCAAGGCACGCTGCCGGTGGCGAAGAAGTACAAAGTGGCGGCGATCAACTGGGGACTGGTGGCGGGCAAGACGCAAACTTATCTGCCGTGGGATTCCTGGAAGCAGCCCTACACCGACCACGAGCCCGCCATCTGGTTCCACGAAGTCTTCAAGACCGACGGCACGCCTTACCGCAAGGAAGAGACGGAGTTCATCCGCGCCATCACGCGGTAGGCAGCTTAACCGTCCATGGCTGAAATTGCAAAACCGCTCACCGTAAGCGGTTTTGTTTTCCAAGTAGTTGAATCGTAATGGGTTATTTTTCGGCAACCGCTCAAATGAGCGGTTCCTGGCCTCGACCTCAGGCGGTTAAGGCACGGTCAGAGCGCTGTTGAGGACAGTCCGAGACGCATCAGTTCGGACTTCAGGCGGCGCAGGCTCACCCAGCCTAGCACCTGGCCGTCTTCCACCATTGCCGGCGCCAGGCCGCAGCGGCCAATGCACTTCGACGAACTGACGCGAACATCTTGGGGCCCATCATGATGATGGCAGCGGTGCTGCAGGAGCCCCAGCAAACGGTTGGAACCCGCGTGGCGGCAAGACTCGCCGCTGCAGACGACAAACACGTGACGGCTGGGAGCGGAGTCCTGAATGCCGCTAGCGAACCCGCTTAGTGGTGTGCCGGCTGGCATCCTTCCTCCCCTGCCGCACGGATGGAGCGCGGCTCGTAAACGCAGAAGGGCTCTTCGCCTTTCCAATTGCCCGTGAGGCCGTAGGACCGGGCGCGGCAGCCGTAGCAGACGAGCTTGAACTCGCAGCAACCGCATTTGCCTTCCAGTAAGCCGGGGTCGCGGAGTTCGGCAAAGAGCTTCGACGACTCCCACACTTCACGGAAGCCCTGGCGGCGCAAGTCGCCCGCTTCGAGAGGAAGGTAGCCGCAGGGTTGAACGATGCCCTTGTGGGAGATGAAGCAGACGCCGGAGCCGGCCAAGCAGCCGCGCGTCATCTGGTTCAGATCCGTGGGATGGCCAGCCGGATGGCCGCCCGGATGCCCACCAGGATGAACCGTCCCCGCGCTGCCGCCCACCTTGAGCGGGCGCGGCATGAGATCGGGGACCACCTCGCCGGCGCGGCGGGCTTCAGCGCGCCTCTGCCGGGCGATGCGGTAATACTGCGGGGCGCAGGTGGCCTTCAGCTCCATTCCGCTGTCCAGGCTGCGGTCGTAGTACCAGTTCAGGATCCGCTCGGCGTCTTCGGCGCTGACGGACTGGTCTTCCGCGATGGTCAGCCCGCATCCGACCGGCACCAGCAGGAACAGGTGGAAGGCGTCAACCTTCAAGCTCTTGGCAAGTTCGACCATCTCCGGGAGTTGGTGCGCGTTGTGGCGCGAAACCGTGGTGTTGATCTGCGTCGAGATGCCGACGTCCTGCAGGCAGCGGATGCCCCGGATGGCGGCTTCGAACGCGCCGCTATGCCCGCGGAAGCTGTCGTGCGTCGCACGGTCGGTCCCATCCAGGCTGACGGAGACGCGCACGATGCCGGATTCCTTGATGCGATCGGCCATGGCCTCATCCACGAGCGTCCCGTTGGTCGCCAGGGCCACCCGGATGCCGTGTCCGTGAGCGCGAGAGGCAATCTCGAAGACGTCGCGGCGCCAGAGCGGCTCGCCGCCGCTGAGCACCAGAATGAAGGGAGCGTACTGCGCCAGATCATCAACGATGCGCAGGCACTCGGAGGTGGAAAGGTCGTCCGGGCTCATCAACTCCGTCGCACTGGCGCGGCAGTGGATGCAGCTCAGATTGCAGCCGGTAGTCAATTCCCAGAAAACCAAACGGGGGCGGGCCTGGACAGTCGCCGCAGAAGTCATACCGTTCCAAGGGCAATTCCTTTGCCACTTCGAATAGGCCCGTATTTCAGGCACATACAGGAAATCTTAATGCGGTTTGAGCGAAATGACCCAGCCCGGTGAAGCAACCTCGACCGGAGCCTGAGCACGGAGGGGGATTTGCCCCACGCGCTTGCGAGGCGCGCAAACGGAATCGCGCGATGCGACAAGATAAGGAGGCTGTGGGGCTTCGATTACACCGCTAGCGCCGCAGTGTACTCCCGCATCGGGCGGAACAGTTCAGTGCTGAAGTAGCGCTCCATCCGACCGGGAAACACCGTGACCACTTTGGCGTCAGGCTTGGCTGAAGTCCGGAGGGTTTCGATGGCCGCGCAGTAGTTCAACCCCGAACTGGGTCCGACGGGGAATCCAAGCGCGATCAGTGCACGCGTGACATCCAGTGCCCTCTGGCCGGGGACTTCAATCGTCCGCAGGCCGGGCAGAGCCTCTTCACTGAAAATGGTGGAGACGCATTCCATGACGCCGGGGATGCGGGAACTGAAGCTGCAACACTCCGCGTCCGCGGGACCTGTCACGTCGACCGGGCGCGCCAGCACGGGATGCACGTCGCAGCCGGAGTTGCGAAACCCGTTGAACAGTCCGACCAGAGTCCCGCCCGTCCCCACGCCGCTCACCACCCAGTCCACTTCGCCGCCAGGAACCTGGTCGAGGATCTCGCGTGCGGTGTGGAGTTCGTGCGCTTCGGCATTCTCGGGATTGGTGAACTGGCGGGGAAGAAACGCCCCGCTGTCGCGCGCCAGCCGCTCGGTCTCGCGTACGGCGCCGACGATCCCTTCGGACTTGGGAGTGAACACCAGGTCGCCGCCATAGGCGCGGATCATCAGGCCGCGTTCGGCGCTGACGCCCTCCGGCAGGACCGCGATGAAGCGCACGCCGAGTTGCGCGCAGGTCAGAGCCATGGCGATGCTGGTCGAACCGCTGGAGGCTTCAATAACGGTATCGCCTTGCTTCAGGCGGCCTTCGCGCCAGGCCTTGGTGAGAATGTAGCGGGCGATGCGGTCTTTTGTCGAGCCGCTCGGGTTGAGGAACTCGAGCTTGCACCATACCGGTGGCAGGGCACAGTTCACCTGGACCGGCACAAGTGGCGTCGGCGCCAATCGCGATAGGTAAACGTGTCCTTCCGGCAGATGCATGGCGGCCTCCCTATCCAGCTTAACGGTTACCCACGGGTGTGGGCATAGGGACTCAACGGCCGAAGCTGTTCAGGCCACCGTTTCTACGCACGCCCTAACGGGTTCCCGCGATCTTATTTTTTGTGCCATCCGGCGCGGTGGAGGTGCCGTCGAGCTTTTCGTCTGCCACCTTCGCCTCGATGGCGTAGGTCCCATTATCGGTCGGGACGTTGCAGGTGAAATTCGAGCCGTCCACCTTGATGTCGGCAAGAGGCACGGTCATGCCGAAGTCTTCGATGACCAACTGACCGTCCCACTTGCCTTCTTCCTGCTTCAGGGTGAGAACCAGCTTCAGCGGACTGCCATCGGGACCCGTCGTGGAGACCTTCCAGTCGCCGGCGACCGGCGAAGCCGCCACTGCCGCGGTCTCCACCACGCGCTCGGCTTCTATGGGGCCCGAATCGCCGCCGCTGGTGGTGTAATTGCCTTTGAGCTTGTCGCCGTCCAGCGTCATCTTCACGGTAACGGGCGTACCCTCGTAGTCCAGCTTGCAGGTTAGTACGTTATCCTTGAATTCGATGTTCTCTAAGGGAACGGTGCCTTCCGGGCTGCGCACGGTCCCCGTGAGCTTGGCGCCCTCCTGTTTCAGGCTGAGATCCGCTCTGATCTCCGTACCGCTGGGATCCGTGGCGACGAGCTTCCAGTTGCCGGCCACGCCGGTGGCGAAAGCGGAGAGAGACATTGAGAAAGCGAACAAGAGTGCAGCCTTGCGCATAAGAACCTCTCCAGTATTCTATATGCGAATGTGGGTCTCGTTAAGCTAATATCTGCATCGACGGTGTCGTGTAAGGGTAGAGTGTGCCTATGAGGAATCTGACCCGGCGAACCCTGCTGAGCGCGCCCGCCGCGCTGAGCTTGAGCGTTCCTTCGGTGCTGCGATCTGCGCCGGTTGCAGCCGGCGATCCGAGGCAGCCGCAACGCGGCATACTTGCCGGAGCCTGGGACGAGTCCCGGCTGGCGGCGGCGCTGCAGCCCGCGAGCCGCTGGATGCCTTTCCCGGAATATCGCGATCGCGCGGCCTGGGAAGCCCTGCCCGGCGATGAGAGACGCGCCCGGATTCAGGCGGCCGAACGAACGCTCGGGAAGGCCTGGGAGGCCTTGCCCGCCACGCTGCTGCTGGAGTACCAGCGGAACGGTAACCGGAGCCGCTACGAGGCTGCTTCATTCGGCCGGCGCAAACGACTGCGCGATCTGGCAGTGGCCGAATGTCTGGAGGGACGGGGGCGGTTCCTCGACGACGTGATGAACGGCGTGTGGCTGGTGTGCGAGGAGACGTGGTGGGGCGTCCCCGCGCATCTGGGCATGCAGAAGGCCGGCACGGGCCTGCCCGATGTCGAAGAACCCGTCGTCGATCTCTTCGCCGCCGAGACGGGCAGTCTGCTGGCGTGGACGGATTGGCTGCTTGGGGATGAGCTGCGGCAATTATCCCCGCGTGTTCCGAGGCGTATCGGCCTCGAAATCGAGCGCCGGATTCTGGCTCCGTGCCGGGAGCGCGACGACTTCTGGTGGATGGGGCTGAACACGCGTAATCCGCGGGATGTGAACAACTGGAACCCATGGATCAACTCGAACTGGCTGACATGTGCGCTGCTGTTGGAGCCGCAGGAGCGCCGGGCCTCCGTGGTGCACAAGATCCTGCGCAGTCTCGACCAGTTCCTCGACAGCTATCCGGACGACGGCGGATGCGACGAAGGGCCGGGGTACTGGAATCGCGCGGGCGCTTCGCTGTTCGACTGTCTCGATCTCCTGCATAGCGCGAGCGGCGGCAAGATCGACGTTTTCGCGAATCCCCTGGTAGGCGAAATCGGCCGCTACATTTATCGCGTCCATGTGGCGGGCGCCTACTACATCAACTTCGCCGACGCTCCCGCGAAGGTGGATCTAGCGGCGTCCACGACATACGCCTACGGCCAGCGCATCGGCGACGCGAAACTGCGCGCGCAGGGCGCGTTCGCGCTCGCCCTGCAGGACCGGGGCGACAACGAGGAGAGCATGGGCCGCGATCTGCGGACGCTCTTCCTGAGCGCTGAAATGCGCGCGTCCGGAAGGCGCCCTCCACTGGTGCGCGAAGCGTGGCTGCCGGGCATCCAGGTCCTGTCGGCGCGCCGCCACGAAGGCTCGACGGATGGGCTCTACCTGGCGGCACAGGGCGGTCACAACGCCGAGAGTCATAACCACAACGACGTCGGCAATTTCATCGTCTACGCCGGCGGCCTGCCAGCCATCATCGACCTCGGGCCGGAAGCTTACACGGCGAAGACATTCAGCCCGCAGCGCTACGAAATCTGGACCATGCGCTCGGCCTATCACAACTGCCCGCTGATCCACGGCGTTGAGCAGAGCGCCGGCCGCGAGTTCGCGGCACGTGCCGTGGAGTACCAGTTCACGCCCGGCAGCCTGCGCCTGCGCATGGATCTGGCGGCGGCGTACCCCGAACAGGCGGGCGCCGCGAAGTGGCTGCGCACATGGTCACTGGATCGCGAGGCGAACGCCATCACGCTCGAGGACGAGTGGTCGCTGCGCTCCACGGGCAAGCTGGAATTGACGCTGATGACCGCCGCCGAGCCTCACGCGGGCGACGGAGCGGTTACCATCACGGATCGTGTTCGCGTCGGACACGGGCCCGCGTGGACGCCCATCATCGAAGCCATCGATGTTCCCGATGACCGCTTGCGGCACGCCTGGGGCGCGCGTGTATGGCGCATCCGGCTGACGCAGGAGAACGCGCCGGCGCAGGGCAAATCGCTGCTCCGGATCACGCAACTGGGATGAGAGCCGAAACCGGACCGCGATCACGAAGCGGAGCCGCAACCGCGAGCGGTGGTATGTCGGGCGTGCTGTCCCATTGGATGGAACAGTGCACGAACGAAACCGGCATCCGCATGGCGTTGGGTGCTCGCTGCCGGTTTGGCAGCCTGCATTCCGCCGGCGCGGCGGGCGGCCGGCTGAATCCAACCGAGTGCTTGCGATCTGAATAAGTGGGGCGGCTCTCCAGAGCCGCGCGGGGCCTCCAGGCCCCGCTCAGTTCTTTGAGAAACTATGAGCTCATGGACGCCAGGAACTCGGCGTTCGCGCGCGTCTTGGCCAGTTTATCGAGCAGGAGTTCTACGCTCTCCACCGGCGACAGTGGCGCGAGCACCTTGCGCAGCACCCAGATGCGGTTCAATTCGTCGCGCGGAATCAGGAGCTCATCCTTGCGCGTACCGCTCTTGTTGATGTCGATGGCCGGGAACGTGCGCTTGTCCACGAGCTTCCGGTCGAGATGGATTTCCATGTTGCCGGTGCCCTTGAACTCTTCAAAAATGACGTCGTCCATGCGCGACCCGGTATCGATCAGGGCCGTCGCCACAATGGTCAGCGAGCCGCCCTCTTCGATGTTGCGCGCGGCGCCGAAGAAGCGCTTCGGGCGCTGAAGCGCATTGGAGTCGACGCCGCCCGAGAGCACCTTGCCCGATGGCGGAACCACGGTGTTGTAAGCGCGCGCCAGACGCGTAATCGAGTCCAGCAGAATGACGACGTCGCGCTTGTGCTCCACCAGCCGCTTGGCCTTCTCGATGACCATCTCGGCGACCTGCACGTGGCGCGAGGCCGGCTCGTCGAAGGTCGAGCTGATGACCTCGCCCTTCACCGAGCGCTGCATGTCGGTGACTTCCTCGGGGCGCTCGTCGATCAGCAGAACGATCAGAACGATCTCGGGGTGGTTGACCGCAATCGAGGCAGCCAGAGACTGCAACATCATGGTTTTGCCCGTGCGCGGAGCGGCGACGATGAGGCCGCGCTGGCCTTTTCCGAGCGGCGTCAGCATGTCCATGATGCGGCCCGAAAGATTGTCCTTGGTGGTCTCGAGCTTGATCCGCTCGTTAGGATAGAGCGGCGTCAGGTTGTCGAAGAATATCTTATTGCGCGCCTGCTCGGGCGGTTCAAAGTTGATCGCGTCCACCTTGATGAGGGCGAAGTAGCGCTCGCCTTCCTTGGGCGGCCGGATCTGGCCGCTGACGGTGTCGCCGGTGCGCAGATCGAAGCGGCGGATCTGCGAAGGGGAGACATAGACGTCGTCGGGCCCGGGCAGGTAGTTGTACTCGGGAGCGCGCAGGAAGCCGAAGCCGTCCGGCAGGCACTCGAGCACGCCTTCCGAGAAGATCAACCCAGCCTTTTCGGCCTGCGACTGCAGGATTTTGAAGATCAGGTCCTGCTTGCGCAAACCAGCCACGCCGGGAATCTCGGAATCCCGCGCGATCTTGTTGAGCTGGGTGATGCTCATCTCCTTGAGTTCGGAGAGATCGAGGTTTCCACGCTTGTTCAGCGCGCCCAAAGGCTCCTGGCGAACCTCGGTACGGGGCGCTTCAGCCGGCGGAGCCGCGGAGACACCGGCAGCGGGCGGCGCAGCGACGGGCGCCGGAGACGCCTGAACGTCGCTGGCTGGCGGGCGGGCCTCGGAGCGGTCGTTGTTGCGCTCCTGCCGGTCGCCTCTCTCGCCTCGGTCACCTTGTTGGTGGTTGGATCGGCGGCGGTTGTTGCCGCCCTGCGATTCGCGGGGAGCCTGCTCCGGAGCGTTGACCTGTGCCGGAGCGGTCTCGCTGCCGGCCTCGGGTTCGGGGGTCAATTGACCATTGTTTTCGAGATCGCTTGCCAAAGTTCCTTCACTCCTTGGCCGTTGACGGCCGAGAACCAGATCAGTTCCCCATCCGCATAGTGCTCGCGGATGGCCTTCTGGCTCGCAAATCTTTCCTTCTGGTTGAGCTTGTCCACTTTTGTCGCCACAACCACATAGGCCCGCTGGTGGTGCTCAAGCCATTCCTTCAACTGGAGATCCGCGTCCATCCAGCCCCGGCGCGCATCCAGCAGAAAGCAGCACAGCCTCAGGTTCTTTCTCTGCAACAAATACGCGTCGATCACATCACTCCACTGGCGCGTCACATGTTTCGGCGCCCGGGCGTATCCGTAACCGGGAAGATCCACGAAGATGATCTTTCCCTCGATCCGAAAAAAGTTCACAGCCTGCGTTCTTCCCGGAGTGGAAGAACTGAAGGCCATACCCTTCTGACCCGTGACGCAGTTCAGCAAGGTCGACTTTCCGCAGTTGCTCCTGCCCAGAAAAGCCACTTCGGGGAGCGTTTCCAGGGGAAAGTGCTCGGGCCGAACGGCGCTCAGCAGGAATTCAGCCAGGGTATCCAAATTCGGTTCTTTCGCTCATCTCAGGATCACTGTGCGCGAGTCTCGTCCGGACCTAAGTCGGAGGTCACATCGAGAGGCTGCGGCACGGCAGCACGCGCGGCAAGGGCGTCAAGATCGCCGGCCAGGGCGATCCGCAGCACCTCATCCACGGAATCCACAAATGTCACTTTCATATCCTTGAGAATGTTGGCTGGGACATCCGCGAGGTCCTTCTCATTGTCCCGGGAGAGGATGACCTCCGTTATGCCATGACGATGCGCCGCCAGTAACTTCTCCTTCAATCCGCCTATGGGCAGCACACGCCCGCGCAGGGTGATCTCGCCGGTCATTGCCACGTCGCCTCGAACGGGAATCCTCGTCAGCGCGCTCGCGATCGTGGTCGCAATCGTGATGCCCGCCGAAGGGCCGTCTTTCGGAATGGCGCCCTCGGGTACATGGACATGAATGTCGAGATGCCGGTAGAAGTCCTTCGGCAGTCCCAGCAGAGTGGCGCGTGAGCGGATGAAACTCATCGCCGCCTGCGCCGATTCCTGCATGACATCTCCAAGCTTGCCCGTGGTCATCAGACGCCCGCGGCCTTCCATGATCGTCGCCTCGGTGGTCAGAACCTGCCCGCCCATTTCCGTCCAGGCTAAACCAATCGTTACGCCGATCTCGGCCTTCCTGGTCATGTCCAGGTCGCGGAAACGGTCCGGCCCCAGGAATTCGTTGACCTTCGCCGCATTGACGACGATCTGAGGCAACTGCTCAATCGGGACGGGTGCGCTTTTCGACTCGCCCTCCGCCGGCTCGTGCTTCGCCTCGGCCGCGGATTGCGCGTTGACCATTAGACGGCTGACCTTGCGGCAGACGTTACCGATTTCCCTCTCCAGGTTGCGTACGCCGGCTTCCCGCGTGAAGTTCTGGACCAGCGACAGCAGGCCCGCGTCTTCAAACTTGACGTTCGCCACATCGAGGCCGCAGGCCTTCATCTGTTTTTGGACCAGGAATCGTTTGGCGATCTCGAGCTTCTCGGCTTCCGTGTAGCCGGAGAGACGGATCACTTCCATGCGGTCCTGCAACGCTGGCGGCACCGTGTGGATAACGTTCGCGGTGGCGATGAAGAATACTTCGCTCAGGTCGTATTCTACGTCCAGATAGTGGTCCATGAAC